>Ga0209203_1002631_pt1 | contig 11703 bp, 7 predicted proteins | sample AD_UKC109_MetaG_FD_184423 | JGI IMG/M metagenome (GOLD analysis project Ga0209203, IMG submission 184423) | Active sludge microbial communities of municipal wastewater-treating anaerobic digesters from Hong Kong - AD_UKC109_MetaG (SPAdes)... | ecosystem: Engineered > Bioreactor > Anaerobic >...
GCTTGATGTTGGCTTTGCTCATGTCGGCGACCACCGCGAGCGTCGCGCCGGGATCGACCTTTTCACCCTCGCGCACGCGCATGTCCGTCAGCGTGCCGCTGATCGGGCTGCTCAACGTCAACGAAGCCTGCACGTCGCGCAGGCCCGCCTCGGCGGCTTCCAACTGGGTTTTGATCTGATCGAACTGACTGTCGCTGATCGCACCGGCTTCGTGCAGCGGCTTGAGGCGGTTGAATTCGCGCTTGAGGTTGTCGTACTGCAAGCGCGCGCCCTGCAATGCGCTGTAGGATTGCGGCGAGCTCAGCGGATCCAGCACGATCAACGCCCGGCCGGCGCCGACGCGGTCGCCCTGCTTGGCCAGAATGCTGCGCACACGCATGGGGGCGCTGGCGTAGATCGGCGATTGCTTGATGCCTTCGAGATTGCCGATGAACTTCCGCCAGCGTTCGAAAGTCGTCGTTTTCGCCGTCACCACGTCGACCGCGATGCCTTCGCTCCGGCGGATGTCGTCAATGCTTGCGGCTTTTCCCTCGCCGCCGGAGGTGGCGAAACGATAAATAATCAAGCCGGCCACACCGGCCAGCACCAGGATTATAATCAGTCTGCTCAATTTCATGGTTCACCAGCCTATTCGCCCAAGGCGCGCGCCAGATTCGCTCTGGCGACATTGAGGTTATAGAGGGAATTGGCGATGCCCAGCATGGCGCCGTTGAGGTTCGCCTTGGCATCGGTTACTTCCAGTCGCGTGCCCAAGCCGTTGTCCAAGCGCAATTCGGCGAGTTCATAGGCGCGTTTGGCCACGCGGAATGATTCCTGATTCGCGAGGTAGATCTGCTCGGCCACCTGGATCTGGCTGACCAGCGAGGTCACCTCCAATTCGACGCCGCGCACCAACTGCTGATACTGCAGGTGCACGGTCCGCTTTTTCGCCTTCATCTGCCCCATCTGGCCATAGCTGCGCAGGCCGTCGAACAGCGGCACATACAGCGTGACGCCGAACGACAGCGTCGGCTGCAGTTCGTCGTCCGGTTCCTCGGGAAAGATCTGCTTGTCGGTGCCGCCCGTGCGCGAGGCCGAGGCGTTGGCCGCCAGCGTCGGCAGGTACATCGAACGGAAAATACGATACGAGCGGTCGTACATCTCTTCCTGCATTTGCAGCAGGCGCAGTTCCGGCCGCTTGAGCTTCGCCTGGGAGATCAACTGCGACGCGTCGCCGGCCAGCGTGGTGAATTCCATTTCGCCGACGATGGTCACCGGGCGATCCAGCGGTTCGCCGATCTGGTTAAGCAGCGCCTGCGTCGCCAGGTTCACCTGGTTCTGCGCCTCGAGCACCGGCGGCTTGGCCGCGGCCAGCTCGGCTTCGGCGATCAGCAATTCGAAGCGACTCATCACGCCCTGGTCGGTTTTCGCTTTGATGATCTTGTACAGCGCCTCGGTCCGCTCCAGGTTGCTTTGCGCCACGTTCAGCACTTCCTGGCTGAACAGCACGGTCAGGAACGAACGTTTCGTCTGCACGATCACGTCCTGCACGGCGACCTTTTTGCCCTGGTGCGCCAGATTGCGCGAAATGTCGCCGAGGGCGAGGGCATTGCTCACCTTGCCGAAGGTGAAGATGTTCTGGGTCAACATGAGGCGGAAATCCCACTCATGATTGTAGCTCAGGTACACTTTCTCCACGCTCAACTGCGGCAATTGGAATTGCGCGAACAGCGGATTGAGGAAGGTCATGTCCTGCTCGGAATACATCCGCTCCAGGTTGCGGTTGTAGGTGATGCTGCCGGACAACTGCGGGAAGGCGTCGGCGGCGTATTCCCGGTAAACGCCCTGCGCTTCGGCAATGGCCTCGTCGGCGATGAGAATCTGCTCATTGTGCGCCAACGCCAATTCGACCGCCTTGTCGATCGTCAGGCGTAGCGGCAGATCCCCCGGTGACGGCGTTTGTTGGGCGTACAAAGCACCGGGTAAACCCAGGGCTATGGCCAACAAAACCACAAGCGCCGGAATGGATTTTTTCATTTAACACACCTGCAAAATGTTTTGTTGAATAATAGGGAGGAATTTCTTTCTGTCAAGTGGATAAGTACCGTATAGTACTATTATATTTTGCCTTCTAACGACGTGATAACAGTTGATTACAGCGCCAATAATTTGATTTCCCGACACATTCCACCGCGCCTGAAAAATCTGTGCGCCAAACGTTTGCGCCACTTTTTTTCCATAACTGGATAACGTTCTGACTCGGATGACCATATCGGTTGTACCGCCCGGCCGAAATCAGTGCGTCCGTAGCCCTTAATGAAGCGATAAATTCCGGTATGCTGCTGGTGGCGGAGCCGTGATGTCCGACCTGTACCAAACCGGCGTTCCCGGCCTTTGTGTTTCTTAACACCGCTCGCTCCGCTTTGTGTCCCATGTCGGCGCAAAAGAGCGCCGAACGACCGTGGCAGGTCAATTTGAGCGCCATGGATCGATCGTTGAGATCCCAATCCCATGGTTGTTCCACCGGCGGATTGAGCACGACGACTTCGGCCCCACCGAGCGAAAACGGCGTCAGCGTGTTGTCCATCATCCGCACCTTGACGTTATGGGCGCGTGCGGTTTCCATTAAATAAAGGTAAGGGCCGGTGTTCTTGAAAGCCCTGGTCGAATTGATGCACCAGAGTTCCTTGACCGGAATCGTCTCCAGTACGGCCTGCAAGCCGCGATAATGATCGGGATGTCCGTGGCTGGCCACGACGACGTCGAGCCGGCGGATGCGCTTGGCGGCCAGAAACGGCAGCACCACCGCGCGGCCGATGTCGAAATCCGAATACGGCAGCCCGCCGCCGTCGAACAACAGCCGCTTGCCGCCCGGAATTTCCGCCAGCAGGCTCAACCCCTGGCCGACATCGAGCATGGTGACTTTCATTTCGCGTTGCAGGTAGGGGCGCACCAGGTGCCCGATGGGCACGGCGATCAACGCCAAACCCGCAACCACGGCAATCAACCGCGCCCGCTTTTCGCGCAAGAACGGCAAGGTCAGCAACAACGCCGCATAGGCCGTCAGTTCCGGCCAGGACGGTCGGCCCACGAACACCTGCGTGACGCCCAATTCGCGCAGCAGCGAAGCCATGCCGTACACCTGCTCGATGCCCCCGGCGGCGACCGTCCAACACAGATGCGCGAGCGTCGCCGACAACGGCAGCACGATCGTCCCGGCGATCAACGCCGGAATGACCAGCATGGCGAAAATGGGAATGCCCGCGAGGTTGGCGAGCAATCCGGCCGGGGCCACCGCGCCGAAATGCCATGCGGTGATCGGCATCGTCGCCAGAATCGCCGACAGTGAATAGCCCGCGCCGCGCAGGAACCGTTGCCGCCAACGCAACAGGCGCGGGTGGCGCGTCAGTTTTTCCTGCCAGCCGACGCGCTCGGCCAGCTCGTCGACCAGCGGGCGCAAATGCACGAAGCCCAGCACGGCGGCGAAACTCAGTTGAAATCCCGCCCGCCACAGGTATCCCGGCTTCGCCAGCAGGATCACGATGGCCGCGAAGGCCAGTCCGATGTACATGTCGCGCCGCCGCCCCATCCATACGCCGAGAATAAACAGCAAATACAACAGACCGGCGCGCACCACGCTGACCGAACCGCCGGCGAGCAACGCGTAAAGAATCGGGAACGGAAACGCGATCAGCGCGGCGAAACGATGCAACTGAAAACGCAGCGCCAGCCGGCTGAACCGCGCCAGCAGCATCCAGGTCAGGCTGAAGATCAGCCCCGCGATGGCCGTCACGTGCAGGCCGGAAATCGCCAGCAGATGGCTCAAGCCCACGTCGCGGAAGGTGTCGCGCACCTGCGCCGAAAGCATCTGCGGTTCGCCCAACACCAACGCCAGCACGTAGGGCGCGTTCTCCGGCGAGCCTTGTTGCGCGGCACGGGCGATGCCGCCGCGGATGCGTTCGACCAACCGCGTGAACCCGAATGATCCCCGTTCGACGATCTCGATTTTTTCCCCCGAGCGCACATAGCCTTGCGCGAGGAGGCCGTCGACCTGCGCCAGCCACGGCGAATCGACCGCGCCCGGTGTGCGAAAACCACCGATCGGCCGCACGTCGGTGGAAAAACGCACCCGGTCGCCGATCTCCACCGGTGGCAGGTCGCGCGCCACGGTGACGCGCAGGCGCCCCCGCGCGCTCGTGTATTGGTTGGGTGCAAAGAGGATCCGCTCGGCGGCCAATTCCAGCCGCGTGTGACCGGCGGTGTTGATTTGCGGCGCGGCCGTCAGCGTGCCTTGCACGGTCACCTTGCCCTTGTCGATCCAATGGGTGATGTGCGTGGCGGGCAATTGCGGATAGGCCAACGGCGTGATGCGGCACCAGCCGACCAAAAAGGAAAACAGCAGCCCGGCGATCCAGCGCCACCGGCGATTTTCCCAGATCGTCGCGGCGGTCAGGCCGGCCAGCGCGCACAGGCCCAGCGCGAGCGTCAGCGGCCAGGGCAGATACACGTAACGCCCCAGCCACAGGCTCGCCATCAGGCACAGCGCGGCGGCGGTCAGCGGACGACGGCTCATTTGTCTTTCAAATGTCCATATATGGTTTGCGCCAGACGCGGACCGATGCCCGGCGCTTGTTGCAATTCCTCTATGCCGGCCGCCTTGACGGCCTTGATCGTGCCGAAGGTTTTGAGCAGCGCTTTTTTCTTTTCCGCGCCCAACCCGGGAATGTCGTCAAGCACGCTGCCGACCATCTTCTTCGAGCGCAGCGTGCGGTGATACTCGATGGCGAAACGGTGCGCCTCGTCGCGAATGCGCTGCAGCAGATGCAACGCGTTGCTGTTGGCTTTGAGATTCACCGGATTCTTGCGCTCGGGTAGGTAGATTTTATCCTTCGCCGCCTGGTCGCCCGGCGCGAGGTCCTTCACCTTGGCGATCGACGCGACCGGCTGCTCAAACAGGTTCAGCGCGTGCAACACTTCGCGCGCCACGTTGAGATGCCCCTTGCCGCCGTCGATCAACAGCAGGTCGGGCAGGCCGCCTTCCTCGACGCCGCGCGCAATGCGCCGCGTAAGCGCCTCGTGCATCATCGCGTAATCGTCCGGCTCGTCGCGCAGGCGGATGCGGTAGCGGCGATACCCGGCCTTGTCCGGCTCGCCGTTGGCGAAACGCACCAACGAGGCCACGGCCAGCTTGCCCGAAACGTTGCTCACGTCGAAGCACTCGATCGTCTCCGGCGTGCGCGGCAAATGCAGCCGCTGCCGGATTTCCTCCAGCACTTCCTCCCGGCTGATCAACTGACTGCGGCGTACGGTGAATTGGCGCCGGGCGTTGTTGGTCGCCATCTCCACCAGTTGCTTCGCCTCGCCGCGCTGGGGCAGGCGCAGTTCGACGCGCCGGCCGCCGCGTTCCTCCAGCCATTGCGCGTACAGCTCCAGCCCGCCGTCGGGTTCGACCGGCACCAGCACCTGGCGCGGAATGAACACGTCCTCGGAATAAAAACGACCGAGCACCTGGGCCAGCAGCGAGGCGTCGTCGCGCTCGACGTTCCCCAGCGCGAAAGTGCGCTGGCCGGTAATCGCGCCGTTGCGGATGTACAGCTGGCACACGACCACCGCCGCGCCCTCGCGGTACAGGCCGAACACGTCGCGGTCGATCAACGAGGGATCGACCACCTTTTGCTTTTGCAGCGTGGTTTCGATCGCCCGGATGCGATCGCGCAGCCGCGCCGCTTCCTCGAAAGCCATCGCCGTCGAACGCTCCCGCATCTGCTCGGTGAGCGCGGCGATGATCTCCTGATAGCGTCCGGCGAAAAACGAACGCACCTGGCGCACGATTCGTGCGTAGCTTTCCTTGTCGATCAGCCCGACGCACGGCGCGTGGCAGCGGCCGATCTGGTGTTGCAGGCAAGGGCGCGTGCGCGCGGCGAATTGGTGGTCGCTGCATTTGCGCAGCGGAAAATTAGTATTGAGAAAGCGCAGCGTTTCGCGCGCGGCCGTCGCGTTGTCGAACGGTCCGAAATACGCGTCGCCGTCGCGCTTGATTCGCCGCACCACGTACAGCCGCGGGAAATCGTGCCCGAGCGCCAGGCGCACGCACAGGAAACGCTTGTCGTCCTTGAGCAGCACGTTGTAGCGCGGGCGGTGCTTTTTGATCAGCGTGTTTTCGAGGATCAGCGCTTCTTTTTCCGAATCGGTGACGATCCAGTCGAGGTCGCGGACGCGCGAAACCAGCACGCGCGTTTTCGGGTCGAGTTCGTCGGTGCGTTGGAAGTACGAGCGTACGCGGTTGCGCAGCACCTTGGCTTTGCCGACGTACAGAATCTCGCCGTTCTCATCCTTCCACAGGTAGACGCCCGGGTCGGTGGGAACCAGTTGCAGTTTTTGTTCGAGGTCGTCGACCGGCATTATTCCCTGTTGGGGATGACGCAAACGAAGATGAGTTTGTCGTCGCCCGTGTTGACGATCTGATGAAGGGCGTCGGGTTCGACGAAGGCCACCGAGCCCGGCCCGATGGGCATCGTTTCGCCTTCGTAGAAAATCTCGCCCCGACCGGCGTGGACGAAAATCTCATGTTCGAAGTCGTGGTGGTGTTTGGGCGAATAGCCGCCCGGCGCCAGTTCGAACACGCGCAGGGTGAAGTTGTTCGCGCCGTGCTCCGGTCCGACGGCGATGTACTTGATCACGCCTTGCATCGTTTCGTCGTTGACCGGCAGCCCTTCCACCTCATGGTAATGCTTTTTGATATGCATGAACGCCTCCCGCATTGCCTCGATTGTATAGCGGCCAACGGTGCGAACTCAACCGCGCTTGCGCACCTTGCGCCGTTTGACGGTCGGTTTGTACACCTTGTGCTTGTGCAGTTCCGCGCGCAGATCGGCGGTCGATTTTTTCGTGCCCAGATGCAGCTCTTCGAGGACGATGATCCGGTCGCGCAACTCGGCGGCCTTTTCGAAATCCAGATCCTTCGCCGCCGCCAGCATCTCGTTTTTCAGCGAGTCGATCATCAACGGCAACTGCGCCGGATCGATGTCCTCCTCGTCGTCGGTCAACGCGGGCACGGTCAGGTAATCGGCCTCGTAAATCGACGCCAGCACGTTGTCGATGTTCTTGACGATCGACTCGGGCGTGATGCCGTTTTCCTCGTTGAACGCGGCCTGGATCTTCCGCCGGCGCTCGGTTTCGTCCAGCGCCCGCCGCATCGAATCGGTCATCTTGTCCGCGTACAAAATCACCGTGCCCTCGACGTGCCGCGCCGCGCGTCCGATGGTCTGGATGAGGCTTGTTTCCGAACGCAGAAAGCCTTCCTTGTCCGCATCGAGAATCGCCACCAGGCTGACCTCGGGCAGGTCGAGCCCCTCGCGCAACAGGTTGATGCCAATGAGCACCGAAAAATCGCCCCGGCGCAGATCACGCAAAATCGCGATGCGCTCGAGGGTGTCGATTTCGCTGTGCAGATAGCGCACGGGCAGGCCCAGGTCGCGGTAATAGTCGGTCAGGTCCTCGGCCATGCGCTTGGTCAGCGTGGTGACCAGCACGCGCTGCCGCTTTTCCAGGCGCGCCTTGATTTCGTCGAGCAGATCGTCGACCTGCGATTCGGCGGGACGCACCTCGACGCGCGGATCCATCAACCCGGTCGGGCGGATGACCTGCTCGACCACTTCGCCGCCGCAATGCTCCAACTCGTACGGGCCGGGCGTGGCGCTGATGAACACGGTCTGGCCCATGCGCTTTTCGAATTCGGCGAAGGTCAGCGGGCGGTTGTCCAGTGCCGAGGGCAGGCGGAAGCCGTACTCGACCAGGCTGGCTTTGCGGCTGCGATCGCCGTTGTACATCGCGCGTATTTGCGGCACGGTCTGGTGCGATTCGTCGATGAACAGCAGGTAATCGTCGGGGAAGTAATCGAGCAACGGGCTGGGCGGTGAGCCGGCGTTGCGCCCGTCGAGATGGCGGCTGTAATTTTCGATGCCGTTGCAGTAGCCCAGCTCGTAGAGCATCTCCAGATCCAGCAACGTGCGCTCGCGCAGGCGTTGCTCCTCCAGCAGCTTGTTCTGGCTTTTGAGCAGTTGCAGCCGTTCGCGCAGTTCGTCGCGGATCGACTCGATGGCGCGCTCCAGTTCCTCGCGCGGGGTTACGTAGTGGCTGTTGGGAAACACGGCGGCGCGCTCGATTTCGCGCAGCGACTTGCCCAGCAGCGGATCGATCTCCTTGATCATCTCGATCTCGTCGCCGAACATCTCGATGCGGATGGCCTTCTGATCCTCATAGGCCGGGAAGATTTCGACGATGTCGCCGCGCACGCGGAAGGTGCCCCGATGAAAATCGGTGTCGTTGCGCTCGTATTGCATGTCCACGAAGTTGCGCAGTAGTTGCTGCCGGTCCAGTTCCTGCCCGCGATGAAAAACGGTCAGCATACGGCTGTAATTGTCCGGGCGGCCCAGGCCGAAAATGCAACTGACCGAGGCGACGACGATCACGTCACGGCGGGTGAGCACGCTGCGCGTCGCGCTGTGGCGCAGGCGGTCGATGCGTTCGTTGACCGAGCTGTCTTTCTCGATGTACGTGTCCGACGAGGGAATGTACGCCTCGGGTTGATAGTAGTCGTAGTAGGAAACGAAATACTCGACCGCATTGTCCGGAAACAGTTGCTTGAATTCGCCGAAAAGTTGCGCGGCCAGCGTTTTGTTGTGCGCCAGCACCAGCGCCGGGCGGTTGAGCTGAGCGATGACGTTGGCCACGGTGAACGTTTTTCCCGAGCCGGTCACGCCCAGCAACGTTTGAAAGGGACATCCTTCGCCGAGGTTGCGCACCAGGGCGTCGATCGCGGCCGGCTGATCGCCGGTCGGTTGATAGTCGCTGATCAGTTTGAAGGTATCCATGCGCGCGATCCTAGCAAGATGCGTGCGGCGATAAAAGCGGCCTCAGTGAATTATCGCGGCGTAGTCGCCGCCGGTCAGAATGTCGAACTGCAGCAAAGCCAGCATCGCCTCGCCGGCGCGCGTGAAGTGACCGTTGAAGGGCAGGTAGAGCAGATCGTCGCCTGAGTATTGCTGGAACTCTTGACGCAGGAAGCGGCAGTCCAGATCGTGCCGCGGACAGTACGCTTCCAGGAACGGAACGAACGTGCCGCGGTACACACGGTCTTTCTCGAACGCGTAAAGCTCGCGCCCCTGCGCCCATTCGCGCGCGGCCACCTGGTGCCCGTGCGGATAAACGAACACCACCAGCGGAATGTCGCGCGCGGCCAGGTAATCGCGAATCAGCCGCACATACGCACCGGTCTGTTTGTAGTAGGGCTCCCAACCGGTCAGCTCGTCGCGGGTCGTGCCCAGCCGGTCGGTGTCGATGTCGCCTTGGGCGATCGTTTGTCGGGTGAAACTTTTTTCGAAGTAATGCGTGCGCTCGGCGATGAATTTAACAATAAATACTTTATAATATAAAAATCCTAGTAAATGGTTCTTTTGCGGCGGCTCTTTGGCGATGACGGTCGGGATCGGCCGGAAGGGGACGGCCACGGGCAGGCCTTGTTCGTCGAACTGCGCGATGCGTGTGTAGAGCTGATCGTCCTGCACGTCGGTCATGTCGAGGTTGAGCAGCACCAGGTCGGGCGCGAGGTCGATCAGCTCCTTGGACAGCAGCAGGTATTCCAGCAGCGGGCTGTAGGAAACCTGTCCGGCGTTGATCACCTGGAAGCGCCCGGCGCCGAATTTATCGTTAAGTTTACGCTCCAGAATTTTTGTCGAACAGAACGGAAACGGCGCCGTACCCGCCTCGGTGAACGAATCGCCCAACACGAGAATGCGCGTCACGCCGTCCGGTTTGGGGCCGTATTCCACGTCGCGCAAGCCCTGAGAGTTGGTGACCACTTCGATTGTTTGCCCGTCATGCAAAACATGATGAATCACGACGTTGGGGCGTCCGCGATGATGGAAGGTGTCGTCGGTGCGGTAGTAGTTCACCGACACCGGCGGCTGCCAGAAAACTCGCAGACCGATTTCCACCGCCAGCAGCATGCCCAGCAGCGACACCAATACGACCGTGATGTGTCGAATCGTTCGCTTGCTTTTTACCGCTTGGATCATCGGACCTCTATATGGCGACGGCGACGATCACCTGCCACTCGCTGGTTTGCGCGTCGAAGGTTTCGCCGGTCAGGTCGCCGTACAGCCGTTGCACGCGCCACCCGCTTTGCGCCAAAAGTTGCTGGATCTCCTCGATCTCGTAGCCGGTGTGGCACACCGAATATTTGGTCAAGAGACCGTTGGTTTGATCGACCGTGGTGATGATGTGCGCGTGTGTTTTTTCCGGTTCGTACCAGATTTTCTCTTCCATCCACAAGTGCGGCGCGTCGGCGAAGATGCTCGTTTCCTTCATCTCCCACCGATGGTACACCTCCTGGCGGAACGCGTCGGCGGGCATCATCTCCAGCAGCAGCAAACCGCCGCGACGGGTCCAGGCGCGGGCGCGCCGTAAGATCAACCGCAAATCGGCGCGGATGAAAGCGTTGGGCTGACCGTAGATGAAAATGTTCGCGTCGAAGCTTTCCGCCGGCAGCTCGACCGTGCGGATGTCGCTGAAAATATATTGCACCGGCAGATCGGTCTTTTCCGCCGTCCGGCGCGCATGATCGATCGAAGCGGGCGAAAAATCCACGCCGGTCACGCGATATCCCGCCCGCGCCAGTTCCGTCGCGTAAAGCCCCGGCCCGCAGGTCATGTCGCACAGCGTGGTCACCTTGTCGGCGTACAGATGCAACATGCGCTCGATAAAAGCACATTCCTCGCCAATGCGTTGCGGCGGACGGCTGGCCAGATCTTGAGACGTGTCCAGGTGTACGGTCAGCAGGCGTTGGGAAATCAGGGGATCGTCCCAAGGGAGATCCCCCGCGTCTTTGAACGGAATTATTTTACTGCCGCGAGCGGCGAGCGCCTTGGCCAATAGAGCTTCGACGCTCAGCACCCGCAACCCGAGTCGTCGTTATCGTCGTCGTCATCGTTGGCCGGCGACGAATCGTCGTCGTCCACCGTGTCATCATCGTCGATGTCGTCATCCGTGCCGGTATCGTCATCGTCGGGCGTGGTGTCGTCATCATCGTCGGTGTCGTCGTCGGGCTGATCGCCGACGGTGATGTAATCGACTTTCTCTTCAGCGTCCGAACCGCCGGAATTGCCCGCGGTCAGCTTCACCGTGTACACGCCGTCTGTCGCGTAAACGTTGGTCGGATTTTCCTCGGTCGAGATGTTGCCGTCGCCGAAATCCCACTGGTAGGTCGCCGGGCAGGCGTCGGGCACGTCGGTCGTATTGGTAAACACGACCGTCAACGGCGCGTCGCCGGTAGTGACGTCGGCGGTGAAGTCCGCGACCGGCGCCGGGCAGTTGGCGTGAATGTAATTCAGGCGCAGCTTGTTGTCGGAGCCGCCGGGGCCGGAGACGGTCAGGCGAACCGGGTAGTTGCCCGGATCATTGTACGTATGCACCGGGTTTTCCTGGTCCGAGGTCTCCCCGTCGCCGAATTCCCAGTAGTACGTGGTGATCGTGCCGGTCGAAGTACTGGTGAAGGTCACTTCCAGCGGCAGCGTGCCCGTGGTCGGCGTGCCGGAAAAATCGGCCACCGGCGCGCCCTCGTAGGCCGAGATGTAGTTGGTGCGCACCATGGTGTCGGTTCCGGCGGGGCCGTCGATGGTCAGGGTGACGGTGTATTCGCCGGTTTCGTCGTAAACGTGCGTCGGA
>Ga0209203_1002636_pt1 | contig 11690 bp, 15 predicted proteins | sample AD_UKC109_MetaG_FD_184423 | JGI IMG/M metagenome (GOLD analysis project Ga0209203, IMG submission 184423) | Active sludge microbial communities of municipal wastewater-treating anaerobic digesters from Hong Kong - AD_UKC109_MetaG (SPAdes)... | ecosystem: Engineered > Bioreactor > Anaerobic >...
TTAAAAATATACCTAATTTAGCACAACAGTCACTGCACTATTGTTCCCGAAATTACTGCATAGACTGTTCCCGTTTCCACTGTAGTTCTTTTTCCCGAAATCACTGCACTTCTTGTTCCTGTTTACAATCATCTCATCCACCAGGTCATCAATATACAGCAGCTCCAGCTCCACCGAAGGGTCATTCACCGTATAAGGCAAATCATTCGCAAATGCATTGCAGAAAGTAGCCACAGCCGAGTTATAATTGGGCCGACACCACTTGCCAAACAGATTCGGGAATCGATAAACCAGAACCTTGGCTCCTGTCTCTTTGCTATAGTCAAAGAACAGTTCCTCACCGGCTTTCTTGCTCTTGCCATATTCAGACGTTCCAAAACGACCAGCCAGCGTAGCCTGAATAGAACTCGAAAGCATCACGGGGCAAGTGTTCCCGTGCTTTTTCAGCGTATCCAAGAGCGTTGAGGCGAACCCAAAATTCCCAGCCATAAACTCCTCCTGATTCTGGGGCCGATTCACCCCCGCCAGATTGAACACGAAGTCCGCCTGAGCGCACCACGAATCCAACTCTTCAGGCGTGGAGTCCAAATCATACTCATACACATCAGAGACCGACACGCCGTAGTTGCGCGCCTTACCATCCCTTATGTTCTTCAATTGAGCACAAAGGTTCTTACCAACAAAACCTTTTGCTCCGGTAACAAGTATCTTCATCACTGTAATAATACTTTATGATTCTCCTTTTTCTACTGTAATCTACCCTCCTCCAACATCCTTTCATACTCTTCCTGAGCGCGACGACGCTTGCTGCCCCACTGGGGCAAGAAGAGGTACCGGCAGAATTGCCCAATTCCATTCAAAACACCTTTCAGCGTCATAAACTCAAAATATCTTCCGGTCCTAACGGTTCATACTTCCCATCCTTGCACTCTAGCAACACCGAGCCACTCTCCAGCGCCCGTACCGTGTGCCATTGCCCGGCTGGAATATTCACCACAAAGTTGGGACCACCAGGAGTCAATTCAATCCTATCCGTACAAATCCGCTCCAACTCATCGTAGAACTCCTCCACAAGCCGCCCCCTCAAACAAACGACGGTCTCCGAGGTATATTTATGCCGATGAATCGGCATCTCCGACCCCGGCTCAATGGCATTGAGCATCCTCTGCGACTTGTCAGCGTCGCTATTTCGCAAATCCAAGCTCTGCCGTAGCCGAGGATTAGCCTTTGCTTGATCTGATAGGTTATTTAGGACGATGTTATTGATAATCATATCTCTTCCAAGATTGACTGGTCACATTTTATTGATAACTCAGGTATTCCCTCTACCTCATGCAGTTATCCAACAATCGCCTCCTTGATACTCTCCACGATATACCGCACATCCTCATCCGTCACATACGGACCGGCTGGCAAGCAGAAGCCAACTTTGAAGAGCTCTTCTTCTATGCCATTTGTATAAACCGGCGCCCCAGCATACACAGGCTGCTTGTGCATCGGTTTCCATGTGGGACGCGCCTCAATCTTCTTGCCGAGCATAAACACACGCAGAGCCTCCACGTTCTCATTGGGCTGGCAGTCCGTCGTGGCCGATTCCACCTGATGAATCACACCCGCAGCACCACCTACAGCCGTCTTGATCACCTCCTTGTAGGCACTCTCCTGTCCCACAATGCGCACCTCAGGGTCGAGCGTTGCGGCACACAGCCAGAAGTTCGCATCATAGCGAGGATCAGCCGGCTGCTTGTGGATATGAACCCCAGGAACGTCCTTCAGCAGTTCCTCATACAACGCCTGCACGTGCTTATGGTGAGCAATATGCGCATCCAGCACCTTCATCTGTCCACGGCCAATACCCGCACACACATTACTCATACGGTAATTATACCCGATAGCCGTATGCTGGTAGTATGGATACGCATCGCGCGCCTGGGTGGCATACCACATAATCTCGTTGGCATCTTCCGCACTGCGACAAATCAGAGCACCACCACCGCTGGTGGTAATCATCTTGTTACCATTAAAGCTCAGCACGCCATATTTACCAAACGTACCCAGCACCTTTCCGTCGAAGCGCGAACCCATACCCTCTGCAGCATCCTCCACCACAGGTATTCCGTACCTGTACGCAATCTCCATAATCTCGTCAATCCGATATGGCATACCATACAGAGCCACCGGAACGATGGCCGCAGGCTTTTTACCCGTCTTGGCGATACGATCTTTGATGGCCTCCTCCAGCAACACAGGATCCATATTCCATGTCTCACCCTCAGACCCCACGAACACCGGCTTAGCTCCCAGATACGTGATAGGATGCGAACTTGCGCAGAACGTATAGCTCTGCACCAGCACCTCGTCCCCCGCCTTCACGCCACAGGCTATCAGTGCCAGATGCACTGCCGCTGTACCCGCACTCAGGCACACTACCTTCCTGTCAAGAGGCTCACATCTTACATCTTCCTTCTGACATCTTACATCGTTAACGAACTCTTCAAGATCCTTCTCGAACGCGTTAACATTCGGTCCCATAGGCACCACCCAGTTCGTGTCGAACGCTTCTTTCACATATTTCTGTTCCCAACCTTCCTCGCTCATGTGCGCCAGGCACAGGTAAATCGTTTTTCTTTCTGACATAAATTATTATCGTTTATTATTTGCTTTCGTTTACTACTATTTGTTCAAAGCTCATCCGCCTCCGGCACAGCCGCTTTAATCAAGCGGCAGAGCCTCCGGCTCCCCACAGAGACCGGCTGCCTATCAGCAGCCCGTCTCTTTTTTCTGCACTAAGAATTCTCAGTTTTTCCAAAGATCCGCAAAACTATAATAGTCTTTCCCTTCTACAACTAACCGATGAAATTCTTGTCTTATCTCAGTTTCAACACGTTCTCTTGTATAAGAAGGATCTTTCGACTTCATAATACAATACCACTCGTTAACGATATGCGGAAAGCCTTCCGGATTGTTATCCACATTTGTTATTTGTTCAAACAGCCAATCCGCAGTAATCATCTCGAAAGGACTAGATGTAGAGTCGCCATCATTCACTTCGTTCCTCATAGCATCTTTTGCAGGCCCTATATCCAAGATATTCTTATACCTTGAGAAATATACAGAATAACCTCTTAATATTTCATCTGGAGAAACATCCCTTCGGGTTATAACAATAGCCTTAAATGGAGCTCTTAATGATGGATTTATAGCTGCCATAAAGGGTAATGAATAACACATAGCAGTTGTCACAACTAACAATCCTTTCTCCTTTATATTTAGTTCCCGACATAAATTTAGAAAATGTCCCCAATACATAATCTCATCGGAAGCAAGTCTCACACCCTCTACTCCACCATGCGCCTCCACGTGCAAAGCAAGCATTTCATCAGGTTGTAGTTTAGAGATTATGGAATGAATAGTCTCTTCAAATTCCTTGATTGTATACACTGAATAATAATCATAAAACAGACTATCATCAGCAGCCTTGCGAGTTGATAGTACGTCCTGACATAATTTTGTGCCAGTTTGGGGCTCACAGATTTTTAATGACTCTATGATGGCCACACCAAATTTAGTAATATCAACGTCTTTCATTCTCCTCAATCTTTCTTGCAAGACCGTGGGCGGCTTGCCGCACGCGGTCTTGCTTACTTATTTGAGCGGAAGCGGACTTGACGCTTTAGCGGCAAGTTGGCTGGAGCGGCTATTATTGATATTGATTCTTCCTCTTATTCTCTTCTACAAGAGCCAGCAGATCTTTGAACTTATTAAGCCTGGGGTCTTTCAAGGCATCAGAGTTCATATTTTTTCGGTTCGCTTTCAGCCAGTTGAGCATATCATGCTCTTCTATTCCATGCTTAGATGGATTGCGATGATTCTCTTCAGTAAAGGTTTTCACCTCATTGTATCGAATAAGCCATCTGGTCTCTTGATCCATAATTTCTTAACCCCGTATCTCCGTGATTCCAGCGAAACTAGCGTTAACTGTTACCGTTAATTCTCCTTTGGCCGCCGTTGCGGCACAAACACATATGAGCAGAATTGCCAAACAGCCTTTAGCATGGACTTAACACTCATTACTCACCCTTACGAAAATTAAGAAAATCCTGGTAATCTCTAATATAGTCCTCTTTCTGATAAACTTCAGAAGCTAATACCATACAAACAGCACCAGAAGAAAAATCCTCCAAATCTCTCCACATCCCAGGCTTCACATACAATCCCTGATATGGCCTGTTCAAGAAGAACGAGCGTCTGCATTTCCCATCATCCAGAGTCACCCTAAACGAACCAGAAGCAGCAATAATCAATTGCTCCAAATCTCTGTGTGCATGAGCTCCACGTGATTCTCCACCAGGAACATCATACAGATAATACACCCGCTTCACATCAAATGGCAAAGTCTCGCCATTCTGCACCACTGTCAAGTTTCCTTTGCGGTCACTATGATGCTTATCCAGCTCCACCATCGAGCAGTCGAATACACTATATTTTGCCATCCTTCTTCAGGTTTAAGAATTCATTATAATCACGGATATAGTCCTCCGCAGAATACTTCACTGAACCAAATTCCAGTGCAAATGAGTTGGTTGAGAAATTCTCCATTTTGCGCCACAGTCCAGCAGGAATATACAACCCGTAGTAAGAACGGTTCAGTTCAAACCTCTTCTGTCGCTCACCATCATCTACCAATACATCAAACGCACCAGAAAGAGCAATAACTACTTCCTGATTCTCCTTAAAAGCGTGACCACCTCGGTCTTCACCTCCCGGAACATCATAAATCCAATACGTCCGTTTTATCTCAAACGGAATATGATTATTCTGTTCTGCAAAAGAAAGATTGCCTCTAGCGTCTAAGAACTTTGGCAGTTCAATGATTCTAACGTCCTCGACTGTTGCCATAGTTATTTTCTAAATGTGTCTGAATTAACCGTTTCTTTTAATTCATCTATAACGCGAAGCAAGTACTGTCCGTACTGGTTCTTCAGCATGGGCTTTGCCAGTTCACGCATCTTTTCTTCGCTTATCCAGCCATTGCGGAAAGCAATTCCTTCAAGACATGCGATCTTTAATCCTTGGCGCTTCTCAATCACCTCCACAAAGGTAGAAGCCTCACTAAGAGAATCGTGCGTGCCAGTATCCAGCCAAGCAAATCCACGGCCTAGTGTCTGCACTTTCAGTTCACCATCTTTCAGGAACTCTTGGTTCACTGTGGTTATCTCCAGTTCGCCACGGGCAGAAGGTTTGATATGTTTAGCTACATCTACAACCTTGTTAGGATAGAAGTAAAGGCCAACCACGGCATAATTGCTCTTGGGATTAGCCGGTTTCTCTTCAATAGAGAGACAATTACCCTCTTTATCAAATTCAGCTACACCATATCGCTCAGGATCATGCACCCAGTAGCCAAACACAGTGGCCTTTTTATTTACCTCTGCATCTTCCACGGCCTTCTTTAGCAAGTATGTAAAACCAGCCCCGTGGAAGATGTTATCACCGAGAACTAAGCAAGCACTATCATTACCAATGAACTTCTCACCAATAATAAAAGCCTGCGCAAGTCCATCCGGTGAAGGCTGTTCTGCATACTCGAAATGAACGCCATAATCTGAACCATCCCCAAGCAGTCGCTTGAAACCAGGAAGGTCATATGGTGTGCTAATAATGAGTATGTCTCTAATTCCCGCCAACATTAAAGCACTAATGGGATAATAAACCATTGGCTTATCATAAATCGGAAGTAACTGCTTGCTCACGCCTTTTGTTATTGGATAAAGACGGGTTCCCGATCCACCCGCTAAAACGATGCCTTTCATTATATATGATATTTATTTTACAAATGCGTTCTGGATGAATTCAGCAATGAACTTCTCATCCTCATCCTTCACATACGGAGCAGCAGGCAGACAGCGAAAGATTCTATTTTTTGACATAGCTAAATTATTTCTTCAACCACTCAACCATTTTACTGATGCCCTCTTCCGAATTCACAGCCGGCGTCCATCCAATAGTCTCTTGTGCCTTCTTTATATCTGCCACAAACACTTTCTGGTCGCTCTCACGCCAAGGAAGTTGTTTGTATTCCATCTTCACATCCAACATCTTCTCAAGCATTGCAAAGAGTTCAAGAAGTGAAAGGCTATTTTCTATACCTCCACCAATATTGAACACTTGACCGTAAGCAGCCTTACAATCCTTGGTCTTGAAATACAGGTTCACAACATCATCATTGAACAACACATCGCGTACCTGCTTTCCAGTACCAGAAATAGTGAATGGCTCTCTCTTTGGATTAGCCTTTATATCCAACGCCTGCTGGCAGAACCAACCAATCCAGCCTTGATCAAAGGTGGCGTGCTGGTTAATACCAAACATAGATGAATGACGGAAGACAACCGTCTTCAAGCCAAAAATACGGTGGAAGTCCAACATATACTGGTCGGCAGAACCCTTGGAACAGCCATAAGGGGAATGGAAGTCCAGTGTAATGCTCTCGGGGAATCCGTTAGGATACTCCTCACACACATAACGAGTAGCTTCTTCTTTGAAATGCAGATACTCAAAGTCACCATACACCTTGTTGGTGGAAGAGAAAAGAATCACGGAATCTGGAGAATACTTACGTACTGCATCCAGTAGGTTGAACATGCCCAAAGCATTTACCTCAAAATCAAGGCGAGGGTTAGCGATGGATGTGGTCATAGCCACCTGACCGGAAAGATGGAAGATGTAGTCTGGTTTAACTTCCTTAATAACTGTCTCTACATCATTGGCATTACGGATGTCGTAAGGATAATACTTGAATTCACCCTTACTCCTTAACCACTGAAGGTTGTCTGCACTTCCATGACGGTAGAGATTATCAAACACAAAGAGTTCTTCACCTCTTCGCAACACTTCTGCTGCCAGGTTGCTACCTATAAAACCGCAACCTCCTGTAACAAGATATTTCATACTATATCAGTTCTTTTATTCGTTTAGACATATCAAATTTAATAGGCTGGCCAATAATGGATTCAAGCTTTGCCACTGAGCATCTCAAATCCATCATCTCATTCTCACGGTATGGCAATGCACCATAGTTAACCTGGGATGTAGAGTTGGTCGCCTTTCTGCAATTCTCAATAATCTCTTTCAGAGAAATGCTTTCGCCACTGCTTACATTTACAATCTCCCCTACTGCTTTTGGATATTTTTCCAGCAGCTTTCCAATAGCCCATGCAAAATCATCCGCATAGATGAAATCACGTTTCTGCTCACAAGGAGTTACATTTAGTGGTTCACCCTTCTTGAGACTTTCAATGACATAAGGGATGAACTTGGTCTTCCCTTGAAGGGGGCCAAACAAGTTGCCAGGGCGAACGACCATAATAGGGAAAGCGTAATTCCTATGCAGCATCATGGCCGTATTGGTTGTAAGTTGCTTCACAAGTGCATAAGGAGAATTAGGTTCTTCTCGCATTGTTTCCGCGAAAGGTGAACCATCATTACCATATTCTTCAGAGCTACCAAACTGAATGAACAGTTTCAGTTGTTTGTCATCTTTGAAACGCTCATACAAGTTAAGCAACACCTTGAGGTTAGAGGCTATCATACTATCAAACAAACCCATGTCACGTTCTGCCGTAACGATGGAAGCAAGATTGATAATATAATCCGGTGATTCTACGTCTGCAGAAATCTGTTCCTTGTCAAGTTCCATCAAGGTTTTCTTCACCTCAGGATACTGAGCAAAGTATGCCTCATCAATAAACTTATCAAAGATACTGATTGCATATTTGTCGTGAAGACATCTTACCAGATTCTTCCCAATAAAGCCGCTACCGCCAATCAGGAATAAACGCTCTTTACTCATACACCAATGAATTGTTTAATCTCGTTAATACACAAGCTGTACACCTCTTCCGTCTTGTATCTCTTATACCAGTCAGCTACCAACGCCATAGTCTGTTTCATATTCAAAGTAGGCTTCCAACCCAGACGGGTCTTAGCCTTCTCAATATTCAGCATCAGAAGATTAGCTTCATGTAAAGCATTCGGATCTGATATATCTTTCAGTTCACCTTGACCATAGTTATTGACCAACTCAGTAGCTACTTCCCAAACGGTAGAGATGGAATCGGATTCCGGTCCAAAATTCCAACCTTCACAATACTCTATAGGGTGCTCCCACATCTTCTGTGCAAGGAGCATATAACCACTCAAGGGTTCAAGGACATGCTCCCAAGGACGTACAGCTTTGGGGCTACGAATCTCAATAGGTTTGCCAGCCTCCAAAGCACGGATGCAATCAGGAATGATGCGGTCTTTTGCCCAGTCACCACCACCAATCACATTACCAGCACGAACACTGGCAAGGCTCACGTGATGCTTCTTGCCATAATCCTTAGGATTGAAGAAACTCCTACGCCAACTCTGGATAGCTATCTCGCAAGCACCTTTACTGCTAGAATACGGGTCATAGCCTCCAAACGGGTCATCCTCCTTGTAGCCTCGCATCTGCTCTTTGTTGTCGTAGCACTTGTCAGTGGTAATCATCACGCCAACCTTGACACTATCAGTAGCACGAATGGCTTCCATAATATTGATGGTTCCCATCACATTTATCTGGTAGGTGTCAACAGGGATTTCGTAACTGAGACGAACCAAGGGCTGTGCAGCCAAGTGGAAAACAATCTCCGGCTGGTACTGACGGAAGATTTCTTTCATCTTCTCTCCGTCACGTATATCAGCACGGATATCAGCCTTGATCTTCTTACCTATTCCAGAGAGAACGAAATTATCCTTCTCTGAATAAGGTTCCAACCCCACGCCAACCACCTCTGCACCAAGTTCGTGGAGCCAGATGGAGAGCCAGCTACCCTTGAAACCGGTATGACCGGTTACAAGGACGCGTTTGCCTTTATAAAAGTTGTTGAATATATCTATCATGATGTTAGGCCTTGGATGCAACAAAGTCTTTAATGGTCTGAATCATGTACTGGAGCTTCTCAGAAGTCATACCCGGATAAAGACCCAGCCAGAAAGAATCACGCATAATGCTGGTGGTTACAGGCAGGTCGCCAATAGTGCGGTAATCCTTACCCTTCTCATACTCTTCAAAAGCAGGATGCATCAGCAGGTTGCCTGCAAAGAGATTACGAGTCTGCACCTTGTGCTCTTCCAGATATGAAGTCAGCTCATTGCGGGTGTAGCCAGCATCCCCCTTCACGGTAATAAAGAAACCAAACCAACTGGGTTTGCTGTTCTTCTGAGGTTCAGGGAGCAAGAGGCCTTTAACACCCGTCAAACCATCATACATGGTCTGATAATTCTCGCGTCTTCTCTGTACAATGAAATCCAACTTCTCTAACTGAGCACAACCAATCGCAGCCTGCATATCGGTAGCCTTTAAATTATAGCCCAGATGGCTATAAACATACTTGTGATCATAGCCCTTAGGCAGCTTACCAAATTGACCCGTAAAGCGGCATCCGCAGGTGTTGTCCACACCACCAATACACCAGCAATCACGCCCCCAATCACGGAAGCTCTTCACATACTTGTCCAACTCACGGTTGTTGGTATAAACAGCACCACCTTCACCCATGGTCATGTGATGAGGTGGATAGAAGCTGCTGGTACCAATGTCACCAATGGTGCCTGTCTTCTTCCACTCGCCATCAATGAAGTATTCAGAGCCCAGAGCATCGCAATTGTCCTCAACGAGCCACAAGTTGTGCTTTTTACAGAAAGCAACAACGGCTTCAAGGTTGAAAGGATTACCCAGAGAGTGTGCCACCATCACAGCCTTGGTCTTAGGGCTGAGTGCAGCCTCCAACTGAGTAGTATCCATATTGCTTTCCTCAATACTCATATCCACAAACACAGGAACTGCACCAAACTGAACGATACATGCAACAGTTGTCGGGAAACCAGCAGCAACAGTGATTACCTCATCACCTCGCTTGATACGTCTGTCACCCAGTTCGTGTGCCGTCAGTGCGCTAAATGCAAGCAGGTTGGCACTGGAACCACTGTTACAAAGAGAGCAGTACTTTACTCCCAGCCACTTAGCAAAACGGGTCTCAAACTTGTGCGCCCAAGGTCCGGCTGTAAGCCAGAAATCAAGGGATGAATCAACAAGGTTTACCATCTCTTCTGCATCGAAGAAACGGCCACCGTAGTTCACCTTGGTCTTGCCAGGTTCAAACACTTGAGGTTGACCATGCACCTCTTTATAATACTCACGAGTAAGCTCAAGAATTTGAGCCTTTAATTCTTCTTTTTTAGCCATATATATTACTCTTTACTTATTTGCTATAATCAGGAATGTTGGGAATCACTCTGTCCCACTTCTTCCAAGGAGCCTTATCCTCCTTCAAAAGATTCTCCAGTAATGTCTTCTCACGAATGTTATCCATGCACTGCCAGAAACCTTCGTGAATGTACGACATCAATTCTCCTTGCTTGGCAAGTGCCTCAAGAGGTTTACGTTCAAATACGCAACTGTCACCATCAAGATAATCAAAGATTGCCGGTTCAAGAACCATGTAACCGGCATTGATGGGTGCGCCATCATTTGCATTTTTCTCACGAAAGGCCTTCACAACATTGTCATCAATATCAAGAACACCTTTCTCTTGGGCCATTTTAACAGCAGTCAAGGTTGCAATCTTGCCGTGACTCTTATGGAAAGATACGAGTTTGTTGATGTCCACATCGCATACGCCATCGCCATACGTCATCATGAAGGTCTCATTACCGACATATTCCTGAATGCGCTTGATACGGCCTCCTGTCATAGTGTTATAGCCAGTATCGACTACCGTCACCTTCCAAGGTTCCAAATGACTATGATGTACCGTCATCTCATTTTTACCATCCCGGAAATCGAAACTCACATCGCTATTGTGAAGGAAATAGTTAGCGAACCATTCCTTGATGTATTCCTGCTTATATCCGGCACAGATGATAAACTCATTGTAGCCATAATAAGCGTATTCTTTCATTATATGCCAAAGGATTGGCATACCACCTATTTCAATCATAGGTTTGGGCTTAAAAACGGATTCCTCAGATATGCGGGAACCGAAGCCGCCGGCTAATAATACAACTTTCATTTTATTACGATTTACTGATTTTATTATGGAAATAATCTATGATCTCTTTATCTGTATCTAAATCAAATTTTCTAGCGAAATATGCACCTGATGATTCTATAATACTTATATCTTTCATCAACAAAATTGGTGGATGATACATATTACCTTCAATTGCTGTATATGTTAATGACTTAGAATTTCCATAGTTATCAAACTTAACCCAGTCAGCATAAGGCGACAACATAACCAATGTGGCTAAAAACCTCTCTTCTGCGGTAAATGCTCCATCATAGATATCCATAAAACCAGGGTTGTTTTGAATATATTCAACACACCACTTTACTACCACATAGGGGATGCAACCCCAGAAATAACTGTAGTAAAAAACTAGTTCAGAGACATCATATCGTAGTTTCTTATTGAATATACCCCCCCCCATCTTGCTACACATCAACCTAAAGAATAAGGATCTTCCTATTCTTAAAGGGTGTAGTTTGCTATCAAAACTATTCATAAAAATTCTAGGAATCTTTTTCATATGAATCATGCGATCCCATCTCCCATTTGCAATTCTTAAATCTAGATATATGTCTTTTGAATGATTCTCCA
>Ga0209203_1002642_pt1 | contig 11666 bp, 11 predicted proteins | sample AD_UKC109_MetaG_FD_184423 | JGI IMG/M metagenome (GOLD analysis project Ga0209203, IMG submission 184423) | Active sludge microbial communities of municipal wastewater-treating anaerobic digesters from Hong Kong - AD_UKC109_MetaG (SPAdes)... | ecosystem: Engineered > Bioreactor > Anaerobic >...
TGGGCTTCATATGAAACCCTTTACGTTCAAGAAGTTCAGAAGCCTTACAAACGTATCTGAGGAAGAACTGAACAAACTTGAAGATCCAAACGAGACTATTTGCGGTAGAGTGACAAAGATCGGGAAGTTCATAAGAAAGACCCGCTTAGATGAAATTCCCCAGTTTTTTAACGTCTTTCAAGGCAACATGTCAATCATTGGACCAAGGCCAGAAATGGAAAACTATCATAACAAGGCACTGAAGAGCATACCTTACTATTCATATAGGTATAGGCTTAAGCCCGGAATCACCGGCTGGGCACAGATAAACTATCCGCACACATCAACTATGGAGGATTACAAGAGAAAGACCGAATACGATCTATACTACATAAAAAACCAGAGCTTCAGACTTGATCTTGAGATCACCTTAAAAACGATTGAGACAATGCTCGGAATGAGGGGAAGTAAATAGATTGGTTAATCGGAAAAAGCTAAACATTCTTCTAATCTCTGACTCTTATAAACCTCAAATATGCTCTGTTTCTTCCTTAATGAGTGAGTTAGCTGAGTGTCTCGTACATAGGGGGAATGCTGTTACGGTTCTTACTATCCAACCGGATGGAAGAACGTCTTCAGAGGATAGTGGGAAAGAGTTTAGTGAATCAGAGATTATAGAAGGAGTCAAAGTACTGAGAGTTTCTGTTCCTTCAATGCATCCGAAGAACCTATTTCTAAGAGGAGTAAACACTCTTCTGGGTTCTAGATTGCTTTCAATAAAATCTAGAAAGCTGCTTGAAGAAAATGAAGGTTTTGATGCGGTTCTTTTCTACTCCCCTCCAATAACTCTGATAGATACAGCTGCCAAGATTGCTGGCAAACACAGCGCAAAACTGTTAATGATTTTGAGAGATCTCTTTCCACAAAATGCGGTCGATCTTGGTGTTCTTAAGAATAGAATGGCCATACGAATCTTTGAGAAGATTGAAAGCAGGTGTTATAGGCTTTCAGATTATATACTTCCCCAAACTGATACCAATAGAGATTACCTAATAAAAACCAAAGAAGTTGCGGAGTCAAAGATTCGAGTTCTATACAATTGGGTGAATACACAATCGTATAGATCAGAGAATAGTTCTGTTGATTTGCACAAAGAATTCGGATTTAATAGTCAGAAGATATGTTTGTACGCGGGTACTTTAGGACCAGCTCAAGGTCTTGAGAAAATCATTGAATCTGCGGAGTTACTTAGGAATAGAAATGTAGTATTTTTATTTGCAGGGAACGGAAGAAACAGAGGCGAGTTGGAAAATCTTGCTAGAAGCAAAAAACTAGACAATGTGTTTTTTAGGGATTATTATCCTTCGAACGTATATCCAGATCTCGTGAAATCAGTTGATCTAGGTATAATTAGTTTATCAGACCAGAATCATACCCCAATTGTGCCAGGAAAGCTTGTCGGATATATGGCAGGTGGACTCCCAGTAGCAGCTTTGATAAACAAAGAAAGTTCAGATCTAATCCGAATAATACAAGAGAGTCGATGTGGTAAATATGTTGTTGATGGAAATTCAGCGGCATTTGCAGAAATAGTAGAAGATTTGCTTAGCAATGACGAATTGCTACTTGAATTCAAGAAAAACGCAATCGATTATGTGGAAAAGTTCTTCTCAGTTGAGGCTGCTGCTGAGACCATCGAAGAGCTTTGTGAAGGAGAGGAATAGTAATCAATGTTCAAAAACAAAACACTTTTAGTCACCGGAGGTACCGGCTCTTTTGGAAACGCTGTAGTTAAGCGTTTCCTTCAAACAGAGATAAGCGAGATCCGCATATTCAGTCGTGATGAAAAGAAACAGGACGATATGCGGAAACTTTACAACAACGCTAAGCTCAAGTTCTATATAGGAGATGTACGTGACTACAACAGCATCGAGTCCGCTCTCAGGGGAGTAGATTTCGTTTTCAGCGCTGCAGCGCTGAAACAGGTTCCCTCCTGTGAATTCTTTCCGCTCGAGGCTGTCAAAACAAATATACTGGGAACAGAAAACACACTTAACGCCGCGATAGCCAACGGCGTCAAGAAAGTCATCGTTCTCAGCACAGACAAGGCAGTCTATCCAATAAACGCTATGGGTATGACAAAAGCCCTCATGGAAAAAGTCATGGTCGCCAAATCGAGAACGATCTCGGAGAACAGAACAGTTCTCTGCGGTACGAGATACGGCAACGTCATGGCCTCCAGGGGCTCAGTTATCCCCCTATTTATAGAACAGATCAAAGCCGGAAAGCCACTGACGATTACCAACCCGAACATGACCCGATTCATGATGAGCCTTGACGATGCCGTTGATCTTGTTCTCTACGCTTTCAAACACGGCAATCAGGGAGATATCTTCGTCCAGAAAGCCCCGGCGGCAACGATAAAGACTCTCGCCGAAGCCCTAGTAGATATCTTCGAGGCAGACAACAAGATCCAGATTATCGGCACACGCCACGGAGAGAAGATATTCGAAAGCCTTTTGACTTCTGAAGAGAAAGTTATAGCCGAGGACCTCGGAGGCTATTACAGAGTCCCGGCAGACACGAGAGATCTAAACTACTCGAAGTACTTCGAAAAAGGAGAACTTCTCTCGAACAACATAGAGCCTTACACATCTCACAACACAGAGAGACTGGATAAAGAAGGAATGAAAGAACTCCTTCTCAAGCTTGACTATGTACAGGAAGAACTGAAATCCTGGAAGGCGGTAAAGAGATGAGAAAGATACTCATCACAGGAAGTGAAGGCTTTGTTGGAAAGAATCTTCAGGTACAGCTGAGGAGAAGAGGAGATATCGAAATTATCCCCTTCGATAAAGAACACTCTTTCGATTACCTGAAAGAGTCAGTCGATAAAGCTGAGTTCATCTTTCACCTTGCCGGTGAAAACCGCCCGAAAGACCCTGCAGACTTCATGAAAGTCAACAAAGGACTTACGGAAACACTCACAGAACTTGTAGCAGATACAGGAAGAAAGATCCCGATAGCATACACTTCTTCGATTCAGGCAGAACTAGACAACGAATACGGAAAGAGCAAGAAGGCAGCCGAGGATGCGCTGATCGAATACAGCAAATCAACCGGTTCGCCTGTATGCATCTTCAGATTCCCGAATCTCTTCGGCAAATGGTCGAGACCTAATTACAACTCCGTAGTCTCTACCTTTTGCTACAACATCTCGCATGACTTAGATATAACTATCTCGGATGAAAAGAGAGAGCTTGAACTGACATACATAGACGATGTAGTGAACGCCTTTAATAAACTACTCAATATCGAACTGGATCAAGATAAACACTTCTACCCGGTAGAGAAATCATTCAAGATCACGCTCGGCGAAATTGCGAAGAAGATCCACAGCTTCAAAGAGTTGAGAGAGACATCTATATTACCCGATCTCTCGGATGAATTCACGAAGGATCTGTATTCTACATATCTCTCTTATCTCGAAAAAGACAACTTCTCATACGAAGTCGAGATGAAAACCGACAACAGAGGAATGCTCTTTGAACTTCTGAAATCCCCTCACTTCGGTCAGATCTTCGTATCTACAACAAAACCGGGAATAACCAGAGGAAACCACTATCACGACACGAAAGTCGAAAAGTTCTGCGTGATATCCGGTGAGGCAGAAATAAAATTCAGACACATATTGAACAACGAAATAATCTCATACAAAGTCTCGGGAGAAAAGATCGAAATAATAGACATCCCCCCTGGATACACACACTCGATAGAAAACATAGGAGAAACAGAAATGATCACCCTCTTCTGGGCGAATGAAATGTTTGATGCGAAGAAGCCGGATACGTACTATGAGGAAGTGGGGAAGCAGTAGTGAAGCGATGGGGAAGCAATAGCGATTGAGAAGCAATAGAAAAACGACAGGAAAGCGGTGGGGAAACGATTGAGAAGCGTCGTAAAGCGATAGTTGAGCAGTGGGGAAACGGTGGGAAAGCTATTGGAAAATCATAAGGGCGGGTTTGGGTTTCAGAGTCTCGAAATTTATCGGCTGGCGAAGGAACTGGTTATCGATTGTTATAATATAACTAGAGGTATCCATCTGAGGAGAAATACGCTCTTTGTCAACAGATGAATCGAGCAGCTGTTTCAATTCCATCTAATATCGCAGAAGGTTATAGTAGATTCAGTACGAAAGAAAAGATGCACTTCATGAATATGGCTTATGGATCGCTGATGGAACTGACGTGTCAATACGAAATAGTAAAAGATCTGGGTTATATAAGCCAGGAGCAATTGAATGATTACATCGACAAAGCAAAGAACCTGGCAGTGAAGATTAGTAACTTCAGAAGAACAATTGAGAAGCGATAGAAGAACGATGGGGAAACAATTGGAAAGCGATAGAGAAGCAATTGGGAAATGATAAGGAAGCATGGAGGAGCAATGAGAAACGTGGTGAAGCAATGGGAAAGCGGTAGGAAAACAATAGGAAGGCAATGGGAAAGCGGTAGGAAAACAATAGGAAGGCAATGGGAAAGCGGTAGGAAAACAATAGGAAGGCAATGGGAAAGCGGTAGGAAAACAATAGGAAGGCAATGGGAAAGCACAGGAAGAACTTGCAATTGCTTAACAAGCACTTACCAGCTGCTCCACTATTGTTTTCCGGCTCTTCTGCGATCGCTTTACTATGCTTCCCAATCGTTTCACTATCGCTTAACTCTTTACAACTGGAGGTTTTATGAAAAGAACTAGAGTTATGACTATAGTAGGTACCCGCCCAGAAATCATCCGCCTTTCGGCAACGATAAAGGCCTGTGATAAATACTTCGATCACGTTCTTGTCCATACAGGCCAAAACTGGGATTATACATTGAATGAGATCTTCTTCCAGGAGCTCGAGATAAGAAAACCTGATCACTTTCTAAACGTTCCAGGAAAGCATCTTGGCGAAACGATGGGGAATATTATAAGCGCAGCTTACGAAGTTCTCCTGAAAGAGAAGCCCGAAGCATTACTGATACTTGGAGACACTAATAGCGCATTGAGCGCCATCCCAGCCAAGAGATTGAAGATCCCTATATTCCATATGGAAGCGGGTAATAGATGCTTCGATCAGAATGTACCAGAAGAGATAAATAGAAAGATAGTCGATCATATAAGTGATATAAACCTTCCATACACAGAGCACAGCAGAAGATATCTCCTCTCTGAAGGCTTCAGAAAGGAGCACATCTTCGTTATGGGCTCTCCCATGCCTGAAGTCTTATATCACTATATGGATAAGATAGACAACAGCGATGCTCTTGAAAGACTGAACCTTGAAGAGGGAAAGTACATCCTTGTAAGCGCCCACAGAGAAGAGAACCTGGATATTGAGAAGAACTTCAACGAAGTAGTGAACACACTTAACACAGTAGCAGAAGAATTCAAACTACCTGTGATCTACTCGACTCATCCCAGGAGTTGGAAGAAGATAGAAGAGAAGGGAGTAGAATTCAATTCACTCATAACCAATCTCAAACCCTTCGGTTTCCTCGACTACAACAAGCTCCAGAAAAAAGCCTATTGCGTTCTATCTGACAGCGGAACTCTGAGCGAAGAATCGTCTATTCTAGGTTTCCCGGCAGTCCTTTTCAGGACAAGCACCGAAAGACCGGAAGTTCTAGACAAAGGCTCGATGGTTATCGGTGGAATAAAGGCCAGAGGAGTAGTTAACGCAATAAGGATCGCAAGAGAAAGCGTTGACAATGAAGAGAGAGCTCCTTTGTCACCGGACTATATGGATAGAAATGTGTCGTTGAAGGTTGTGAAGCTAATTGAGAGTTATGTTCAGATAGTGCATAGAGATACATGGTATAAGTCATAAGTTGGTCATTTGTAGGGATGAACAATCAATATAAATAGGGAAGAGGAATTGATTTAACATGAAAATACTGTCCATAAATTCAACTAATCGAGGAAGCACCGGCCGAATAATGAGTCAGATAACGAAGCTTGCAAGAGAAGCTGATTATGATGCCTACATGGCTTATGGTAGGGGCGATGATCAGGTTGATCAGAAGTCAATAAGGATAGGAAACAAGGCAGATGTTTATTGGCATGGCCTGGTAACACGACTCTCAGGAAGACATGGATTCTCCTCGAAGAAGGCCACAAGAAGCCTTCTCGCAAAAGTTGATGAGATAAAGCCGGATGCAATTCATTTGCATAACATTCATGGTTATTACTTAAACATTGAGCTTCTGTTCAATTACATAAAAGCAAATGAAATTCCAATAATCTGGACATTGCATGACTGTTGGGCTTTTACGGGCCACTGTGCGTATTTCGATTATGTGGGATGTGAGAAGTGGAAGACAGGGTGCTATGAATGTCCACAAATCCACACTTATCCAAAGAGTCTGTTCATAGATTACTCAAGAAAGGCCTTTGAAAGGAAGAAGAACCTGTTCACAGAAGTCAAGAACATGACTATTGTTACTCCCTCAAAATGGCTGAAGGATCTGGTTGGCGAGTCCTTTCTCAAGGAATACGAAACTATTGTGATACACAACGGTGTGGATATCAAAACATTCTCGCCGAAGAAAATTGACAAGACGAAGTACGGGATAAACCCGGAGAGTTTCGTAATTCTCGGTGTTGCAGCGCAGTTCAGTCCGAGAAAGGGGCTGAAGTACTTCTTGGAACTCTCAGAAACAATGAGCCATGATACGACGATATTTCTTGTGGGCCTAAATGAAAAGCAGATGAAATCGCTCCCAAAGAATGTTGTTGGTATGAAGAGGACTGAAAACATAGATCAACTCGTGGAGATATATTCAATGGCAGACGTGTTTGTGAATCCGACTCTTGAAGATAACTTCCCGACCACGAATCTTGAAGCCATGGCCTGCGGAACACCTGTCATAACATTTAGAACTGGCGGATCGCCAGAAACTGTTGATGAGAACACTGGAATTGTTGTTAAGAAAGGCGATACAGAAGGATTGCTCAATGCTATAGAAATCGTGAAGAAGAGGGGAAAAGAAGAATACACCAAGAATTGCAGAAAGCGGGTAATCGAGCGATTTGATTCTGGGGATAGGTTTATTGAGTACATTAAGCTGTATGGAGTCTTATAGTTAAAGAAAAGACCCTCGCCAAGTTGACCTCAGGTTTCCACAATTAAATCGGCGTGAAATGGTGGCTTATTTCAACCAAGGCTACGAAGAACGTACAAGTGGACAAAACTGTGAATATACTACGACAGCACCACCACTAGTATTCCTGTTAAGAATTAGAACTGCACAAGTTGAAGTGCTTATTCTTAGATCCATTAGGAATTAAAAGTGGATCCCTTCACCGAAAATGCGACTTTTATGCTATCTGTCAGTAGAGATCTCAAGGCTCGAAAAATGATTGCAAAGGGAAGGGTTCGCAGAAAGTCAAAAGCAAGTTCTTGGTTTCACATTAACTATGGAGGTTTTCCAAATGAAATCGATGAGCAAAACAAGAATGAGAATTGGTATCTTGACTAATATACCAGCACCTTATCGAAAACCAATGTGGGAAGCCTATGCTAAGATTCCTGACACTGAATTTGACATATATTATTGTGCTCCTATTGAAGCGGATCGGAAATGGAAAGTGCCGAAAGCAGATGGTGTGAATGAGATCTTTTTGAAAGGTAAGACATTTAACAAGTCTGCACACCTTAATCTGGGAATCATGGAGCTGGTTAGAAAACATGATCTTTGGATAGTCGGTGGTTACTCTATGCCAACTGCTCAATTACTGATACTTCTTTGCAAGTTATTCAAAATACCTTACGTGATAATGTCAGATGGTATGTCACCACTTAAGATCAATATGAAAGAGAACACTGTAAAAATCGCTTGGAAGAGATTCTTGGTAAAGCGCTGTTTTGCATATCTTGGGAATGGCAGAGGTGGAAAGCTGTATGCAAAGAAGTTGCGAATTGATGAGGACAAGGTCTACAATCAATATTTGACAGTAGATGTTAATCGTTTTAGATCACTCTTGCCTGATAAGAAGCAATTAAGGCTTATCAAGCGGAAAGAACTCGGTATTCCGGAAGAGGCTTCTGTTATTCTCTACATAGGAAGACTTGTAAAACACAAAGGTGTTCAGGACCTTATCAATGTTTTTAAAGATTTGGCTACAGACAATGAGGCTCTATATCTACTAATAGTTGGCCATGGAGATTATGAAGAAGAGCTGAAGAGAATTTCTTCTAATCATCCTCGTATTGTCTTTACAGGCAATATAGAATATGAGAGAATTCACGAAGCTTATTTTGCATCGGATCTTTTTGTCTTACCTACATATGATGATCCCTGGGGGTTAGTAATAAATGAAGCATTGGCTTGCGGGTTGCCAGTGATAACTACAACTGCTTCAGGAGCATCACTTGAGATAATTGACAAAAGATCAGTAGTTGACCCAGGTGACAAAGATGCTTTATCTAAGAGGATCAAGGAAGTACTTGGAGGCAAATATGACAAAGCTGAAGAAGAACCGTTGGGGTACTGGAACTTTGACATGGCAGCTGAATCACTGAGAAAGATAGCGGATATGATGAGAAACAGAAAACCATGAATTCTCAAACATAATGAAGAATGCAAAGTCATTATGGAAAGCACTAACCGTTCTATTGTGAAAGTAACCTTTGGCAAGTTCGGAGTTAGTTGCGATAGATCAATGGGACTCCTGTCTGTTACTTGTTGTGTTTTAGAACAGTCGGTTTAGCTTGACTGAGAATACAATTACTCAAAATGGTAGGAATTAGGCTTTACCTGTTAAGGAGGTTAATCAACTTTTTGGGTGGTGAGATAGATTAGAATACTATATTTGCTAGATTATCCTATAAGTTTGGAGGGAGGAGCTCAAGTATCAGTACTCTCTATAGGTAAAGCGCTTGCGAGTAAACGGATGGCAGAGGTGTATTACTGTTTTCCAAAGGATGACGAGTATTGTTCTGTGATAGACGAACATTTCATTCGTGAGGTGAGAACCTCAACAAAAAGATTCGTAGTACCTTACAGAAAGCTATTCGAATTCAAGCGACTTACTAATCAGGTCCAAACCATTGTAACTGAAGTTGAGCCAGACATTGTACACAGCCAAATGCCCGCTTCTCTGCTTATTAATGGGGCGATTAAAACTAGAAAGGGCTTGATAAGATGTCATACTGATAGAGGATTGTACACTGGATATAGATTCCCAATGAGGTTTCTAAGTGTTCAGGCTTTGAAGAAAGTAGATGCTTTGATTACTACTACTAAGCTAAATGCTTCTTACTGGCAAGAGCATACTAAAAAACGAATTCAAGTAATACCTAACATGATATCAGAAGAATTCGGACCCTTTGACCCATCGGTAAGGGAGCGTTTTCGATTGGAATACGGAACCAAAGATTCACTTGTACTTGGCTTTGCAGGTAGAATGACAGAAGTTAAGAACTGGCCTCTTGCACTGGAAATTGTTAAGAACCTCAGACAAAGAACTAGGCACTTCTTTGTTGCTGTGGCTATGGGAGTATACAAGAGTAGTACTCGCGAAAAACAACAAGCAATAGAGTTTGTCAAGAACTTGAGTTCTATAGTTGGCGATCGCCTAATATACAAAGAAAATGCCTCACCAAGAGAGATGTCTGACTTCTACTATCTTGTGGATATATTTATTCTCACTTCAAGATTTGAGTCATTTGGAAGGACTGCAATCGAGGCGATGTCTAGAAAGTGTTGTGTGTTGGGTACAAATGTAGGCGGAATTCCTGAGGTCATTGATGATCCCGATTTGATCTGCCCTCAAGATTCAGAATGTTTCACGAATTCTGTGTTATCATTGACTAGAGATAAAGAGTTGCTTGAAAGTAAGCAGGAAAGCCTATTCAGGAGGTTCAATGAGACTTTTTCTTCACGTGCCACAATTTCCAGGCAATATGAACTGTATTTGAGCTTGCTTGAAGAAAGGAGATAGAAGCAAAGTGATATGTTTGCTTATCTGAGATCTCTTTCTTTCGAGACCAAGTGTTTCTGGATGTTGTATGCGGTTATTGTATTCTCTCCTTTCTTAGGTGAGGGATTATCTTGGCAACTTAGGGAACCGATCTTTTTTCTGTTTCTGTTGTTCTTCTTCATGAGACATCTAACAAGGAAATTCATTTTTGCAAGTAGTAGCGTTTTCTTATTCTATATCTATGCAACAATATCATTTGGCTATAATCTTCTGATTGGAAACGCATTAGTCAGTTTTGCAGCATCTAGATTTGTTTATATATATCCTTTACTCTTCTTGGTTGGTATGAACTTCAGAGAAAAGCTGATGGACAAAGATGTGCTAGCCCTTCCCTTCTTGCTTGGCCTCATTTCTTCTTGCTTTGGGATTATTGAATTCATTTTTCCTGAATCAGTGACAATATTCAGTCGAAACGTTATTGGGAAGCAGATGCTTATCAGCAATTATCGAACTGGGCTTGGTTTTGGGTTAACTTCCGTTTTCGGGAGTCGAGTGATATTTGGATTTATGATTGTCTATACAATTGTATTGTGCAGAGCATTTTTTAGGCGTCGTTCTCATATACTTGCTCTCGAGATGATCCTTCTTATGCTAGTATTCCTAACATTAAGTAGGACTGCGATTATTACAGCTGTGACTTTAGTCTCTATTGACATTGTTAGAGCAATCCCTAAGAAGAGAAGTACAATTTCTTGGATCTTCCTGATGATTGTGTTAGCTATTCTTGGGATTTTCTTAAGTACTTCTGATTTTGTTGCATCTTCTCTGGATGCTTTTGTTCGGTCAATACAAGCCATCGATTCTTCTTTTTCTGGAAGAACCGATCTCTGGTACGGAATTCTTACAACCAAACTATCGATGGCTCCGAATTTTGAAGCTTTTGGGTCTCTAAGCTACTTGGATACAAAACTCGGTGTGGCTGACAACTCTCTCATCAGAATCGTGGTGAATTACGGGTTGATTTCCATTATTCTAATAATTCTTTTGGCATTCGATGTCTTGAAACGCTGGAAGTATTTTCCAGAATACATAAAGTATTCACTACTTATGCTTGCTATGTACTCTGTAACAGTTGATGTCTTTCATATCTTGCAAGTAATGGCACCATTATGGTTATCATTGGGTATTAACTTCAGTTCCAAACCCGTTTCTAATTATTCTGTTCTTTGTGAACACAATAATGAACTAATCAGTTCTTGATGTCTGAGTTTGAAGGACTAGAGCAGTCTAAAGACCTCCATGGCACCAGAAAGATTATTGTAGTCACTATAGAAGCTTCGATTCGTGTCACTTTCGAATAAGCAGGAAGGATGTCTTTCCCTTCCTGCCGTTAGGGTGTGTGAGTGGAGCAGTTCTGAGTTGCAAGCAGAAGAAATAGTTGTCCGTTGTCGGTTCACCGTCCTCCAGGCAGATCCGCTGATCGCTTGCTAAGAGACGCTCAGCGCTGGAAAAAGCTCTATGCTATGATGCAAGGACAATGAACCGTCACTTTTGAGGTTCCTCCGTTCTTCGAAGCCTTCGTTGACTAGATCTTTATCCAACTGGTGAGTAGCCCAGGGGGATTTCACCCCCAGGCTCTCTCAGAACCGGACTTGAACCTCTCGATTCATCCGGCTCCCATTATCCAGCCATATAGAATATCCCCATTGTCCAGTGTACAAATA
>Ga0209203_1002643_pt1 | contig 11659 bp, 10 predicted proteins | sample AD_UKC109_MetaG_FD_184423 | JGI IMG/M metagenome (GOLD analysis project Ga0209203, IMG submission 184423) | Active sludge microbial communities of municipal wastewater-treating anaerobic digesters from Hong Kong - AD_UKC109_MetaG (SPAdes)... | ecosystem: Engineered > Bioreactor > Anaerobic >...
TGAACTTGACTTTTAAAATTGCAGCTTGTAAGGTATCTAATCTTGAGTTCACTCCAATACGGACATTGTCATATTTAAACGATCCCTTACCATGTACTCTAAGAGAATCCATAATGGAAGCCCATTTTTCGTTATCGGTAAATATTGCTCCTCCATCGCCATAACATCCTAACGGTTTTGCCGGGAAAAAAGAAGTTATTGAGATGTCTCCAAAGCTACATGCCATCTTTCCATTTATACTTCCTCCAAAACCTTGAGCTCCATCTTCAAGTATTAACAGGTTATATTTATCAGCTATTTGACGTATTAACGGATAATTTGCAGGCAAACCAAATAGATCAACTGTTATTATAACTTTTGGTTCTAATTTCTTTTCATTTATAGTTTTCTTTATGGCATTTTCAAGTGATATCGGGTCCATATTGTAAGTATCAGCATCTACATCCACAAAAACCGGAGTTGCTCTTTCTAGAGATACCACTTCGGCACTTGAAAAAAAAGTAAAATCGGGCACAAAAACTGCATCACCTTCTCTGATATTCCAAGATTTTAAAGCAAGATTGAGGGCATCAGTGCCGTTGGCACAGGAGATGCAGTGTTTTACACCCACATAACCGGCCAACATAGTTTCTAATTCTTTAACTGCTTTCCCCATTATGTAACCACCGGAAGCAGCTGTGTCCAACATAGCCTTATCCATTTCAGGCTTTAACACGTTGTATTGTTTGATTAAGTCTCTAAATTGCATATACTTATAAATTATTTAATTTCTACTAACCCAGTTTCTGTTTCTTTATATTGTTTCCCACATTTTTTACAGGAAAGATTTTTCTCTAAACGAACTCCACATTCGCAAACCCATCCAATTTGCCTTGCGGGAACTCCTGCCATCAAAGCATGGTCCTTTACGTTTTTTGTTACCACTGCACCAGCAGCAATAAGTGCACTGCGACCTACAATATGGCCACAAACAATCGTAGAATTCGCACCAAGTGATGCACCCCATTTGATAAGCGTCTTGTCATATATTCCATGTACTGGATAATGAGATCTCGGAATAGTTACGTTAGTGAAAACACAAGACGGTCCACAAAACACATTATCTTCAATTTCTACTCCTTCATAGACTGATACATTGTTTTGAATACGAACCCCATTGCCAATCTTTACATTATTTGCAACGTTTACATTTTGACCTAGTGAACAATTTTCACCTAACTGTGCTCCTTTTTGAATGTGGCAGAAATGCCAGATCTTGGTTCCTTTACCAATAGTTACATCATTATCAACGTAACTGCTTTCGTGTACGAAAAAATCTTTTTCCATATTTATTAATAAAAGTTAATTGTTGCCAATTATGTTTTGAACAGATTCCAGAATTTTAACAACTTCATGTCCTGACTTCCCGTCTGATATCTCAATTTTTGAATCAATGTGAGTGATGAAATAGTTTAACTCTACGTTAAGAGGCATTTTTGATTCGTAAGGAATTATCTCATCATCTTTTTCCATTTTAACAGGTAACCCTTTCTCAAAATAAAAATGTTTATGATGAAGGATAACCTCTTTTTCCTTGGATGAGTCATTGAAAGAAATCATAGCCTTACTTCCAACAACAATCAATCTTTGTTCTTTGATTGGATGCAACCATGAAGTGAATATATGGCCTTGTATGTTTTCAGGATAAGACAATTGAGCAATCGTAAAATCAGCAATACCGGGTTGCAGGAATGTAGATGCTTTTGCTTCAATCTTTATTGCTGATTTTCCAATTAGAAAATCTAAAACTGAAATGTCATGTGGAGCAAAAGACCAAAATACATTTTCAGTTGTCCTTACTGTACCAGTATTTAAACGTGTGGAATAGACATAATACATTTCACCGATTCTGCCTTCATCAATCAATTCTTTAATTTTTCTAATTGCTGGATGGAAGAGTAGAACATGGCCAACCATCAAATGGGATCCGGTCTTTATTGCAATATTTATCAATTCTTCAGAATGCTCTGATTTAAGGGCCATAGGTTTTTCAATCAAAACATTCAACCCAAGTTCCAATAATTGTTTTCCTATAGTATAATGCGTCTCAGCCGGAGTTGCGACAATATAACCGTCAAATTTTTCTTTATTTGCATTACTAACAGAATTAAATCCATTAACCGGATAAAATTTTAAAAGTTCTTTTAATCTATCTGGATCATTCTCAACAATGCCAGCAAGGTTGCCCATATTATAAAGGGTTTTGATGTGATTTTGTCCCCATCGTCCCCCTCCAATAACACAAATTCGTTTATTCATTAATTTTATAGTTTATAGAGTTTTTCACTTTTTGTATCTATGGCATTCCTTAAGTCAACCACTAAACTTGCATGTTTCAAAATAAAATCTGCTTTGTAATCTTTATGATTAGTCGTAATAACAACAACGTCTGCTTCTGATAAAGTTTTGGCAGTCAATTCAATTGAATTCAACGACACTTTCTTATGTGTTGTTATTTTGGAAATATATGGATCGTTGTAAGAAACAATAGCGCCTTTATTGGCAACAATATCAATAAGTTCTAATGCCGGGGATTCTCTTTCGTCATCAATGTTTGGTTTATAGGCAACACCTAAAAAGAAAACCTTACTCCCATTGACAGATTTCTTGCTCTTATTTAGCGCAGACGTTATCTTCATGTACATGTAGTGAGGCATTCTCATATTAATATGTCCTGCTGTATGGATCATACTTAGATCAAAATCGTATAATTTAGCAATGTATTCAAGATAAAAAGGATCCAATGGAATGCAGTGCCCTCCTATACCGGGTCCCGGATAAAATGCTTGAAAACCAAAAGGTTTCGTCTTAGCTGCTTCTATTACCTCCCATATATTTATATCCATTTTTCCTGCCAACAATGCCAGTTCGTTAATCAGGCTGATATTAATAAGTCTGTATGTATTTTCAAGTATCTTCACCATTTCTGCAACGCGTGGTGAACTAACTACATGAATATTGTGAATTGCTTTTTTATAAATAGCCTGACCTATTTCGATTCCGTCTTCAGACATTGCTCCAAATACTTTGGGTGTATTTTTCGTTTTGTAAGTATCATTACCCGGATCAACACGCTCAGGGGAATACCCTAACCAAAAATCTATACCTTGTTTCAGACCTGATTCTTTTTCTAGTATTGGGAGCATTAAATTTTCTGTTGTCGTTGGATAAGTTGTACTTTCCAAACTAATAAATGTGCCGGCTTTCATGTTTTTCCCAATTTCAGTACAAGCAATGATAATATAACTCATGTCCGGTTTCTTAAAAATATCAAGAGGTGTCGGAACACAAATTATAATAGCATCACATTCATTAATGCGAGAAAAATCATCTGTAGCTACCAGTGACTTGTTTTCGATCACTTCTCTGAAATCGTTGTCATTGATGTCTTTAATGTAGTTTTCTCCCAGATTAACTTTTTTTACTTTTTCTGGATTTTTGTCAAATCCAATAACCTTAACATTTGACTGTGCGAAACTCGTCGCTAATGGAAGTCCAACATAGCCTAACCCAAATATGCCAACAACTAAACTTTTATTGGCAATTTTTTCAAAAATAACTGTTTTGTTGCTCATAGATTAAATATTAAAATACGGGGCACCTTATTATGAATGAATCATTCAACTTGAATTGTATTGGATTTAGCCCTTCTATATATCCTGATACAATAACCTAATAAAATGAAAAGATATGGCGCATTTAAATATGTATTTGATATAAGTAATTGCATAAAGCCTCTGGAAAAAAGTAGTAATAAAAAACCTTTCTCAAGTTCCGAACGACAATTCTTATATCCTTTGATAATTGTAACAAGTATTAATAATAATAATAAAGACCCTACAAACAATCCATATTCAAACCAGAAGTCAATAAAAATGTTATGAGCATACCCTTCTCTTATACCTCGAATCCCAAATCCAATACCATTATTTTGCCATATTTTGTCTAGCAAATTAATGGCAATTTCATCTCGTCCGGATGAGGATGCAAGTCCAATAAACATTCCTTCTTGAATATATTCAAAAACACGAGTACTCATCCCTAATTTTGTAGAGAAGCTGTGCATTATAGTTAATATATCATATCGTAAAAATACCAATACACCTAAAGTAACTATGAAAATTATAACTCCAATTTTTTTTAAGCGCCATACAAAAAAAATATAAGAGATAATAAAAGATATTATACAGATTATGGGACCTCTTGTACCATAAGAGAAAATCATAAATACACCTAATAATAAAACACTTAAGTTGAGTAATGATGGCTTTCTAAAAGTTGCCCATAAAACCAAAATAACATGTACTAAAAGAGTATATGAACGAGACATATAATATGATTCTGCCTCAGCCGTTCCGCTATAAGTTGTAGCTTTAATAAAAAAAAGATCATAAAAAACAGTGGCTAAAATGATAATGATTGAAAGATAATAAAACCATTTATATAGCTTATTAATATCAATCAAAAGGCCAACAAGATAAAAGGGTAATACTGTAATTAGGAAAGTAAAAGCATATTCTTCAAGACCAGCTGTATTTTGTGGATAGATTACAAAATTTAGAAAATATACAAATACTATAGTCATCAAGAAGAGACAATCACTATAATGAATTTTTTTTCCCCAGTATGGTATTCCTATTAAGGAAAAAAACAGTATGCCTAAAGGTATTGACATTAAAACAATACCTTTGAGAATTGTGATCTGTAGAAAAGGGGCTCTAAGAAAAATCATCAGTTGATATCCCCATAACAATATTATTACCACTCCAGTAGCACCTTGAGGGGTAATACAATGATTTATCAGTTTTCTTAATGTCATTTAATTCGAAATAAGAATTATCCTCTAGGAAATAGCTGGGTCATTTTATTCAACAATATGGTGGGATCATCCAGCAATTCTTTATCAAGGATTTCACACATAAATCTTTGATATAAAGTATGCTGCTCCAATGTTATACCCTCGATATAGTTGATTATAGAATCATCGGAACTGGCATCAATACTATCACCGACACACAGTTCTTTTACTCTTTTTTCCAAGAAGGTTCGCTTGCTAACAACAATAGGAGTTTTGAAATAAATAGATTCATACAATTTGTTTGGCTCTGCTAACCTTACATTAGTTGAATTCGTATCGTAACAAACGATATTAATGTCTATATTTGAGTAAATACTTGATAAATCTTGAGGGCTACGAAATGTACCATGGAATTTTATATTGTTATAAGATCGTATTTCTTTGTCGAGAATTATATTGTGTTTATCATTACCATAGAAATGAAATTCATGCTGAGGATAGTATTTACCAATGACCTTGGCAAAACGAACTATTGTATTTGAATATCTAATGTATCCAATAAATCCGAACTTTATATGACTGATATCTAGTGATTTCTTCTGAAAAGAATTTCTGTCAAATTTTTCAAAATATTGGTTGAGTTTATTGGGCATTAAAACGATATTACTTGTATGATTTGCACCAAAATAGTAATCAACAAAACCCTGAGAAGTCAATACAGTAAAAAGGGACTTTTTAATAATCTGTCGGTCATGCTTGATCGCACAGATTTGTTGAAATTTAAAACGTTTATTGACAGCACTAATATCGGCTTCTTCATAAATGTATTTTTTACTTCCGGATATTATTGCATAATATGCAGTTTCAAAACCGAATAGATAAAAAATAGTGTTTTTTTTATTTTCTTTGACAATTTCTCTGACTTTTCTTATTGGATATAATATTCTTCTTAATTTATTTGTTTCCTTGTTTATAAAGATTTTTTCTACGGGGAAAGCTAGATTACTTATATTTTCCGAATATAATCCTGTATCAAAACCATACACCTTAAAAGGAATACCCGCTTTTTGCACTGATTCAATTCTCTTTATACATCGTGGCTGCGATAGTTGGGGCACTATGAAAATCAATTTTTTCATAGAATTTGATCTTTAAATGTTATGACTTTATCTTTACTTAGTACCTTGGTAAGGAATGTATCCAACTGTATAAACGAGTACATAGTCTGGTTCTTTGGATGACCAATAATTGTCATTATATTCTTCTTTTTTCTTTTCAAACTCCAGTAAATATGATTTAACCAATAGGAAGACAAATTATCCAATGATGCTCGAATCTGGACAGGTTTGATTATATCAAATAGTTTTCTGCGATTTTTCATGATGGATTTATTCAAATAGCCAACACCTTTACCATCGCCATTTACATTGAGTATTTCGATATGTTTTCGTAAAATTACCCTCTCTATTAATGACTTCCATAAACGAACAACATATCTTGTTGTTATTGGATATTCCTCGAAAAAGCCATTGGGATCTATCACACTAATATTATTCTCGAATCTATAACAATTTGATTTTTTTATTGATGAATAATCATAAACCTGAAAGTCCGTCTGTGCCTTTGCACCTGGCATTACCGATGAATCTTTTGATATATTATATTTTTTTAATAAATCGACCACCCTTTTGTCTATAGGAAAACTATAGCCACCGGCACGAAATGCAACTGGATTTTTTCCTGTGATTTGTTGAATTAATGAGCATCCTTTACTGATCATGTCTTCTACATCTATTATAGAGCAATCAGATAACTTGTAATGCTTGAAATCCATACACCACTCATGCTTCAATGTATCATACATTGAATAATACCACTGTGGATGAATATGCAACTCCAAATCATGACCTTTTTTGCTCAGTTGCACCAATTGGTCATAAACTTTGTTGTAATCCTCCTTAATTATTGGAGAAGTATTAATGTATTCATGAGCTTTAATCAGGTAAAGTACATCAACAAAGAATATAAAATGGACTTTGTGTTTTTGGGCAATTTCCATTAGTCTGTTCGTTGGTTTTATCAAACAGTTGTCAACCGTACCGGTCTTTGGGCCAAGAAATAGTTCATAGTCAAATGTCACATAAACATTCATACAATTTATTGCTCCCATTTGTATATCTCTTGATCAATAATATCTTGTGTCTTGACAATCCTACCATGCCTCAATAAACTTATACAAGCTTTAGAAAAAATAAATAGATTAAAATAAAACTTGCTCAACACCTTTTTAAACAAAAATCCTTGGACGAGTTCTCCCCCAAAACGCTCTTTAAACCTCTGTATTCCATGATATTTGCTGTTTTTATCCTCATTGATACGGCAACCAACAAAACTAAACTTGGCAACTCCATAAGCTTTCATATCTTTAATAGCCTGCCACTGAAGAAGATTCCCGGATCCCGTCACGGGATTATCATTGTTGGCGCCATGCATATAGTAGCACATGACATTATTATAGAAGAAAACAGCTCCACTTTGAGGTTCGCCATCTTTATAAGCAATATATATGATTACATTATCTTTTAGCTTATTCACTGTTTTATGAAGTGATTCCTCTCCAGATGCAGTTCTATAACTACGTTTCCATGTCAAAATATCAATCTTATGATAATCTGATATCAGGCTATCAGATACCCCTTTTTCTATTACCACCCCTTCTTTTTCAGCTTTCCTGATCACATTTCGATGTTTGCTATGGATATTGCTAAAAAGAATCTCCTCATCCAAAGTCAAATTAATTACATGGCTACCAAAAGGAACATGTTTTGCCCCTTCGGGATATTCATTAAAGAAAGTATATGCAGGTGTTATTGCTATCCATTGAATCCCATAAGCCTTTTTTAAGAATTGACAAGTACTATTTAGAAACGCATCCATGGAGTCATTTCCTTCTGAATAAATATAAGGTTCTGACAAAAATCTACCCCAGCAAAACACAAATTTCTTGCATATTGACACAGGCATCACATATTTTTCTGAATATACATATACAGAAGATGAACAACTCCCATCACAGACAAAACTTGAATAATTTTCACCAAAGAAAATATTAAGAATATCATTACAATTTGTATCGTGACGAAATGACTCTAACGAATTTGCTGTCTTTATCATTATTTATCTGTACATTATCTAGTTAAACGATAAGTAACAATTACTTTTTCTTCGTTAATCTTGCTTTAATGAAATCCTTTGCACTAACTCCCATTTTGTTCAGCTGCCGTAAAGAATATATTAATGCAAAAACGATTAGTATGGTTTCAATAATATATACGATATAATCACTATTAATTTTCTTTATCAATACGGATGAAATTACAATTGTAAACATCAAAATATTGATAATATATATCTTCTTTGAAAAAGTAATTTGATACCTTTTATGCATTACAATAGTATAAGTAATCAACTGAAGGATTACATTTAAAACATAAGAAATACCAAGACCAACCAAACCGCACCATTCGTATAAACCTATAAACAAACCCACATTAATAACATTAATAATCAGAGATATAGTTGTGAATGCTTTAGCATCCTGTTTTGCAAGGAGAACCATTGCAATGCAATTCGATGGCACCGTAAATAATGTACCAATTATTGCAATATCAGTATATTGAATAATATCAGTGAATGCATTTGAATATAATAATGGGATCAATAAAGAGGCAAATGCAATAAACGCTACAGCAATAGGAAATACAAGCAGCAAACCAAGTTTTGTTTGCGCATTCACCTCCTCCTGCAACCGTTGATTATCAAAATGTATGGCACAGATCCTTGGATAATAATCAGTGTTCATTGAAGTCAACACTATACCAAAAACTTGCCCCAGTAAATATTGTCCCGAGCGGAAAATTCCCAATACTTCTACTCCGCTACTCCGACTTAGATAAGCAGTGATGATAGCATCAAAAATACTACTCAGGAAATTTATGAGCATTAAAGCGATACCCATTTTTAACATAGGAGCTCCCTCATGCATTATTTCCTTAATTGACAGATTCAACTTATCATATGATATCTTATTAACGAAATAATTGGTTACCAATACTCCTGTGAAAGATGAAATCAGAATAGAAGGCACGATACCATCGTTACCTAAAAAAAAGAAAATTGGCACACCTGTAATAAGACCTATTATCGATCCAATTATGGTTGTCTTTGCAAGCGAACGCATACGGCGCATTCCCTTCAAAATTGCCAATCTGTTTTCTACGAATACTTCACTTGCAACGGATAGCGAAAGAAAAATAAATGATAAAGTATAGCTATGATCACCAAACCCCCACTTACTGAAAAATGGGGATAGTATTACAGTTACTAAAAGACCAAGAACTGAAGTAAATAATACTAATTTATTAGTTAAACTAATTACCCTTGAAAACTTCTCCCTATCATTTGCGCCACTTGCTTCAGACACATCACGCACAGCACTTTGAGAAAGTCCCAGACAAGCTCCTGTCTTCACAAAAGTAGTGAAGGTAGAAAATAATCCAATTATACCCATACCCTCTGGCCCCAACAACACTGCCACAAACTTATTCCGAATTACCCCGACAGAAAGACGAATAATTTGGACAAGACTAAACAATGCAGTGGTTTTGGCAGCATTCTTTATATCAACTTTTTTTTCTGCCATTATTACCGAAGAATCATTGATGGGAATACTTATTCTGCTTCATATTACCATTGAATCCATTTATTGCGCCCAAAATCTGCCACCATTCATCTTTTATCTTTGAGAAATTACCTTTAATGAATAATATAAGAATACTTACCATGGCCTTAATAATAAAAAACAAAGCTACGTTTAGACATTTTCTTGCTCCATAATGCTTTCTCGCAAGATATGTCTTGTTTCTTGCAATCAGATATCTACTAAAGGGATGTCGACGATTTGTTTCTATATTTGGATTGATATGCATATGCCAAGCTATAGATTCCTTTGTAGCAGCCATTAATAAACCTTTCTTCTTTGCACGTATACCCATATCCACTTCATCGGAATACATAAACAGATTTTCATCCTGGAATCCTACTTCCTCATAAAACTCTCTTTTTGCTAAATTCATACCACCTGTTACGGTTGAACAAATATTAAATTGTTCGTTAATATCAGTAATTTTTTTCCCGGACATATAAGGCTTTAAAGTAAGATAATTTGAAATCTCGCAGCCAAAATCATTTATTGTCCCATTACTATTTAAAATTAATGGCTCTACCATTCCAAATTTATTGTTATTAAAAAGAAAATCATACAGTTTGGTCATATTTCTTTTATCAAACATCATATCATTTCCAATTAATGCAATAGCATCAACATTTTCATCAGCAAGTGCGTATTTTATTCCAGCGTTATATGAGGCTGTACATCCCCCATTATAACCCATTTCAATAATTACTGAATTATTAAAATATTTTTTTACTTTTTTCAGATAACCGTCTGTTGAATTATTATCGATTATAATATGTAGATATAATTCTTCTTTGTATTTCTCATAATGATCACACCATTCATTAAATTTAAACTCATCGTTATAAGTAATAGTAATAGCAGCAATATTCATCTATCTTAGATTAGGATAAAGATTATACTTAAAATTTCCTTTTTCTTGAGTCATTTTTATTCCAAATCATTAGAATTTAAAAAAAATAAAGACAGTTTATTGTCATTTTGATTTTGAGATAGTGATTCGGTACTGCAAAATATTCATAAAGGTCCTCATTCAACAAGAAAGATACGCTAAGGAGTAACCAGTTCGGTTCTAATGTAAGGACTTTTTGTATTTTATTTTGGTGATGATAAAAGGTGACGATGACCATCCAATCTATAATCCTATAAGACAGATTCTCTTAAAAAAGGAGATGCAAGTTTTATATTCAATCAACCTATCTTTTCTGTTAATACTCGTGAAGAAAGGTTAGTTGAGCAAAATGTTATATGGAAAATTTCTTCGGACAACCATAGTCTGATATATTAATTTTGCCAATTAAAAATTGAGCTGTTGTTGTTGTCATCGTTAATTTGACCTTTCTGTTTTAAAACAAAAATTTTCTCTTCATTTCGTCTAAAAAAATCACCTACATCTCTTTCTGTCAAAACATCAAACACCCTTTGAACTTTTTTGTTTTTTGGAATTGCAGGTGATCCACTTAATAACAAATTAGTTCCATATTGTGTATAATCTTTATTTAAAAAGCTATTCCTAGTAACTATTGAATATCCAGGAATAATTGTATTTTTTGCAATAACAGCTCGCTGATTAATCCAGCAATTATTATTAATTTGAATTTTACCAAAATACCGATTTATAGTTCCTGTTTCAATATTTAAAACATAGTGCATCTCACAATCCATAACCACGCATTCTCCAGTTATTTGAACATTATTTCCACATTGAATAAAATATGTGGATTTCAAGATACTACCTCCTCCAATTGTACAATTTGCACCAAATTCAATAATTGCTTCTTTTCTTTCAACACCAAAATAAACACCGTTTAATACTCCCCATCTTTCAACCACCGGGTTAGTTTTTTAAGTTTAGTTTTGTGTTTTTATGTTCTTTGATTTCTTGCTTTTTTTTAACGTTTAAGCAGCATTTTCATACCAGGAATATGGGGTATAATGATTCAGGCTTTGATGCGTCCGTTGGTTGTTGTAATAGTAAAGATACTCTTTTAACCCTTTCTGCAATTCCTTTCCATCTTCAGTCGGGTTTAGGTATACATATTCCCATTTGAGTGTTTTCCAGAATC
>Ga0209203_1002645_pt1 | contig 11657 bp, 14 predicted proteins | sample AD_UKC109_MetaG_FD_184423 | JGI IMG/M metagenome (GOLD analysis project Ga0209203, IMG submission 184423) | Active sludge microbial communities of municipal wastewater-treating anaerobic digesters from Hong Kong - AD_UKC109_MetaG (SPAdes)... | ecosystem: Engineered > Bioreactor > Anaerobic >...
GTTATTTCAAGATAAGGAATATAAAGCCAAAGATATAATTCATCAGACACGCTTTAAGAATGTCGAAATTATACCGTCAAACTTTTTATTAACTGGTACAAAAGTAAGAATCAACGAATTGACAGACCGTCTTTGGCGAGTATGGCGTTTTTTAAAGCTCTTTAATCGATTTTATGATTATGTTCTAATTGACACTCCACCTGATCTGGATATATTTCTTATGAATGCCTTACACGCTTCTGACTATACTATAATCCCTACTGATTTGGAAACGTTGGCAGTTCGTGGGATTAATGATTTGATGTACACGATCGAAAATGTTCAAAAGAAAAAAAGAGAACGTGTTGGGGAAGACTTGAGAATATTAGGGATACTACCGAACAAACTCAATAAAAGATACAAAACTCATATAAACATTCTGGCGAATTTAAAGGAAAAATTCGGATCCGGTTTATTGGAAGATCAGCAAATTGGAACAAATGCAACGTTAGTACGAGCATATGAACATGGGCAAACAATCTTTGAATATAGCAAAACAGCTCGTTCTTACAAACAATATAAACTGCTAACGCAATGGCTTATAGAGAGGCTAAACAATGAAACCGGAGAATAAAGAAAAGTCTAGAGAAATATACGATAAATTTGATGACCACAACAATTCTGATTTATTTGCCACAAAGACCGAGACTGTCACGGATATCGAGACACCGGAAACCGAGACTGTCACGGAAAACGAGACACCGGAAACCGAGACTGTCACGGAAAACGAGACACCGGAAAACGAGACACCGGAAACCGAGACACCGGAAACCGAGACTGTCACGGAAACCGACGTCACGGAAACCGAGACTGTCACGGAAACCGACGTCACGGAAACCGAGACTGTCACGGATATCGAGACAATTAAGGAACAATTAGTAAAAATGCCTGAATTAACGGCACGATTATTAAAGGATTTATTGGATAATTACATCCTTGAAGACTTATCAAAAAACGCAGCAGAAGCGTACACGTTATTAAAATTATTAAAACATACTTTAAGAGGGGAGGCAGTCTCTTACCGCTCTTTTGGCGGAAGACGGGATACAGTCAGAGAACGAGTGCTGCGTTTGAATAAGTGGGGATATGTAAATTTTAATTCTGAAAAAAAAGCATTAAATGACCTTGATTTCAAACCGTTATTCGAAAAATTTTTGATAGATATCGGGTATCAAGATCTTTTATCCGAAGACATAGAAAAGATATTATTTGCAAAAAATCCCATTGTTGTCACGAAAACCGGGACAGAATTTATCGGTATGTTAGTAGGTAATGTATTTAATATTAATACAATACATAAGAACGAATCCGAAGAAGAGAATGATTTTCCTCCTATCGAAATTAATTCTATTACAAAAAAAAGTTTAGAAGAAATTTTATTTTGGAGTTATTGGTGCGGATTAAACTATCGAGAGTTAAATCGAGGGAATGTAAAAAAAATTATCAGTATCATTGAAAAAAAGAATAAAAATTATATGTTGTACAGTTTTGGATATTTGACTCAAATATCCAATTATAAAGATATTAAAAGCCAATGGGGGTTTTGTATAAAAGGTGGTCTAAACGCAGAAAGTTACGGAGTAGACAAATTACAACCTGAAAAATATAATGAGCTAAAACAAACGGTTGAATTTTTATATAAACATATTAAAAGTAGTCGAACGGACTTTAGAAATGCTACACTAAAAAATGGTGCATATGAAATAATTGAAAATGTCAATACTAAGACAAAAATACATATACAACCACAATTGGAAAAAATCATTGAAGTGGATGAGTTATACAAAATGATTCAACATGCTAAAGAAATTACAGTAAAAGTCATTGTCAAATTCAAGGTAGAAACAAAGTTGAATGACTTTCAAAAGCGTTATCCAAACTTGGGAAATTGGGGATAATAACTTACTTATTTCTGCTTTTTATACTGTTTTTTCATTTTCTAACAAATAAGTATATTAACTCTTATATTAGTGACTGACAGTTCTAAGATTGAACTCGAAAAAGTTTCTGGATTCCAACCCCTATATACTCCCAAGAAAAGGTATTCTCTTATATATCCCCTATATAATATCTATCCATTTTAGAAACTCAGTAACTTCTTCTCTTTTCCGTTCCAACAAAGAAAAACCCCGGTTACTTATACGGTAACCGGGGTAACATCGACAGGTTCAAAGGTTGATCTCTGTCTTTTTCTTGTATAGAGGCTTCTTTCTACTCTCCAGATTATTCTCATCAACTTGGTACCTGTCCAGAATAATTTCCCACGGTAGAGTGGTACATTTTTGCGTTTTCTTCCCAATCTTTGAGGGATGACTCTTCTGAGCCCCTTCAAATCGCCCTAACGGCTCTGCTATGTTGTTGTATTCGTACTCTCTCAGATCATTCAGCAGTTTTCTGGTTACGACAGGGGGATGTATGGCCAGATAGAACTTCCCGTCAACTTTGATCTTTGCCAGTCCAACATCGTTGAGAGAATACTTACTGACCGTATAGTTCATGAGCGCATCAAACACGGTTGTTTTGGTTGTTGAATCTGTATGTACCCAGATATCAGATGCCATGATATCGTCCAGTATTTTCTCTTCTTCTCGTTCAGGTGAAACGTAGGCGAATACAGGCGGTTCTTTCACAACTTCTTTGCCGGTTCGTTCTTCTTCAACCAGTTCCAGTACGGCTATGGAGTACTTCAGAGTGTCTTTCATCCTTGCATCCAATTCCGGGTATCTGTTTTTGATCGTCTGACTTCTTGCTTCTATTTTATTCCAGTATTTTAGTACAGCTGCTATACTTTCAGTTCCTATTCGTTTGAGTTCTTTCTGGCTTGGCAGACTGAATTCTTCTGTTTTGATTACTCTGTCCAGCTCAAAGATGAAGGATCTGTTCTTTTGAGCTTCATCTTGTAAAGAAACATATATGGAGGCAAACCAGAAAATATGTTTTAATCTATATCGCAGTGAATTGATACCTGGGGTTCCGCTGGTCTTATGTCCTCCTCTGTTGGCTATTTTGGCCAATTCCAGTATTTCCGGTATATGTTTGTTCTTTTCAAACTCATCCAGTAGCGGAATCCTTCCTGTATTCCCTATTTCCTGTGCTATGGCATGGGCTGTACTTTTACCCAAGTGGTTCAGAAGTCCGGGATAGAGATTGGAAAAAAAGTCCTGCAGAAAAGTTGATTTCCCGGTACCACTGGCGCCAGATAAGTAAACAAATGGATTCCAGTCACTAGCGTTCTGAAACGGTGATAGCATCAAGAGGGCAGTCATGTATTCAGCACTTTCTTCATGTTTCCAGTTGAACTGATCACAGATCAGATATATTGAATCAAATACATCTGACAGCTTTATATCCTCGTACACGGCTATCATGTGGTCTTTATCATACCAATTTGAACTACTCTTCAAATCCACGATGTTGTTTTGGTAGATAGGTTTCTTGTATTCAGTGAATTGTCCTTTCTTTGACAAAAGCAAGGCATTGCCTTTGGATATGAGCAGAAACTCTCCATTTTTCCACCATATACCTTCTTTCATCACTTTATCTTCAAAAACAAGCCCTTGTTCAGTACAGGCAGTGATCAGCTTTTTCTTAATGGTTTCGAGTTCAAATTCACCCTCCGGTCTATCTCCTGTCATGATATGAATTGTATCGATATTTAATTTGGTTATGGGCATGGCTAGGATATTCCCATTTTTTCGGTAGAGAATATCATGGTTTATGTTATGTCCAATTATTTCCACTTTATCCATTGTCTTTCTGATATTCTCCGCTATGTATTCCCTTGACTTTAGAATACATCGGCTGATATCTGCTTTGATCTCCTGTTCAGATGATCGTTTCATCAGCAGATACTTACTCATTTCGCTGCCATCAAGGGTTAAAAAGCTGTAGATTTGACTTGGCGTAAATTCCAACTTACACATTCCGTAAACAGCTTTAAATAGCAGCCTTGATCTATCAGTATTGTTAGGGTCAGATGGGTCTTTCAGTTCCATTACAAGTGATTTTACGGGATTTTTCAACTTTCTTTTATCTACTTTTATCTTTTCCATTGACAGGGTTTCTTCTTGTACTTTTCTTTCTTTCATTCTATCGGCAATAGACGACGGTTTCTGAGTTTGAGGAAGTGCCTGTTTGAATTCATCCAGTGTATAGAGCACATCATTGTTTACCTCTATGATTTCAACCGGTACTGGTTCTGTTTTCAGGTTCAGGCTTCCCGGTAATCTGAGGATGTGTGAGATACTTGGTGTTGTATCTGCCTTCAGCTCTTCCTGCAGTCGTCTGTTGAGTGTTTCGTATTCTTGTATGCTGATCTGTTCTCCAACCTTCAATGCTTCTTCAAATAGATACAGAGCTTGAAATCCGTGCCCTGTATGATAGATAACACTTGGTTTCAACTTGAACTCTCTTAGAGCTGTCAATACGTCTTCTTTTGTTTGGTAGAAACTGTCTTTTTTGTGGCCGTCATCCCCGTAGTCTATGTCTGCAAAGAGGCAGTTGGCATATTCTACGGATTTCTTCCCACCCTGTGATGCTTTGCCGTTATCTTTGATCGGCAGTTCCTTTCTGGGATTTGGAGTGAAGTAATACTGCATGTCATCTTTCACATAGAAATCCGGTGTGTATTCAAAGGTATTTATGGGGTATGCATCCATTCCCGGAGGAAAGAGTGTTATGAGGAACTTTGTTTCTCCCGGTTCGAATCCGGAAGAAATAAAATCCAAAAAATTGTTGGCAGTATCTTTATTCGGCATCATACATATCACCTGCCTGTTCCCCACTAAAATACATTTCAGATGCTTTATATATCTTTTGTTGAAGTGGTTCAATCAATGAATTAATATCAAAGTCTTGGGGGAGCTCTGGAATAGATAGGACTCCATGAGTTATACAATCTTCAACACCTTCAATTCCAAAGCTGACATTAAAATCTATATGCACGAAATCGTTTCCTTTCTCGCTGCTCTCAAATACCTCCCGTGATATTTGAAAAGTTTCACACAGTACATCCAGTAAATGTTCAGAGAATTTAGATACATTGCAGAAGAAAAAATTCTGTAACCACTCTATATAGGCTTCTTTTTTAACATCATCTGGTTTGGATATGGAAAATTCTACTGGAACAGTGAAAGTCCTTTTTTGTGTTATCTGATCTGGTTCCAGTGTTGTTATAGAAACTGTTCTATCCTTTTTGGAAAGGACTTTACAAGTTGTTTCAATTTTTAATATATTTTCTTTATTCATATTATTTTCTCCTTATTTTTGATAGCAAAGACTTTACCCGAAAACAGGTGTCTATTGCATTTCATATTTGGTTTTATTTTGAATTGAATTTATAGATTATAGATATAGTCGTGCGCACGACAGTTGTGAAACTTCTAAAGAAAAATGGTTCTTATCGGTATTTCCTCTTTACTTCTTTGGGATATGAGCATTTGAGGTCTCTCATCTTTCCCAGTATCTTTCTGTGCTGTCCTCAAAACAAGGGATATATTCTTCTGGAAAAAGTTCTACTTCGTTGCGATACTCAAGAATTGTCTTCTGAATCTCTGAGAGCGATTTGATTTGATTCTTTAAGTATCGTATTTCTTTTCTAAGTTCCTTTATTTTGTCATCTCTCATGATTCAATTTCCTCTTCTTCCTCATACTCTTCAAATATCGCTTCATCAATTTCATCTAATTGTTCTCTCATTTCTTCTACTTGTTTTTTCAGGTTTGAAACTATTTCTTCCAGATTATCAAGTCTCATTTTTGTTGAACGATATTCGCTGCCGTCATTAGTGCCTGTTGTTCCTTCGAAAGCTGATTCTCCATGTTCCCGATAGAGTTTAGTCCACCTGACCATAGTTGTTGGATGAATTCCATACTCTTCCTGTAATTCTCTGTAAGAAATGTTGCTTTCTACAAATTTTCTACAAATTTCAAGTTTTAATTCGATTGTGTATCCTAATTTATTCACAACGCTTCCCTCCTCTATATTTGCTATGATGTTGGTTCACATCAAAAGGATATACTAATTTTTGAGCAAAATAAAAGAAATCTTTGATGAAAAAAAGACAATGAATTTTTCCTTGACATCCATTGCCTTTATTTATAGGGTGTTTAGTTATTCAGTTTAGTTGAAGTTGAGGGATATTTTTCCTTAGATTGTATATTATTTAGCTTTTTGACTCTAATATTTCTTCGATTATAGATATTTCACTTGAAATAGAAGCTAAATTCTCATCATATGCATGATCATAGTCGTTATCTAATCTATCATATATATTTGAAAGTCGTTTTAAAAGCATCTTCTTCTGATACACTTCATTGTAGATATTTGACAGATGATAAAGACAACTTCCAATATTCATCTTTAATACAGATTCATAATCCGGATAATCAAGTTTATAATCAAATCTATCATATATATGATAGATCTTTTTTTTAAGTATTTCCATTAACTCAAAAAGATTTTTTTCCATTTCTTTGAACCAATCCTCGGCTGTAGAAGGATTAATAATCTGCCCTTTTCTAAAAGCTTTGAAATATCCATTTTTATAGGTATTTAATAACACGGCAATTATTAAAGCAGTTTCGATTGAATAATGATAGGAACCTTTTTTCTTAATCTTTGCTCTGACTTTGTCAGAATGAATCGCTACAAAATGACCGAAACATTCTTCTTTGAAGTTTTCCAAAAAAAAATTATTGTCCACATTTTGATCAGAAAACAAGCCTTTTATAAATTTTTCGATATTCTTTATCCAATTTTCTTTTGTTCTCATTTCACTTGTTATTCTATCTATTTTCACAGAATCTATATCTTCTCTCAGAATTTCTTTCTCTTCAGATGAAAGGGTAAAAAATTCAATGATTTCTTTTTTTGTAAATGTTATTTTTGCCATATTTTCAGTGTCCACCTTTCAAAAAAAATAACAACATCCCAACCCGTTAAGGGTTGGGTGTGTATTCTCAATTCCCTTTGTCCGTAGCCTCACTCACCGTTGTGTATGCTGCTGTACCGACCATTGCACCGTATAGAAACATCTCACCGGCTTTCACCACTGCTGCGCTTACTGCTGCCAACATCATTCTACCACCTCCTTTTCACTTTCAATTTTTTCCAAAAGAACACACAACGTTATTCCCGCAACGATGCCGCCTATAAACCAATTCATCGCTATCCCACCTCCTCGTCTTTGTAGGTATCCACCCATTCCTGAACTTGTTTGTCAAAATCCTCCGGAAAGAGCAGCACATACATCATGTATTCGTTGTTGTGCATTATTTCCGCCTGATACAGCACCCTTCTGTCGATCAGTATCTTTGCCGTTACCGCTTCCGGAACAGTTCCCAGGAGTCCGTCATTCTCTGCTGAAAGTCCAATCTCTGAAAGGTTCCGAATATCATCTCCGGCTTCAAGTACAGCTATGTAGCCATAGTCCTTCAGATCAAACAGATGTGCCGGCATTCTTGGCTCCAGTGCCTTGTGCAAATGAAAAAACAGCTGCTGTACGTATTCCCTGAGAAATTTCTGTGTTCCCTGCTGCTTCAGTTTTCCTATATCCTTAAATGTCTGTATCACCTTCATTGACTTCACACTCCTTTGGTTTATGTGTCTCTTAGTCATAGTTATGATATATATTTATCTTTTCTTTCATTCCGGTTTTAGGTGTATTAGCAGCGGAATACAGCTGATTTCAAACATATATCATAAATAAGAATCTAATGTATAAAGGGGGATTATTATGACTAAATTCAGTTATTCAAAACTTGACACGTTTCAAACCTGTCCGAAGAAATACGAATACAAGTATTTAATGAAATTGGCCACTTTTCAGAATGAACCCATGAAGTATGGGACTGATCTGCATCAAACGATTTCAGATTCATTACTTGAAAAGAAAGCGGACTATACCGTTTTCACAATGGAAAAGCTGGAGGAAGCGGAAAGACTTGTGGATAACGCTTTGAATTATGTTGGAGACCGCACGCTGATCGGCAGCGAACAGAAATTTGGGATGGATGAAAACTTTGAGGAAACATCCTATGATACAGGGGTATTCAGGGGCATTGTCGATGCCATTGTCTATGATCCGGATGAAGGGATAGAAGTCATTGATTTCAAGACTAACTTTGCCGATTATCCCAAGACACAGCTGCTCTTCTATGCTTTACTGTTGAATGCCAACTACAAGGTGGTACCAAACAAGCTGACTTTCTTTTCTCTCAGGTTAAACAGAGCTGTATCTCATACAGTTACACCAAAGGAACTGGAAGCCTACAAGACACAGCTCTTGAATCAGAAAAAGATCGTTGAAACTACAAAGAACTACAAGCCTAACCCGAGGGAGTCATGCTCAATTTGCTCCTACTTATATTTATGTCCAGCTGCAGCTGTACTGCAGGTGCCTGAGATTTCTGATGCTGAACAGGCAATGGATCTCCTGAAGCTTGGAGAACTGCATACGGCGTTTGCTTCTGACTGTAAAAAGAGAGCCCAGCAATATGTGAAAGAAACGGGAGAAGTTATTGAAGATTTGGAAGGAGCGAGGATATTTATGCCACAGACAACACAAGCGGTGAAGATCACGGATATGTCAAAGCTCATGGAGAAATTGCAGGAAGAGGGATATGAGCCTGAGAAATACAAGAACATAGATACGAAGCTGTTGAGACAAATTCCTGACTACAGAAAGAAATTTGAAAGCTGCATCACTATACAACCACGCACCAGTTACAAGTGGTGCAAAATTAATACCAGCAAAGGAGGTGAAAGTAATGCCAGCGAAGACAAAAGTAGAAAAGCCGCTTGATAACTTTCAAAATAACTGGGAAGATCGAATGGAAATGGTGAAACAGAAAGTTGGAAACACCCTTACAAAGGCTGAATGGGACTTGTTTCTGTACATGGCAAAATTCTACAACCTGAACCCCCTTCTCGGAGAAATATGGGCGGTGAAATTCAAAGACAAACCGGCCAATATCTTTACAGGCAGGGATGGACTGCTCAAGATTGGACACAAAAGCGGTATGTTTGACGGTATGAAAACGGTACTGCTTATAGACAATCAGAAGCAGGTACAGGAAGTGGATATCGCTCCTATGGGAACAGCAGTACTTGGAGCCAAGTGTTATGTCTGGCGAAAGGATATGAGTCATCCCATAGAAGTATCTGTGAAGATGTCGGAATACAACACCCACAGATCCACCTGGAAAGAAAAACCTGATACGATGATCAGAAAGGTATCTGAAGCTCATTGTCTGCGCAGAGCTTTCTCAATACACGGTCTGTATCTACCGGAAGAGTTTAAGGAAGAAGAAAAGGTTCCGGTACCACCTGTGGAAGAGATATTACAGAAACAGCCAACAACAGAAAAGATAGAAAGTGTGGAAGCTGAGGTTGTAGAATCCGTAGAACAGCCTGAAAACGACACCAACGACCCAAAGTACACCGAGCTGCCCGAAAGCGTGAGAAAAACCATTTCAAGCAATCTGAAGAGCATTACTGAACGGTATGCGGAGAAGATGGAAATGACCTATATAGAAGCACGAAAAGAAATACTGGCCACAATGGGTGTGAAAAAGATTGAAGATCTGAGATACACACAATTAAGATTGCTGTACAGGGAACTGAACGACAGGTTGAAACAGGCTGCATGAGTTAAAAAATGAAAGGGAATCCGAAAAGGATTCCCTTTTTCATTGGAGGGATGAAATGAAAATACAGGAAGCCTACGAAAAGCTGAAGGAAGCGTATGCAGAATTTGAGGGTGAAGAGGAATGGAAAAAATACCTGGACTTTTCGGCCAGATTTAAAGGCTACTCGATGAACAATACGGTGATGATCTACAAACAGAATCCGGAAGCAAGATATGTGAAGGGATACAAGGCATGGCAGAAATTGGACAGAACGGTGAGAAAGGGTGAAACAGGAATACGCATCTTTGCGCCACTGATCAGAAAGGCTAAGGAACCAGATACCAAGGATGAGATCAGAGGGTATCGGGTGGCTACTGTGTTTGATCTGTCACAAACGGAAGGTGATGAGACACAGCTTCCGGTACTTTTGAAAGGACTTGAGGCGAAGCAGGACTATACAGAACTGTTGGACCAGTTACTCCGGAAAGTAGATGTACCTGTTGTGATGGAAGATCTGAAATACAAAAAGCACGGGTCATACCTGATAAATGAGAAAAAGATAAGGCTAAATAGTGAGAGAAGTGCACTGCAGCAGGTGAAAACACTCTTTCATGAATTGGCGCATCATTATCATTTGAATGAAACGCAGGAAAAGGAACGCACACGAAAGCAGAAGGAGTTTGTAGCTGAATCCACAGCGTATTTGCTCTGTGCCATGCACGGGATAGATACCGGTGAGTATTCCATACCCTATCTGCGTGGATGGATAGATGACTTTGAGGCATTTCAGGAGATGAGACGGGATATAGAACGAACGGTGAAGAGCATACTGAAGCTAATAGAAAGGGAGGAAGCGGTATGAGTAATATAACAGCGATGATACAGTTAAGCACAACGAAAAAGAATGATGGAAAGGTCAAAAGAGATAAGTTTGCAGTCTTTCAGCTGGATAATGGATACATGGTTGTAGAGAATAGTTATGACAGCCGGTATGATTTTGAGTTTATGGATTACTTTACTACTGTGAAGAACATGGATGTTGTGAATAGAATGATGCAGAACTGGCTGAGAGAACATCTGGACGGGTATTTTACGAGTCATGACTATGAATTGAGGAGTAAACGTAGAGTGGAGTATCCGTATATTCTTTTCCGGGAGCAGATTGATGAGAAGCATGTAAGGGAAATATATCTGAAATTCAGAAAAGATGTGTCTGAAGGGCAGATGAATGACTGTGAGTGGACGCTGAAGGAAAGGATGAATGAAGTGTTGTCTTCGGATGTGGTTTTGTTGGAGAGAACGGCTGTATAGCAACAATGAAGGCACTTGGACAGGCTTCCGAAAGAAGTCTGTCCTTCGTATAGTATAATAGAAAACAGTTGACAGGAGGTTATTATGAAAAAAGAAGAACTCTTAAAGGCTTTGAATACAGCTGAAAGACTCTTGCCGGACAGTGATCTTGTAAGGGAACTGAGAAAAATATCTGAAACGGATGAGGAATTGGAACAAAAGAAAAAATATATAGAAATGCTTGCCAAAAACGAATTTCAGACAAGGGATGAGATAGAAAAATTATTGGTATCATTCAAAGACGATCTTCTGTTTATGTATGATATGACGCACTTTGTGCCGACGGAAGAGGAAAAGAAAGACTATGAGGATTTGAAGGAGTTACTTGAGTTTATAGAAAAAAATTTAGAGAATTCATCTGAAAACAAAAGGATTATGGAAGCTATACAATTGTATGATTTTAAAATGAGATTGAGCAATGAAAGCTGGGATGATGTAGTAACCACATTTGATATTGATGTAAAAGAATTTAAGAAACTTAAATTAACGTATAGAAAATTTAAAAAATTACTGAATTTAGCAGAACATATATAGGTGATAACATTGAATCAACAACTTCTTTTTATGCAAGAAGAAAAAACAGAAAACAAAAAATCCAACAGACAACAACTTATTGATGTAGAAAATATAAAAGAAGAAA
>Ga0209203_1002646_pt1 | contig 11657 bp, 8 predicted proteins | sample AD_UKC109_MetaG_FD_184423 | JGI IMG/M metagenome (GOLD analysis project Ga0209203, IMG submission 184423) | Active sludge microbial communities of municipal wastewater-treating anaerobic digesters from Hong Kong - AD_UKC109_MetaG (SPAdes)... | ecosystem: Engineered > Bioreactor > Anaerobic >...
AACCATAACGGCCTCGGATTTTTCTTTTCCGGTGAATATGGAATCCGTTGTTATATCCCCGAATGGCATATCCTCGGCCAGGGCATTCTCAATTATTCTTTCTATAATCATATTATTCACTTTCATTATCCACCTTCCTGACTATATGCCTGACCCATTCGTCGCGGGTTTCAGGGAAATCAGTCCTGTAATGAGCCCCTCTGCTTTCTTCCCGTTCCAGCGCTGATTCTATCACGAGTCTTGCTATCGTTGCCATGTTTGAAACCTGATACTGTGCCATGGACACACACTGAAGTTCATTGACTTCCGAAATTATCTCCATTATTTGTTCATGGGCTTTTTTGAGATTTTCCCCGTTCCTTACAATTCCCACATATTTGTTCATTGTTTCCTTGATTTTCTTTTCATACTCAATGGCCGGCGTTACAAAGTGTTTCCCTTCATTGACGATTTCAGGTATTTCAAATGATTCATTTGTATTTTCACGTGATCCTATCTGCCTTGCAATCCTGCTTCCAAATACAAGTCCTTCAAGAAGTGAGTTACTGGCAAGCCTGTTTGCTCCGTGGATCCCGGTACATGCAGCTTCTCCGCAGGCGTGGAAACGCTGTATTTCAGTCGAACCGTTTTCATCGGTTTTTATGCCACCCATGCAGTAATGTTCGGCAGGTGCCACCGGGATGAAGTCCTTTGAAATATCTATATCGTATTTCAGGCATGTCTCAAATATCTTCGGAAACCTTTTTTGCAGATAATCCCTTTTCTTTGATGTTATATCGAGATATACGCAGTCTGAATCAGTCCTTGCCATTTCCTGGAAAATCGACCTTGCAACGATATCCCTCGGTGCAAGTTCCTTCATCTCATGGTATCTTTCCATGAAAAGCTCTCCGTATTTGTTTCTGAGCACCGCTCCTTCCCCCCGTACTGCTTCGGATATGAGGAAGCTTTTATCCTTCCTGTGGTAAAGTGCCGTCGGGTGGAACTGTACGAATTCCATGTCGGCAAGAGCAGCACCAGCTCTGTAGGCCATGGCCATTCCGTCACCGGTTGCAATTATGGGATTTGTGGTGTTGGCATACAGCTGTCCGAAACCACCCGATGCACATACCACATCGTCACACTCATATATGACCCTGTGTCCTGACCGCTGGTCAAGGGCAATCACACCCTTGCATACATTATTGTCCGTCAAAAGGTCTATTGCGAAGATCTTTTCATGCAGTTCTATGTTATCCCGGTTCTTTGCCGAGGCTATCAGCTTTTCACATACTTCCTTGCCTGTGAAATCACCGGCATGGATGATACGCCTTTGGCTGTGGGCCGCTTCCCTGGTTAGTGAGAGGTTCATTCCATCCATATCAAAATCAACCCCCAGCTCGCGAAGCTTCCTGATATTCCTTGTAGCCTCACTGACCATTATCCACACCATTTCCTCATTGCTGAGCCCGGCTCCGGCATAAACTGTGTCATCCTTATGGTACTGCGGGGAATCCTCTTCTCCAAGGGAAACTGCAATCCCTCCCTGTGCCAGGGCTGAATTGCTTATTATTATTTCTTCCTTTGCAAGGATTGTTACTTTTTTGTTTGCAGGTATACATAACGCCGTATAGACACCGGCAATGCCGCTTCCTATTATCAATACATCCGTCTTTACTTTGTTGTTATATGGTCCAAATGACCCGAGATATCTTTTCATGACAGTTCCATCATTCTCTCAAGGCAACCTGCAGCTGCATCAATGACTTCTTTTTCAAGGGTTATTTCATATCTGTCATATCTGAGCGCATCAATCACCTTTTCAGGCGTTGTCTTTTTCATGTTTTTGCATAGCATACGGTTGTCGGCAAGATAAATCCTTTTTCCCTCAGTCATTCTTTCAAGACGGTCAACCACTCCTTTTTCAGTTGCTATAATGAACTCCTCCTCACTGCTTTCAACAACATATTCAATTATCCTTTTTGTGCTTCCGATGTAATCAGCTTCAGCAAGGACTTCCGGCAGGCACTCGGGATGGGCAACAACCAACGCCTTTGGATGTTTCACCTTCATCTCCCTGACAGTTTTGGCGGTCAGCCGGTCATGGATCGGGCAGAACCCGTCCCACAGTATTATTTCCTTCTCCGGAACCATGGAGGATACATAGCTTCCCAGGTTCCTGTCAGGCACAAACAATATCTTATCGTTCTCAATTGAACTGACAATTTTCACAGCATTGGAGGATGTACAGCAGATATCGCTTTCCGCCTTTACCTCTGCAGATGAGTTAATATAGCATACAACAGTGGCGTCGGGATGCTTTTTTTTCATTTCCCTGAGTGCCTTTGCATCGGCCATGTCAGCCATGGGGCATCCTGCATCTATTTCCGGAAGCAGTACCTTTTTATCGGGTGACAGAATCTTGGCACTCTCCGCCATGAACAGCACTCCGCAGAAAACTATTGTCCCGGCATTACCGGCGGCGCAATATCTGCTTAGCTCAAGGGAATCCCCCACAACATCGGCAAGGTCCTGTACTTCAAGTGTCTGGTATGAATGCGCAACTATGACTGCGTTTTTTTCTTTCTTTAATTTTTCTATTTCCTGTTTATATAACATCAGGCTTCTCCTTTTCGGTGAAATCATTTTAGCATATCTTCGGCTTAAGTACATGAAAAAAGACCCGCCCTTTCAGACAGGTCCTTTGTTTGATTCACATCATTCAAGGTCATCTTCCGCATCTTCGGGATCGTTTTCCTCGATTTCCTCATCTTCAGGTTCTTCATCAAAGGGATCAATTTCAGAATCCTTGTCAGGTATGTCATCCCCAACATCCTCCGGCACTATCTTTGCCAGGGATACAACAGTGTTTTCTTCATCGGTCCTCATAAGGGTTACACCCTGTGTCGCCCTTCCGAGAATACTGATTTCATTGCTGCACATCCTTATGATGATTCCCGATGTTGAGATGAGCAGGATGTCATCATCGTCTGAAACAACCTTTGTTCCAACAACATGACCGGTTTTTTCAGTGACCCTGTAATTAAGGATACCCTTGCCGCCTCTTTTCTGAACGGTATATTCGTCAGCATAGGTCCTTTTTCCAAAACCGTTTTCAGTTATGCTGAGTATTGTTTCGTTTTCATTAAGTATTTCCATTCCAATGACAAAATCATCATCAGAAAGCCTTATTCCCATTACTCCCTGGGCACTCCGGCCCATGGTCCTCACATCGTTTTCGTTGAAGGTTATGGACATTCCAAGCCACGTGGCAAGGAATACATTGCTGCTGCCCTCAGTCATCTTCACTGAAATCAGCTCATCGTCATCAACCAACGTAATTGCAATTATTCCGCCTTTTCTGATATTGGCGAATGATTTCAACGGCGTCTTCTTAATCGTTCCCTTTAGAGTACTCATAATAAGGTTCTTGTCTTCATCAAGGTCGGGGACGGGTATAACGGTCGTTATCTTCTCTCCCGCATCAAGCTGAAGCAGATTGACGATCGCAGTACCTTTTGCCGTCCTTCCGGCTTCAGGAATCTGGTATCCCTTGAGCTTATAAACCTTTCCGTTGCTGGTAAAGAACAATATGTAGGAATGGGTCGATGTAAGGAAGATATCTATTACATAATCCTCTTCCCTTGTGCTGAGTCCCGTTATACCCCGGCCTCCTCTTCGCTGACTCTTGTATGTGTCAACAGGGAGTCTTTTTATATATCCGAAATTCGTGAGGGTGATTGCCACCATTTCTTCCGGTATGAGGTCCTCGTCCTCAAAGTCCATTTCGCCGGCAGTAATTTCAGTGCGTCTGTCATCGGCGTATTTCTTCTTTATTTGTCCCAGTTCTTCCTTGATTACGTTCTCTACCTCATGTCTGTCAGCGAGGACATTCCTGTAGTACTCAATTTTCTCCTTAAGTTCATCGAATTCCCCCTGGAGCTTCAGTATCTCAAGACCGGTGAGTCTTCCGAGCCTCATGTCTACGATTGCCTGTGCCTGCCTGTCGGAAAAATCGAATTTCTCCATGAGGTTTGTCTTGGCTTCAGGTTCATTACCGGATTTTCTTATGGTTGAAATGACATCGTCCAGTATGTCAACGGCCTTTATCAGTCCTTCAAGGACATGTGCGCGGGCTTCAGCCTTGTCAAGGTCGAACTTTGTCCTTCTTCTTATTACATCAACCTGATGTTCAACATAATGCTCAAGTGCCTGCTTGAGATTGAGTGTCTTTGGCTCGTAACCCTTTTCCTTCGTAGGAACCAACGCCAGCATATTGACATTGAATGCAGATTGCATCTGTGTATGCATGAAAAGTCTGTTAAGTGTTACGTTTACATTTGCATCACGTTTTAACGTAATGACTATCCTTACGGGGTCGTTTCTGTCTGATTCGTCATTTATGTCGGAAATTCCGTCGATTTTCTTGTCCTTGACAAGTTCGGCTATCTTTTCAATGAGCCTTGCCTTGTTCACCTGATATGGAATTTCCTTTACGATGATCCTTGTCTTGCCTGAGGCAGTCTCTTCTATCTCGGTCCTTGAACGAACGACGACCCTGCCTCTGCCGGTTCTGTATGCCTCCCTGATTCCGCTTCTTCCGATGATGATTCCATGTGTGGGAAAATCCGGTCCCTTTACATATTCATTCAATTCATCTATGGAGATTTCGGGATCATCTATCAGTGCAAATATTCCGTCGATGACCTCTCCCAGGTTGTGGGGTGGAATATTGGTTGCCATACCCACCGCTATACCCGAAGATCCGTTTACAAGAAGATTGGGAAATCTTGCCGGCAGCACAACGGGTTCCATTTCATGGTCGTCAAAGTTCGGTTTGAAATCAACGGTATCCTTATTGATGTCCCCCAGTAACTCAGCTGCCATCTTCGTAAGCCTGGACTCCGTATACCTCATGGCTGCGGCACTGTCACCGTCCCTTGAGCCAAAGTTGCCGTGGCCGTCTATCAGGGTGTATCTCAGCGAGAAATCCTGTGCCATTCTTACAAGGCTGTCGTATACAGCCATGTCACCGTGGGGGTGGAATTTACCAAGAACCTCACCGACGGTGGTTGCACACTTTCTGTAGCTTTTATCGGGAAGAAATCCAAGGAGCAGCATGGCATAAAGTATCCTTCTGTGAACGGGTTTCAAGCCGTCCCTGACATCAGGAAGTGCCCTGTCAGCGATTACGCTCATTGCATATTCTATGAATGATTTCTTTATTTCGTCTTCAATTTCTATGGGAATAATTCTGGTTACGTCAATGTTGTTATCTTCGGACATCAATAGGCTCCATCTCATATATATATCATATGTATTATACTACTTCGGAGCACCTGTGTCCATTTTTAAGGCACTTTACCGTTACTGTATTTTTTTGTTAATTTTATATAAATTCCCTTTACGGCTGTTTCAGCGCGTTTCAGCCAAACAAGGCCTTTTATGATATCATGTAACAGAATGAAAACCCTATGAATGCGGAGGATACTGAATTGCCTGAAAAAAGGAAAGCCGATGTGCTTGGTGTAATGGTCGACAACGTTACAATGACGGAAGCCGTGGACGGAATTCTTGGGGCGCAGGCCGCCGGCAGCAATGTTTCCGTATTTACACCAAATTCCGAAATGGTAATGGAAGCACTCAGGGACCCTTCACTGATGGAGATTCTTAACAAGGCTTCATTTGTTGTGCCTGATGGAGCCGGTGTTGTCCTTGGGGCACGCATTCTCAAAGAAAATATCAAAGAAAAGGTCGCTGGAGTTGACCTTGTCGGAAATATCCTTGGCAGCGGCCGAAGACTGTCTGTTTTCATATTCGGCGGTAAACCGGGAGTGGCGGAAAGGGCTGCCAGGAACATTGAAAAGAGATTCAATGGAATCCATGTCTGCGGAATGGACCACGGTTACCATAAACCGGAGGAGACTGCTGCGGTCATTGAAGGAATCATTAAGGCAGAACCTGACCTTCTTCTTGTTGGACTTGGTGTCCCACGGCAGGAAAAATGGATAGCTGAAAATATCAGTAAATTCAAGTCTTCCGTATGCATTGGCTGCGGAGGTACGATTGATGTCTTTGCCGGAGAGGTAAAAAGGGCTCCGTATTTTTTCATAAAGATGAATCTTGAGTGGTTCTACAGACTTATAAAACAACCGGCAAGACTGAAAAGGATGCTGCGGATTCCGGTCTTTTTGCTCCTTTGTTTAAAAAAACGGTTTTCACGATGATCACAGGGGTCGTTTTGAGGGTGTTCCTGCCTTCCTTGGATATACAGCGGGTGTAATACCCGTCTTTCTTATATAAATCAAGGTTCGTTTTGATTCATTGCCCGGTAGCGATACTTCCCTTTTTTCCAGATGGGAACCCCCGAGTCTGGCAATAGCCGGTCTCGATGTCCTTATCTCATCGGCATTTTCCCGTCCCTTCATTGCAATGAAGATGCCGCCCTTTTTTACAAGGGGAAGACAGTATTCACTCAGAACAGACAGATTGGCAACGGCCCTTGCTGTAACCACGTCGAATGTTTCCCTGTATTCGCCCCTTCCGGCATCCTCAGCCCGTGTATGAACGGCAAAACATCCTTTCATTCCAAGTTCCCTGATTACTTCCTCCAAAAATGAAACTCTCTTACCCAGGGAATCAAACAGATACATTTCTCCCTGCATTTCCAGAAGCTTTACAGGGATTCCGGGAAAACCCGCTCCGCTTCCTACATCCGCTGCACTGCCTGCACCTTTTACATCATTCCATATTGTTGCAGAATCAAGGAAATGAAGGACATCAATCTCGTCTTCATCAGTTATTGCTGTAAGATTGAACTTCTCGTTCCACTCCAGAAGGAGTTTTTTATAAATTTCAAACTTTTCAAGGGTTTCATTGTCAAATGGTATCCCCATTGCGAGGAGTCCATCTTCAAGCATCCTTCCCATTCGTTCCCCTTCTCCTTTGTTCAAGATATATCAGCAACACATTTATATCAGATGGCGAGACACCCGATATCCTTGATGCCTGGCCCACGGAAATTGGTTTGATGGCATCAAGTTTCTGTCTTGCTTCAATTCTAAGTCCTTTTATGCCTGAATAATCAAGACCGGCATCAAGGCTGATGCTTTCATTCCTTTCAGCTCTTTCAACAAGCTGTATCTGTTTTTTTAGATATCCTTCGTATTTGCATTCCACTTCAATTGCCTCATCGGTTATATGGTCTCCGGGAGGCATTTCCCCGTCAATACCTCTAAGCATTGCATAGGTGATACCCGGTCTTTTCAAGACTGCATCCGCCGTTATTCCACTGACAACCTCTCCCTGCTCAACTTCCTTGAGAAGAGGATTAATTTCAGAAGGCTTGAAAACCCTGTTTTTAAGTCTTTCAAGTTCATTCTCAACGAATTTTTTCTTTTCTGTGAACTCTTTATATCTTGAATCACTTATAAGACCAAATGAATGACCCTTTTCAGTGAGCCTCATGTCAGCATTGTCCTGTCGCAGAAGGAGCCTGTACTCACTCCTTGAGGTCATCATCCTGTATGGTTCATTTGTACCCTTGGTCACAAGGTCATCAATGAGAACACCGATATATGCCTCTGACCTTTTCAGCACAAGAGGGTCTTTCCCAAGAATTTTCATTGCTGCATTGATACCTGCAACCAAACCCTGTGCAGCAGCCTCTTCATATCCCGAGCTTCCATTGCTCTGACCCGCGGAAAACAAGCCGTTCTTCTCCTTGAATTCCAGTGAGGGTTTCAACTGGAGAGGATCCATGCAATCATATTCTATGGCATATGCGCTTCGCATGGTCCTTACATTCTCAAGTCCCTTGATTGTCCTCAGCATCTTTTCCTGTACATCTTCCGGAAGAGAACTTGACATGCCTTGTACGTACATTTCCTTTGTCTTGCGACCCATTGGTTCAATGAAAATCTGATGTCTTGGTTTATCCGAAAAACGAACCACCTTGTCCTCTATTGAAGGGCAGTATCTGGGACCCACTCCGTCTATGTCTCCACTGAATAACGGTGACCTGTGCAGATTGCTTCTGATTACTTCATGTGTTGATTCGTTTGTATATGTCAGATAACAGGATTCCTGCTCAACTTCCAGTTTCTTTGTCTCGAAGGAAAACGGAACAATGGGCTCATCTCCCTTTTGTTCACTCATGACTGAATAATCAAGGCTGTCCCTGTGAACCCTGGAAGGTGTTCCGGTCTTGAACCTCATGAGTCCGATGTCTTCTTCAATGAGGTTTGCAGATAGTTCATTTGCAGGAAACATGCCGTCGGGTCCTCCCGGATAATTGACATCACCTATTATGATCCTTCCCCTGAGATATGTTCCGGAGCATATGATTGCACATTTACATGTATATTGTGCACCTGTGTGAGTTTCAACGCCGGAAACTGCATTGTCATTGAAAATGATACGGGTCACTTCTGCCTGCTTCAGGTCAAGGCCCGTCTGCGCTTCAAGTCTTCCTTTCATTTCCTCCTGATATGCCCGGCGGTCTATCTGTGCCCGGAGAGAATGAACGGCAGGTCCCTTTGCCCTGTTGAGCATACGCGATTGAATCAATGTGGCATCCGCGGCCTTCCCCATTTCTCCGCCAAGTGCATCTATTTCCCTTACAAGGTGACCTTTTGCAATACCACCGATGCTTGGATTGCAGGGCATATTGGCAACACTGTCCATGTTAAGTGTAAATATTACAACAGAACAACCAAGCCTTGCTGCAGCAAGGGCAGCTTCACACCCAGCATGTCCTGCTCCAATTATTGCGATATCATATTTTCCGGCATCATATTTCATCTTATTTTCCTACACAGAAATTCCTGAATATATTTTCTATTATATCTTCCCCGGCACTTTCCCCTGTTATTTTACCAAGTTCCTCAGCTGCATGGGTGAGATCTATTGATACCATGTCAAGAAGTCCATTTGTGTCTGCAGCTTCAATTGCCTCAGTCAGATGCAAAAGTGCCTTGTCGAGATGCATCTTATGTCTTTGGTTCGTAACTGCTATTCCCTCTATTTCAATTCCGGGCTTGGCTATATATGAATATATTTCATCGAGTACCCTGTCGACACCCTCATTCCTGATGAAGCTGCAGGCCAGACAGGATGAACTTCCTGTATAGTCTGCTATTGCATTGAAGTCACCGATGTCCGTCTTGTTGATTGCATAGATTGTCTTCTTTACATCAGATCTGTCTATAAGTTCCCTGGTTTCCCTGTCAAGACCCCTTTCGGCATCGAGAACCATTACAACAACATGGCTTTTTTCCTTTGTCATGATGGTTTTTTCTATGCCTATTTTTTCAATGAAATCATCCGTGTCCCTGATTCCGGCAGTATCGTGGAGAATTATGGGAAATCCCTTCAGTGAAAAATGAATTTCAAGAACATCCCTTGTGGTTCCCGGTATGTGGGTTACTATAGCCTTTTCCTCACCGGTGACTTTGTTGATGAAGGTGGACTTGCCTGCATTGGGAGGACCGATGACCGCAACATCCAGGCCTTCGCGAAGAATCTTTCCTGTGTCGTAGTTTTCCATGAGTTCCTCTACGGATTTCCTTATCCCGGCTGCCCTGTCAGCTGCATTACCCAGGGAAATCATATCATCCTCATACTCCGGATAATCAATGGTCACGCTGATATGTGAGAGTAATTCTATTATTTCATCCCTGATTTCCCTTATCCTTGTTCCTGTCTTTCCTTCAAGCTGCCTTATTGCGCTTCTTTCACTTTTTACGGTTGTGGAATTTATTACATCCATGACGGCCTCAGCCTGTGAAAGGTCAATTCTTCCGTTCATGAATGCTCTTTTGGTAAATTCACCGGGTTCTGCGGGTTGTGCTCCTTTTTTATATAATAATTCAATAATGTTTGACACTATTACCGGGTTTCCGTGGCATTGTATTTCAACCACGTCTTCCCTTGTGTATGTAGCAGGGGCCTTCATCTTTAGAACCAGAACCTCATCTACGGTCTGCCCTGCTGCATTTACAATTTTCCCGTACAGAATCCTGTGGGATCCAACTTTTGAAAAGTCTCCGGTAAATTCAAATATCTCTGAAACAATATCAAATGCCTTGCTTCCGCTTATTCTTATTGAACTTATTCCTCCGCTTCCGGGCGGGGTTGAAACTGCTGTGATGGTTGATTCTTCTCTTATCATAATATTTCCTTAAATTACAAAAGCTGTTGTATAAGCAATCCTTTCACAACAGCCTTTGGTTAAATCGTATTCAGTATATTGATATTTTACCTTGCTACGTTCTTTATTACAACCTTGCGGTTGGGTTCTTCTCCTACACTGAAGGTTTCAACGTTCTTGTTCTTCTGCAAAGTCGAATGTATTATCCTTCTTTCATAAGGATTCATGGGTTCCAGGGTTTTGTTGCGGCCTGTCTTTTCAACCTTTGCGGCTATCCTGTTTGCCAGTGCCTCGAGGGTCTCTTCCCTTTTCCTTCTGTAGTGCTCAGTGTCAATTATTACCTTCCTGTATGTTGTATTGTTTCTGTTTACAACCAGTCCGGTTATGAACTGCAGTGAATCAAGGGTTTCTCCCCTTCTTCCTATTATCATTCCGCTGCTTTTCGTATTGACATTGATCTTGAGAAGTTCACCGTCCTCCTCAAATTCAAGCTCTGCCTCAATACCCATTTTATCAAATAGTTCACCAAGGAAGTCCCTTGCTATTTCTATGGCATAATCGTAGAGTATTACCCTTACCTTTGCTTCTTTTTGTTTTCCCAGTCCAAGGAATGATTTGCTTCCTTCCTCAAGAATCTCTATCTCAACCTGGTCTTCTGCAACTTCAAGTTCTGAAAGAGCCAGTTCAATGGCTTCTTCGACGGTTGCAGCTGTTTTTTCCAAAACTATGTTGGCCATTATTTCTTACCTCCGTCAATTTTCTTTACGTCCTGCTTCTTGCCGTCCCCGGCCTTTTCGGCATCCTTGTCTTTCTTTTGTTTATTGATATACAGCTGTGTGAATATCTGGAAGACATATGTGTTTATCCAATAGAAACCCATTCCGGCGGGAAGTATGAATGAGAAATAAAGTGTCATTCCGGGAATCATGTATTTCATCATATTGCCCATGTTGCCCATCGGGTTCTTTTCATCTTTCTTCTTGTCGTCCTTGGGCTGCGGCGGAGTCATCAGTTTCTGTGAAATTACGGTCATTATAACTCCCACTATGGGTATTAACAGAAGCGGCAGGTATATGCCCATCTGCTCTCCAAAAAGAAGGTCCGGTTTGATTGTAGGTACTTCGCCGAGGTTTAACCCCAGGAACTTCAGATTGATGAGGTCGGAACTTGTTACGTTGCCGTTCAGGTATCCCGGATTGTTCGTTAGGAAATTTACAAGCTTCAGCTCGTTTACCTGATTGATCTTATCAAAGGTTGTCGTATTTGATGTATATGCCACCACCTTCTGCATTTCTGCAGGCAGGCTGTTGACGAGACTGAGTATGGCTTCGGTTGTCTTTCCTACAACAAGAGTAAGCGGCCTTCTTAGAACAGAGTACAATGCAATGAGAATTGGGAACTGCAGCAGCATTGGAAGACATCCTCCCATACAACTTACATTGTTCTCCTTGTACAGTGCCTGTATTTCCTGGTTCTGCTTTTCCTTGTCATTCTTGTACTTTTCCTGGATTCTCTTTACCTCAGGCTG
>Ga0209203_1002647_pt1 | contig 11648 bp, 9 predicted proteins | sample AD_UKC109_MetaG_FD_184423 | JGI IMG/M metagenome (GOLD analysis project Ga0209203, IMG submission 184423) | Active sludge microbial communities of municipal wastewater-treating anaerobic digesters from Hong Kong - AD_UKC109_MetaG (SPAdes)... | ecosystem: Engineered > Bioreactor > Anaerobic >...
GATGCCGCTCCGCGTCGACTCGAGCCAGGTCTTCAGCCACGCGCTGGGTGTCTTCGCGACTGATGACTACGGCGACCAGGCAGTCTTGTCATCAAGCCTCCACCAGATCTGGGCGATCACCTACGGCTCAGGCATGAGGAACGACCCGCGATACACGCCGTCCGACGTCTTCGAGACATTCCCTCGCCCGTCCACCTCTCAGGCGTTGGAAGAGATCGGTCGTGCGCTTGACGAGGAACGTCGTGAGGTCATGCTTCGGCGCGACCTGGGGCTCACGCGCCTCTACAACCTGGTGAATGACCCAGGGTTCCCTTCATCGTCAGACGATGACATCTCCAGAATCCGCTCGATTCACGTTGAGTTGGACAGGGTCGTCCTTGACGCATATGGATGGTCCGATCTCGAACTAGATCATGGCTACTACAGTCACCGGAGGATGGAGCGTTGGACGGTGAACCCATCCGCGCGCGTCGAGATTATGGATCGCCTGCTGGACGAGAACCACCGCCGTGCGGCCATCGCGGTGGCGACCGGTAGGGCGCGCCAAGACGTCCTCCAACAGCAGGAAGGCACTCTCTTCGCCTGACCCTTGAAGGCCGCGAAGTCAGTCGAAGAGGGTCCCTGATTCAACCGAAACTTGCTCCCTGGCCGCTAGCCGAGTTAATCCGGAATGCCTCGCGGCGCGGGCGTGGTTCTCGAGAAGGAGGCGGTCAAGTGTCTCCACCCGTGCAGCCGCCGACGGAGACCAGCGCACCATCTGCCGAAACTCGTGAAAGCCGTATTCGAGCTCCACATCGGCCCATCCGTACGCGGACATTGCGGCATTGTCGACCTCGACATGAATATCCCGAAGTAGGTCCACATCCTTGTCCCCCTGAATAGAGCGGTCGTTCACCAAGTTGTACAGCTTTGTGAGGCCCATGTTCTTACGGGTCATGATTGTGCGGCGCTCCCTGTCGAGGGAGCGCCCGGCAGCGTCAAGGCGGCTGGACTCAGTCGGGCGTGGAAATGTTTCGAAGACATCGGACGGCGTGTACCGAACTCTGGTCTCCAACGTGGACCCGTAGGTGATCGCCCAGATCTGGTGGAGGCTTGATGACAAGACTGCCTGGTCGCCGTAGTCGTCAGTGGCAAACACGACGCACGCTTCGCTGGGAACCTGCCCTGTTCTCACTCGCAGGGGCATCACGGTCTTGCTGACACGAGCGATGACCAACACCTCAGACAACGGCGTTATCGCCCTCCGCATGGCGGGCCGCTTTTCCGCGTGCTGCCACCAGTAGTCGCGATAGACCTTCCGATTGTTCTTCATGCGCTCGTCTTTGACTCGCTCAACGAGACGCTGGAATGGGATCGCGTACGACCGCGCGTCCCGCTCCGTCCGATCGTTGAAGTCGATGGCCCAGCGCGAAGCGCGGGCATCGGGGTTTGAGTTGAGATCCTCGCCGTTGAGATACGGGAAGAGCACATCAGCGTTGCGCGCATCAGCGGCAATCCACTCTTGCGCCTCGTCCACATCGAGCACGAAACCCATCCCGAGCACATAGCAGCCAATGAACCCAACACCCGAGTTCTCCGCCAGTCGAAGAGGGTTGCCCTCGGCTCGACCGGAGGGCTCGAGCAAGGTACTGATCAGGCGCACCTCGATGTCGTCGGCAATCCGTGGCACGTCGGCCGGAATCTCATCGAGCGTGCCCCAGACGGCGGCGTACTCCAGGTTGGCGCTGGCCGCCGGCCACGATCGTGACTGGATGGCACGCGTGATCGTGAAGCCGGCCGCAACCATCGCGTCCAGACCCACTTCGCGGCTATCGCCCTGAGCGACGGTGTTCGTGGCTATCAGGCCGAGTGTCCCCTTCGCCTGCAACAGCGACGTGGCACCTCGGTAGGGGGAGGCCGTCGGCTCGCGATGGGCTGAGGTCCATGAATACACAACAAGAACGGCGCTGCGTGCTCTACGCGCGGCTCAGCGTCACCAAAGAAGAGTCCGTATCCATCGCACGCCAGCTCCAGTCCTGTCGCCGGTACGCCGAGGCCCGGGGGTGGGAGGTGGTGGGGGAGTTCATCGACGACGGTGTCTCGGCCACGGCCAACCGGCCCGAAGATCGCAACGGCTGGGCTGCACTGCTCGGCACGACTGACTTCGACGCTGTCATCATCTGGAAGGTAGACCGGCTGGCCCGGCGAGTCCTCGACTTCCTCCACGCCGATGAAGCCCTTCAGAAACGCGGCGCCGGCCTGATTGCCGTCGAGGACCCCATCGATATGACCAGCCCACAGGGTCGCGCCTTCGCAGTCATGCTGGCGGTCTTCGGCGAGATGGAGGCCGAGGCCATCCGTGCTCGCGTCCGAGCGGCTCGGGCGCAGCTTCTGAAGGATGGCCGCTGGGCTGGTGGTGGTGTTCCCTACGGCTATCAGTCGGCCCCGAACCCCGACGGTCCGGGCTGGGTACTCGTCAAGGACCCCGCGCGCCAACCGTGGCTTGCCGAGGTCGTGGGCAAGGCCCTCGGCGGCGCAACCGTCAACGCCATCACCACCTGGCTGACAGCGGAGGGGGCGCCGCTCCCCGAGGGTTCGATCACGCGCCGAAAGTCGGGCGCGACCGCGTGGAACCGACAGACGGTGGACGGCATCCTCCGCAACCCGGTCCTGGCTGGGATGACCCCGCACAACCCTGGTCGACCCAAGAGCGCGAAGCGTGCCGATCCTTTCGCCGTGTTCCGCGACGAAGAGGGCGAGCCCGTCGTCAAGGACTCACTCGCAGTCGTCAGCGTCGAGGAGTTCTCAGTCCTGCAGAATCTGCTCGACGCGCGGAGCACGCCACAGGCCAGGAAACGGAGTGAGCGGGAGCCCACGAGCCCGTTTCTCTCGCGCGTGGTCCGCTGTGATGACTGCGATGTGTTCCTCTGTCGGGGCACCAACCAGAAGCGGCCGGTGCTTTACTGCCCGTCCTGCCGCCAAACGATGAGCAGGTCGGCCTTCGACCCATACCTGGTCGACCGTCTCCTGGCCGAGCGCGGGACGGTGCCTCTTGGTGGCTCGACCGTCGAGGCTCACTGGGCGGCCGCTGGGAAGAGCGACGAGGCGCGGCGCGAAATACTTCTGACCCAGTTGGACAGTCTCCGCCTCCGGCGAGGCGTCGTCGGCCGCTACTTTGACGAAGACCGCGTGTTGCTGAGGTGGCGGGGGGCCTCGCCCCCAGCCATCGTCTCGAACGCGGAAGACCTGTCGGATGCGTAAGGCAGACTTACGAAGCATGACGGAAGTAGCCAGCGAGGGGCTTGGGCCGCAGGCGTCGTACGAGCTGAACCACCAGTTGGACGGCTCGTCGTACGCAGTGCGCGAGAACCTCTTGGACATCCTCCAGCGTGAGTTGCTCGGACCCATCCATGGCCCGGAGGAGACTCTCCCGTTTAGCCCCCGGTCGCAGTACCTCGTCGGCCACATCGCACCGGTCAAGCTGGTCGGGTCAGCCTCGGCGGTTCCGGAAGACTCTGATGGCGGTGACCTCGTCGAGGTTCGCACTGACAACGAGGGAATGACCGAGGGCCGTGGCGTCCCGGCATACGCAGCAGACGACACAGAGGCGGATTCAGAGGACGACGACGTCGAGGACCGGACTCCCAAGCAGGGCCTGATGATCCCCGCGTCGATGGGACTGCGGTTCCAGGTGCCTGCCGACCTTGATGCGTTCCGCGTGGTCGCCTCATGGGGGACGTACGAGACGGTCGAGACCGACAAGGTCACCAAGGCCGGCCGTCCCGTGCGTGAGTATCAGCGCACCCCGGTCGAGGAGACCCGGACTATCCGCCTCGCTGACCTCACTCCCGGCCAGACCGTAACGGTCGTTCTGAAGGAGTCGATCGTCCTGCGGGTCGACCGCTACGACGACCCGAAGTTCAATCGCGTGCTAGTGGAGATCGCGCTGTGTAACGACCGGGAGACGCCGATGCCGATCCCGTTGAGCATGTGGATGTTCCAGACCAAACTCCTTGTCGATGCTGGTGGGGCCGCGGTTTTCCTGCCGGCGCAGGACGTGATGGAGCAGGACTGGCCTGAGCACGACGACGAGGTCAAGCGCCTCAACCTTCAGTACCGCAACCGGCTTGAGTTCGCCATCGGCCGCACTTGCTCGGCTGACTGGACGCTGAAGTCCGGCTCCCGGCGCGCGACTGCTGTCGAGACGACATGGCTGCCTAGAGGAGAGACGCCGCAGACCAAGGCGAGGTCGGTGGACGATGCGACATTGTCGATGGATGCGTTGTCATCAGTCACGGCAGACGACCTGCGCCCGGGGCTTGCTCCGTTGGTTGACGGCTACGGCGCATGGCTGGATGCGCAGGAGGCGGCGGCCGCCGCACTGCCGAGCCACCTCCAGGAGACCGCCGAGGTCGCGTTGTGGGAGGCACGTGAAGCGCACAAGCGACTCGTTGCGGGGTTAGAGCATGTCACCACCGAGCCGGAAGCCCTGCGCTGCTTCCAATTCATGAACCGGGTCATGCGCGACCAGCGCATCGCCTCGCAAGTTGCCGCTGCCCGCGCAGCAGACTCGGCCCTCTCGCTTGCGGCGGCCCAGGAAATCGTCGCGGGTCGCGGCCCATCGGCTGCTTCGTGGCGCCCGTTCCAACTCGCATTTATCCTGATGCAACTCGGCACGCTGACGGACCCGACCGCTCCGACCCGCAGCTCGGAGCACCACTCGAAAGTCGAATTGCTGTTCTTCCCGACCGGTGGTGGCAAGACCGAGGCCTACCTCGGGCTCGCGGCATACACCTTCGCGATCCGGCGTCGACAGGGCGTCATTGACTCTGCCGACGGGTCACTCGATGGGCGAGACGGCATCGCAGTCCTCATGCGCTACACGCTCCGACTGCTCACGGCGCAGCAGTTCCAGCGTGCAACGACCTTAGTTTGTGCTGCTGAATTGGCCCGCCTCGACGACGTGGTGACTTGGGGTCACGAGCCGTTTCGTATCGGCTTGTGGGTCGGGACTGATGTCAGTCCCAAGCGTTTTGAGGAAGCCGACGAGCAACTCAAGAAGGCCAATGAGGGCTTCGGGCACCGCCTGACTGTCCTCCAGATTCAGCGTTGCCCGTGGTGCGGCACCCCCATCACGGGAGCGCAGGTCAAGGCGGACGCAAATCACCGGCGCGTGTTCGTCCACTGTGGCGACGAGCTGGCTCGCTGCCCGTTCTCCAAGGGCGGGGCAGTCACTGAAGGATTGCCCGTCCTGACGGTAGACGAGGAGATCTATCGCCTCACGCCCGCTTTCGTCATCGCCACCGTGGACAAGTTCGCACGACTGGCGCGCGAAGGGGAGGCAGCAGCACTTTTCGGGTACGTCAGCAGAAGGTGCGGCCGGCACGGCTACGTCCACGCTGACTACGCGCCTTGCCAAGTCGGGTCGCACCCGGCGAAGGACGGGCTTCCTGCAGCAACCGTCGCTCCTGTCGGCCGGCTGCGCCCGCCCGACCTCATTATCCAGGACGAGCTGCACCTCATCACCGGCGCGCTAGGCACCGCTGTTGGGCTCTTCGAGGTCGCCGTCGAGACCCTTTCCTCGTGGGAGACCACCGTCGGTGCGCCGGTGAAGCCGCTCATCGTCGCGTCCACCGCAACGGTGCGCAACGCACAAGAACAGGTGCGCGGACTCTACGGACGCCAGGTCGAGATCTTCCCGCCACAGGTGCTCGACGTCGCCGACACCTTCTTCTCCCAGGAAGTCCCCATCGACGACGCCAACCCGGGTCGCCGCTACATCGGGGTCAGTGCCCAAGGCGTTCGACTTTCCAGCGCCGAGATTCGGGTCGCCGAGGTGTTGCTGTCCGCCGGACAGTTGCTGTTTGACGAAGCCGGGGCTGCCGCCGATCCATACATGACATTGGTCGGCTACTTCAACGCGACCCGCGAACTCGCCGGCATGGCCCGCTACGTCGCCGACGACGTCCAGAGCCGGGTCAACCGCCCGCGCAAGGACTCCGGTTTCCCACGCCGATGGGGGACCTCGTTCGGCCTACTCAATGTCGGTGAGCTGACCTCCCGCATCGCCTCCTCCGAGATCGGCCAGACACTCGACCACCTCGGTCTGGAGTTCGACCCGGACTACGACACCACCGCGGCAACCCTCGCACGCATTGCGGACGCGCGCGCTGGCAAGAAGCCCGCGTCCCGGAGGAACTCGCCCTTCGATGTCGTGCTTGCGACCTCGATGTTGCAGGTCGGCGTCGACGTCCAGCGCCTCGGCCTGATGCTTGTCGTCGGCCAGCCCAAGAACACCGCCGAATACATCCAGGCTTCATCCCGGGTCGGTCGTGACCCCTCCGCCCGACCCGGGCTCGTAGTGTCACTCGGCAACTGGGCGCGCCCACGCGACCTCGCCCACTTCGAGCAGTTCAAGCATTACCACGAGACCTTCTACGCCCACGTCGAGGCGCTATCGGTCACGCCGTACTCACCCACCTCCTTGGAGCGCGGCATCGACGGGCTCCTCGTCAGCGCTGCCCGCGTCCTGCAAGCTTCGGTCACAGACGGACTGTCTCCGGAACGAGAGGCATGGCGCATCAGAGATGAGCGCACCGCGGTGGAAGCCATCGCGGAGAAACTCAAGAAGCGCATCGCTGCCGCGGCACTTGATGAGGCTGCGACCAAGCGGGCCAACGACCTACTGGTCAACCGGCTCGACCGCTGGGCTGAGCGCGCCAAGCGGGCCGCCGACATGCACAAGACCCTCGTCTACGAACGGACAGGCGAGGGCGGGAAGTATTTGCCGCTGATCATCAGCCCCGAGAACGCCAAGGCGTCTGTTGGCGGCTCGATGGAGGCACCGTTCGTGATCGCGAACTCCATGCGCGAGGTCCAGCCAGAGATCAACTTGCTGGTCAGCCCGGTACCCGATCGGCTCTTCGCTCGAGCGCCCGATGGGGTGGCCGAGTGGACCCTTCCGGTTGGGGGGGAGGACTGATGACGGATCTGCTTCCGGAGGCCGGCGAGGACATGCTGCACGACGAACAGGAATTGCTTGACCCCCTTGGTGACGCTGAGGAGGGTGTGGTCAAGAACCGCGCCAAAGTCGGCTCGGCCCGGCCTTCGTCGCTGCTCTACACATACGGTCCCGGCGCGATCATGGACTTGCCCAGCTTCTCGATCATGCCCGCCGGCCTCGACGACTGGGAGACGATCTGGAAACGCCGGGACCATGTCCCGAGCATCCTCGAACCCCGCCTCCTCAACGTCGTCCGACTCCACCTCGGCCCCCAGGTCGACGCCCTGCGTCCGTTCCCGTGGCAGCCCAAGCGCATGGGCATGTCCAGCGAAGGCTCAGACCTTGGCATCCCAAGTCGGGTGTTCCCGCAATGGTTCCGATGCACGGGCTGTGACTACCTCGGCCCGCTGCCTCGCTTCAACTACACCAACACCCATCCGTTCCGACCGGACCTCGCGCAGTTCACCCACAAGAACTGCCCTGGCCGAGGAGGCAACTCAAAAAGGAAATCAGGCAGTCCCGCCGTCCCAGCTCAGCACCTGCTGACCTGCACCAATGGGCACCTCGACGAGTTCCCGTACTCGCTTTGGGTTCATCGCGGCAAGAAGTGCCCTATAGCTGAACTGCCCGACCTGAAGATGCGCGACGCCAACGTCGGCAAGAGCGTCGGCTCGATAATCGCCTGCGCGTCGTGCGGGCAAACCCGAGGGATGGCTGAAGCGCAAGGCTCCATCGGCCGCGAGAAGCTTCCGCAGAAGTGCCGTGGACGCCATCCGCACCTCAACGCCTTTGACAACGGCTGCGACGCCCGACCTGCCCTCATCATGATGGGAGCGTCGAACCTCTGGTTTGCTTCCACGCAGTCGATCATCGTCATGCCTCGTACCGACGCTGAGGAGAAGGAGGCCCTCGCCGACCGCTTACGCGTCGAGCTCGGCGTGGAGCAGGTCAAGCAGTTCGGCACCCAGATCGAAGTCATCAAGGCACTCGCTGGTGCGAAGAACATCGACCTCCACGATCTGAGCGATGCCGATATCGCCGTCGCTATCGCTGACGTCCTCGCACCTGACGACTCCGAGGAAGTGCGCCAGGAGAAACTCGCAGCCTGGGACCCGGTCGAGCTGCTCGTTCCCGAGTGGCGCTACCTCCAGAAGCCCTCGCTGTTCCCGCAGCAACAGAACTCCAGCGGCCTCATGGTCACTGAGATGCAGCGCGACGCAGACTTGCATCCTCGGATCAGTCGCGTCGTCGCGGTCAACAAGATGAAGAAGGTCAACGCCGTCCTCGGCTTCACTCGCCTCGACGAGATGGACCGGGTCAACGACCTTGTCAGCCGACTCGTCAAGCTCACCCGGAACGGTAAGCCGAGCTGGGTGCCCGCGACCGAGGACCGTGGCGAAGGCATTTTCATTCAACTAGACCTTGAGGCGGTTGCGAGGTGGGAGCAGTCGATCCTCTCCACGCCGCTGTGGGAGGCGCACCGCTCGGCTCACCGCCGCAACTTCGAGCGCCGCTTCTCCGAGACCGCCAAGAACGTCGACCCCGACCTGCGGATGCCGGCGCCCAGGTACTGGCTGCTTCACACGCTGTCGCACGCGCTTGTCCGAGAGATGGCAATGTCGAGCGGATACGGCGCAGCCAGCCTCGCTGAACGCATCTACGGATGGAGCAGCACACCGCAGCGCGAAGCTGCCGCTGGCCTGCTGATCTGCACGACCGCGTCCGACAGCGAAGGCACCCTCGGTGGTCTCGTGGCTCTGTCCGAGCCGGCGCGACTCCACGCACTCGTCGTGTCCGCGCTGCGCCGGGCGTCGCGCTGCTCGTCAGACCCCGTGTGTGCCACCCGTACGCCGAGCGATCCCGAGGACTTCCTGCACGGTGCTGCCTGCCACTGCTGCTCCTTCGCCTCGGAAACCTCTTGTGAGAAGGCGAACCGGTTCCTCGAACGGCGGTTCCTGCTCAACCTCCCGACGGCCACGGGCGAGACAGTGCGCGGGTTCTTCGGGAGCCCGGATGCCCTCTGACCCCTTCGCGATACTCGGGGAGTTCCTGACCGCCAGCGAAGCCGAGGCCCTCGCTGCCCAGTTCGCCGCCGGTCAGCACACCATCAAGGCGCTGGCGGTCGTCAACGCCGCACGTCGAGGCGAGGCCAAACAGGTTCTTGCCGCCGCTGGGCTGAGTCATGAGGATGGCGCTCGTGCTGCCGACCTCCTGCGAGCCATCGCTGGGGCCAAGTCGCTCGACCGCGATCTGACGCCCGTCTGGACGATGCCAGGCAACGAAGCCAAGATCGGCCACCTGACCGGCGAATTCCACCGCCTCGTCCAGGCGGCACGGCAGTCGGTTGTCTGTGCGACGTACAACTTCGAGCAGACCTCCCAGATGTGGAACGTGCTAAAGCAGGCGTCCGAGCAGCCCGGCGTCGTTGTCACTGTCTACGTCGACGGTGACAAGGCCGACGCCGCCAAGGTAAAGGCACAACTACCGAAGGCGACCGTCTACCAGTCGGCCGAGCTCCCCAACGGCAAGCGGGTAGTCAGCCACGCCAAGTTCATCGTCATCGACCACGAGGTGATGCTGCTCACGAGCGCCAACTTCTCCTTCAGCGCTGAGAACCGCAACATCGAGTTCGGTCTCCTGGTCCGTGATTCCGCCCTCGCCGAGTCGGTGGAGTCGACGATGACAACCAAGCACGGCACCCTCTACTCCGTCGTGTGACCACAGCGGCCACGCCCTGCCAGAACCATGCCTCATAGCGTTCGCCGTCGGAGGTGGGGTCGGGGGAAGCGTTCCGAGGGCCCGTGGTGTCAGTGCGGGTCCGTAGGTTGCAGCAGGGCGAACCCGCTCGAGCAGGTGCTCCGCTATCGTTGTATGGAGACATGGAACCAAGAAGGAGGTGTCAGCATGACTACTGCGATCGACGTGATGAAGTACATCAAGTCACGACAGGTCATCACCGGCGAAGTGCAACTTCAGAAGTTGGTCTACTACTCCCAGGCGTGGAGTCTTGCCTGGGACGGCACTCCCTTGTTCCACGACCGTATTGAGGCGTGGCGTCATGGTCCCGTAGTGCGCTCCATCTACAAGCGAAATGATCAGGCTGACGCGACAGTCCTTGATCGACGTGAGCAGTCAACTGTGGATGCAGTACTTGCCCACTACGGATCCATGTACGGTGCAGCCCTGCGCCAGATGAGTCACGACGAGAAGCCGTGGGCTGATGTTTGGGGCGATCGTCCGTCGGATGACCGGTGTTCTGACGAGATTACCCATGATGCCATGCGTCGCTTCTATACGCTGAAGGCGCTGGATGGCCAAGGTCCTCGCCGCGCTCCGGACCATGAACTGGCTGAGTACTCCGAAGTTCGCGAGATTGCCGGCGCCAACGTCGATCGTTGGCGAACAACGCTAGCCATCCTCGGACAGTGACGAGACGACTCTCGGTGGAGCAGGTCATCCTGCTCCACCGAGACTTCATCCACGCGGGCTCTCTCCTGCATCGTGACAAGTTGGAGGCGGCTGTTGAGGCTCCCTTCGCCGGCATCGTTGACCGCGAGTTCTACCCAACGGTCACTCAGAAGGCGGTAAAGCTCGTCGATGGCATCTCTCGGGCTCAAGCATTTCAAGATGGAAACAAGCGACTGGCTTGGCTGTGCATGACATCTTTCGTGGAACTCAACGGCATGGTGGTCTGCGAACCTAGCGAGCAGGCTGCGGCCGCTTGGGTTATCAATCTTGATGGCAGTGAGGATGGTCTGCGGCAGGGAGTCATCTGGCTGAACGACAGACTGGATTCTCTGACATAAGCCGCCGTTGAGAGGGGCCCAAGCCGTTGAACGGCTCGAGTGAATGAGTAGCGGTCCATTCGCTGAGGGACGCGATGACGCGAGCGCGATCGCTGCGATCAGGAGTACTCATGACGGTTGGAATGGTGTGCCTGGCAAGCATGACTGCCTGTGCCTCGCGGTCGGCCAGGCGGTGCGTCGGAGCATGTCAGTGCTCGGCCCCAGATTGTTGGTCCAGTTCCTGTTTGACTCTGCGCCGACTGGTCCCTGCTGGCGGGTGCCGGATCGACTGGTGGCGACTGGTCCAGGCGCGGTGGTGGTAGGGACTCTCACTGGCTACCACCACCTCCTCATGGGCAACTCGCGTCGGTGAGCATCTTCGCGTATGCCGCGGGGGTCTGGCCAGCGAGGCTTCGATGCGGGCGCACGGTGTTGTACTTGATCAGCCACTCGTCGATGACGTGCTGAACCTCCAGGACCGAGTGGTAGATCTCGTGCCCGAACAGCTCGCGCTCCATCGTGCCGTTGAAGCGTTCGGTGTACCCGTTCTGCCAGGGGCTGGCCTTGGCGATGAACACGCCACGAACGCCCTGCTCGCCCAGCCAGTCCAGCAGCGTGTCGGCGATGAACTCGCGGCCGTTGTCGGCGCGGATCAACACCGGTTTGCCGTGCCGCTCGAACAGTTTCGCCAGGTGGGATTGGACGCTCTTGGCGCCGATGCTGCGCGCCACGTGAGAGCCCAAAGCCACGCGGGTGATGGCGCTCGCCGAAATTCGCCAGGGATGCTCATCGAAGTTCCCCACTCTGGGCGGGTGTCACTGTAGCGGTCGGCGGGTGCCGGTCGCGGCGTGACGGAGTGCTTCGCTCTTGGCGTGGTGGTC
>Ga0209203_1002649_pt1 | contig 11636 bp, 14 predicted proteins | sample AD_UKC109_MetaG_FD_184423 | JGI IMG/M metagenome (GOLD analysis project Ga0209203, IMG submission 184423) | Active sludge microbial communities of municipal wastewater-treating anaerobic digesters from Hong Kong - AD_UKC109_MetaG (SPAdes)... | ecosystem: Engineered > Bioreactor > Anaerobic >...
TTCTGAAAAAGTAGTTATATCCTATGAAAAACGTGGCAATGCTGAGAACTATATTAAAGAAGCCAAATACGACATGGCGGTGGGTCATCTTTTACTTAAATCATCAAGGATAAGAAGCGGCGTTCTAACCAGTGAATCAATATATCTGTTTTTATCTAGTTCAAATCCACCTGACTGCAAGTCATTGATAATCTGGGAGAAGTTACGCATCTTACAGCTAATCTCATATTCTTCCATCACTGCATTTGCTATCGCTGCGGCCAGATAACTTTTACCACTGCCAACTTCTCCAAAAAAGAGAAGACCAACATTCTTCTTGCGAACCTCATCGAATTTCTTAATGTAGTTAGAAACAATAGCGATTGTTTTCTCATTACTGATAAGGCATTTATCCAGCGTGTAATTTCTCTGTTTAGGATTGGTAAAGCAAGTGCTTTTTAGTTGATCTATCCGCATTAATCGCTCCCGTTCCTTCCATCTTGCTTCTTCCTCTTTTTCACACTGGCACTGAATTCTAAAGCACATCCAGTTTCCCATCATGTTGATTAACTCACCGTTAATTTGTTCATGGCATGTGTTGCAATAGACATTGCCATTTTTCACATAAGCCGTTTCTGGAGAGTAGCTAAAGATTGCTTCTCCAATTCTAATTTTCTTCATTTCACTCATCACAAGTGTTCCCCTTTGTCATAATCTTCGTAACCAAGTACGGTTGATTTTTTCTTACTTTTCTTTTTATCCTGTAAGTACCAAGATAGAAGCGTTGCTTTATGGTTCTTATAGGTCTTTCCTGTTGAAGTCATGTAAGCTGATAACCTATCTATCAAACCATCTAAATCTTCAACAATGGTTCTTGAGAGTTCTTCATAATCTTCTTGAGTTAGGATGACATTTTCAAATAAGCCAAAAAGGGATGTGTCACTCCTCATATCATTCTTTCTTAAATCAGGTTCACTAATATCTATATAGTTAGATTCCGATTTATAGCAGTCTTGATTTCTATTTTTCCGAGTTCCAGAGTTCGATTTTTCAGAAGTCTGGACTTCCATATTTTCGAGTTCTTGATTTTTGAAAATACTCATAAAGTTTTTCACATAAATAATTGTTGGTTTTCCAAGACCTTGTCTTTTTCTCTCAATAAGTCCTATCCCTTTAACAGCATCAAGCTCAGCCATAATCCTTACAGCTTTATCTGTTTTGCACCTAAGCTTTTTCATCACCTCATCCAATGTGAAATAGATATAGACTCTTGAGTTCTCATCAATCCAACCATTCCTAAATGACAGACTTATTCGATTTAGCATCATGGAATACAAGACGATGGATTCCAAAGACAAACCCGAAAAATACTCATGTTCTAATAAGATGGTTGGCAGCTGAATGTATCGAAACTGATCGCCATCATTATTGTGGTAATATTCAAATTCCACGCCTTTCCTCCTTTCTTTTGGGCATAAAAAAAGCGACTAGATTTTTATCTCTAATCGCTTATCCATTTCATATTCAATTTTTAATTTAGGGGTACTGATGTGCTACTTACAGCCCTCATTTCTTAGATAAAAGCTCTTAGCAGCACACCAATTTATCGTTTTGTGACTTTGTGGAAGCTTCAAAACCCTATTAAATACAGCGTTTTTACCCCTTGTCACTATTATGACATCCTCCCCACACGCAGGGTCGAGGACGGTGACCGACTCCACCACGTCGAGCGCAAGGCGCACGTCCTCGTTTGCACGGGGAAGATGCGCGAGGTAGTATTCAAGGTCACGGGACGCGTAATGCCGAAGGTCTAGCTCCGTCCATCCGTTGGCCCTGAGCGCATCCAGAATGCGCTTGTGAAGGTAGGTGTTTACCGTGTTTCGTGTGATGTAGGAGGTGACGTCTTCTGGTGTGTAGTACGCGCCAAGCGCTTTCTGACGATCTGTCCCCGTGCCCGTCAGGTAGTTGATCGTCTTTTCGAATATGCTGCCCAGGATGTCCGGATTAAGCAAGTTCTCCTCGCTGATGCCCCAGTTGTATCCTTCAATCAATTCCAGGATGATGGTCTGGACGATGTCGTTCTCGACGTCGTACTGCTGCTCGTAGGGCATGATGGTGCGAAACAATCCTCCGTTAAGATACGGAATGTCTGAAAACAGGGCGATAGTCTCTCTTTTCCTTCTGTTCGGCGCGGTATTGAGGACCTCAAAAAAGAGGGGTTCAAGATACGTTTTGTAAAAAGACTGAGGCACAACATCCCGTACCCTTTCATACTCTGTCCACATTTTTTTGAGGAACTCGGGGGCAATGACCTCCTTTTCCTCCAAAAATTTGATGAAAAGCAATCGATTGAGGAAATTGATGCAGAATAGCCTTTTTTCCTCCTCATGCGCGCGTGAGGGAGCTTTGAGCGCAGACAACAAATTGTAGCCCTGGATTGTTTTCCCATCGCGGGAGCTGACGCCGAAGACAATGCGCAAATAATCCTTGTAGAACGTTGAGGAAATGCGTTCCCGTTCGTCTTCGAGCGCCCCAATCGACTCGCTGAACGTGTTGACGATGGCATCCCTTTGCAGCGCCGAGCGGTACTCCGCCAGGAGCGCCGATACATCCGTGAGTGTTTCCTGTCCACAAGAGGGGAGAAAGAGGGGGCGGAGGTCGTACGTGACAAGCTCACGCACCTTTTTCGTGTTGTTGTCAAACTTTATGAGGATCCATTCGAATCCGTTCGTGGCAATGCCGTAATCGCTGTTTGATGCCTTGGACTTAATCCAGTCGGTGACCTGGCCCATGCCCTTGACCGAGTCCCGCAGATTGACGTTGAGCGGCTTTGCTTCCACAAGGATGGTCGTACCGTTGGCATCGAGTACATAATCGGGGTAGTGTCGTCGGGTGCCGTCATCGATTTTGCCTTCGGGTATCCAGGTAGTTGAAGGAAAATCCAAATACTCCAGCAGCTTGTTGATGACATAATGCCGAGTGAACTCCTCCGGTTTCTGCGGCGTCTTCATCATCTCGGCGGTGAGCATGCCGTTTCCCAGGAGGATGGCTTCGAGGTCTTGGGTGTGCGTTATCTTATCTGAGAGAGTGGAATAGATTGTCGATATTATTGTATCGGGGTGCTGTGAAGACATGCTATTTTCACCGTTTCCCTAAATTGAACATTTTCCTATATAAAGTTCATACCTGAACAAGGGTTTAACTTTGCATAATATGGCAGAGGAACGGTCATTTAGAATACTAATTTGAAGACGATGACACCGTGTCCGTTTCAGGGGACGATAGCGTAAGGATCCTCAAAGAGAACATGAGGACCTGCCCCTTCCTGGCCATGGCCAAGGGAATCAGGGTGTATGAGCGTCGGGGGGAGTGGGTTGTGGAGGTTCGATTATAGGAATCAGAAAATCTATTTATTCTTTGAATCACACTTGTCTTTGAACAAATAAACAAGGTAATCACATGAGAAGAAAATATTACGAGTTTCGAAATAGTACGGATAAGCACATGCTTGATGTACAGTACATTGTAACTCAAATTATCAATAAATTAGATTCTTCGATTCTTTGTATTAAAGAAAATCCTATTGGGATTGACTCTGAGAACGCCATATTTACATTTAATACTGCAAAGAAATTAGCTGAAGATTTTTGGGGCATATATCATGGAAATTTGCTCTGCAATATGCCAAGATGGGATTTTAATAACAAGGAAACAACTGCCTATTATAAATATTTGATAATGCAAGATTTACTATCTGCAGATTTTAACAAACTTTTAGGGTTGATTGAATGTATGCATGACACCTTCAAGGTGCTTGGAAAACATGAATTATGCGAACAACTCGAAGACGAATGCAATAATGTTCTCATGCAATGTGGAAGTACCATATCAATCTATTTAGGAAGATTTAGTGATTTCTCAGACGTAGAGAAAGAAGAGATTAATAAAGCTCTATACATCAGTAATGATAGTCCACATATTCGTTCCGCATTGAAGAATATGTCCCCATCGGAATCCGGGGCTCTCGAAGAACGGGACTATTGCCACTCATTAGGCGAAACATATGCCCTTATTGAAGGGCTCCTAAAGCGAATTGCTGGAAAAAATGAAACTTATAAGAATCTGCTGAAAGAATGCGACCATATGAAGAAAATGGATGTTAGGATATACAATTTTATTGAAAAGCATCACCCTTTTCCCCAGGATGTGCGCCACACATTGGAAGGCAAGAATATCGATATAGATATTACCAAGAAAGAGGCAAGAATGTTTTTTGTATCAGGTTGTGCGATTTACAATTATTTACAAGAATATTATAAGGATTATCTTAGTACCAGTACATAGCACTATCTTGTTATCTAATAATCCAGACTCGTGTGGCATCCTGCAATTAACCTATGCAGATAAAGTGAAAGGATACTCATTAGTTCTCATCAATCTTAGGAAGGTATTCGAATATCTCTATAATGCCCTCCCATGCAAGAAGAATCAAATAAAACATTTCAATATCAGAAGGTTCATAATTCTTATGTTTCTTTATATTGCATCTCTGAATGATGTGTCTTAAACCAGTTTGGAACTCTGGGCGAAAGTCTTTTCTCTTCTTTTGCATCAAATCAATTACTTGGTTGTGCAACCCTAACCCCGACTGACCGTTATTCTCGTACTCAAACATATACCAAACGCCCTTACACATATTTTCTATAGCTTCAGATAGATATTGCAGAGTTGAGCGTGGATCTTCAATACGCTCTTCTGCTGTAATTAGGTGTCCTTCTACAACGGAGAAATATTTGTTACTTGGAACGGAAGCAGCCAACTGGAGAAATTCTTGCTTCTTTATTTCAATATCAAATATGTCAAAGTATTTATCTTTCAGAATCCATATTTGCTCATTTGATTTCATATTTTTAAAATAAGATTTTAGGCTCGGAATATCTCTCTCAACAATATCATCAAGGTTACTTTTCATCCATAATTCATTATGTTCTTTCCGATAACGTTGAAAGAAAGATAAATGACGTTTTATATCACTAATCGCAGAAGTAGAATTTTTTGGGGGAACGTCTTTTCCAATTGTTTCAAGAATAAGTAAAATATTTTTTTCTATTTTGGAGATTTGAATATCATACTTTTCTATATTTGTTTCTCCTATCTTGTACTTATCAAATTCCCTTATAGCGTAAATATATATTTCATAACTTAGATGTTCTAATTCTTCTATTAACTTATTATTTTGCTCCATTATGCTCCCTTTCACATTCATCATATTTATCTGGTGTAGTTACAAATTCGATTAGTTTGTCACCTAAATCTGTAGTCATCTTTTGGCATGCTCCATGCCCTGATACAGTTATATTAGGTTCTGTATTTTGTATTAAACCCATATTAATAAGATCTTTCATTGCTGAGGAAAGGTAAGTTTTTTCATTCTTGTATTCTGGATAAAAGTCAGAAAAAACTGTTAGTCTTGAAGTTTGAGTATAATTAGGTAAATCCTGAAATACCGTTAACCACACTTTTTCGGGATTATTGAAAAACTGAAGCATCCGCATTTGAGCAATGGTCATGCTATCAACACATTTGAGAAAATAGAATTGTAAGTCTTCATCTATATCAGTCATTATTACACTATTCATAATGATATTTCTGAATACTACGATCTTCTCTGGCCTGTACTCCATTATAGCTTCTCTGCTGCATTTGTATACTATGGCCAGGAACTTCTCATCTTCATACAAGGAGTCCCTCTCCTTTCCCACCTGTTCTACAAGCCAGTTTATGGCCTCAGTGACTTGGTGCATCCACACTTCAATTTTTTTCTTGTATTGGGTGGGAACGTGTTTATCTATACCAACAGAAATTGGTCCACCTACTACAGGTATTCCAGCTGCGACACCGACCACTAAATCCATTATGTGATCCTTACCACTTTTCTCGGGAACAGTAATCTTGGGTATATCCAAATTATCCCCCTTCCACAATGATGCCTAATGATAATATAATTATTATCCCTATACTGATGCTTTGACTCATTTTAGTGTGAAAGCTGTAATTATAGAAATAGTGATTTAGTACCATAAATCACGTTACCAACCCCCACGGCGAGCCCATATAAAATTTATTGACCTATACCACTTCCAGGTGAATCACATCACAGCGGAAGATCAGGGGTGTAGAAAGAGAGGAAGCAAGATGTATACAATTATAACTTAACCCTTATTGAACGCACCTTCCCGTCCGGCGATTTGCAGACAATACTCAGGGTGTTGAGATTCTGTGTCACAGGATCGTAGCGCTTTCCCTGATCGTCAGTAAAGTCACGATGTGTGATTATGCGAATAGCGCCTTCTCGTATGGTGCCCACCTTCAGGGAATAGGTGCCGTTTGCCTCCAATATGGTTTCTTTCCACATCCATGAGTTGTTATTCACCACCCGGATGCCTGCTCCGTTGTTGATTGTCTGAATATCGCACTTGATAGAGTACTCGTCAGCGATGTCTGGCAACAGGCAACCGCACATAGCGATTGCAAAGAGCAGGATGGGGAAGAAGTACAATTGCTTCATAGTACCATATAGTTGTTCGACTAGTGGCTGTTATTAATTATTCCGTCGCCTGTACCTGTATCGAGTATGATGCTGGACGTATCTTCAAGGGATACGATGTTACCTCATATGGTGAAGATTGGCCTGGTCTTAATGTATCCATCTCAGCATACGAGAATGAGCATCCGATTACTTTTCCATTGTTATCATAGTAGGTGCAGACTAATTTTACATATCTTGCATCAGAGTTAGAATTGTTTTTCACTTCCCCTATCACATCGTAATAACCGTATGAATCTGTTCTCCCTGAATGATTCAGTATTGATACACCAGCTAATGGATTTGAATAATCTCTGCTAAAAGATACTTGCAACGTGACCTTGCTAGGAGTATATTTATCCGGATATGTGCTTATCTCAAAGGGAGATTTTTGTCCGGGCTTTATTGTATCTAATTCTGTATATGTGAAAGCTGAACCAAGGAACTGATTTGCATTATTGTAATAAGAGGCTACAATCTTCACATATTTAACATTGTAGTTCAGATTGTTTTTTACTTCACCATATACAGTATAGTATCCGTATTCCCCTGAGACACCAGAATAACTCAATATTTCAACTTGTTTCTCAGGGGGCATGGTTGTGGGGGGTCTCGTGGTGGGAGCGGCCGTTGTTGGTGGTCGCGTAGTGGTGGGTGCAGGTGTGGTTGTCGGGGCGGCGGTAGTTGTAGGTGCAGCGGTCGTAGGAGCTGCCGTTGTAGTTGGCGCTGCAGTTGTGGTCGGTGGCTGTGTTGTTGGTGCAGCAATGGTGGTGCCGCCTGTTTCCCCGCTCATGCACCCGCAAAGCGGCAATACGAGTAGAATGATAAGCAATAGAGGTATCAATTGTTTCATGCAAACTAGATGCCATCAGGAATATAAATATCCTGTCCCGATTCTGTTAAGATTCTTTCACGTTACCACAACACACGGCGAGCTCATATAAACTGATATGAACATTTAGCTAGAAAAAGAAGTGTCCTTGCATTGTTTTTATGACAAGTGAACACATAACAAGGATGCTGTTACTTACACCAAACGACAATATACCTTTTTCCGTCGGCACGCTGTGTCTCGTGGATTTTTATTTTCAAAAGCTCCGGATCGACGAGGTCTTCTCCAGCCTCAAGACCAAAGAAACAAAGATGTATCAGAAATACTGAAAAAAAGATAATATTATTTTATTTTTCTAATAGGAATTATATTTTTCTATTCTAATTTGGGACCACTCTGCCACGAAATAATCTTGATAATATGAGTGAGCAATACAATGTACTAACTCAATGTTATAAGCTACTAAAGCTTATAATTCGAAAAAAGCAAATTATTAATAGGATTAAGTCTCTTTAAGCATTGAATGGTAAACATAGCATAGGGAGTTGCATTACAGAATTAGGGTCCCCTTCCAAGCTCATAACCCGGGTTCAAATCCCGGCAGCCGCACCAAAACTTTCTATTATTTAACAAGTAATAAAAGAAAATAAGAGATATATAAAGAAAGAAGAATGTATTAATTTATTTAATACAATCTATGTCAAACGAGTCCTGAATCAGGCCCATCTGCTCAATCGCCTTGCTTAGCTGTCCATTCGCATATATCGGATTGCTCAGCGTGATGGCGCCGTTCATGAAAGACTGGACGGACTCGATAAGGGTCGCGACATCCTCAGGGACCTCTTCCGGCAACTGGGCCAGTATGCAATTCCACATTTCCAATGCTTGGACCAGCTTGACCTTGTAGAGGGGTATGAAAGCACCAACGCTGATATTATTCGTAGGGACTATAATGTCCAACGACTGTGCATTCGTCGTTATGCCCTGGACTATCTGTATCGATTCGCCGGGAGCAAGCGTTATCTGTTCCTCCTCTGACGCACCGTAGATGAATGCAACTGCGCTGTCAGTATAACCACCAGAAGGGACGTATCCCCAATAGCCGGATTCTGACCATTCGCCATAGATGAACTCGTCTGGTATCGTGAGTTCAATCTCATCGCTAACGAGTGGGATGAATATCGAAAATGTGTTCGCTGGGGGCAATACATCAGTTACTTCCAAGGCCGTGAATGTCGGGGGATACCACCCTTGGAAGTTTCCTGACCATGAAGATGTCGAGTTGATGGTCCTCATTATGGCATCGTCGGCATCCGCAATTTCAAGGTCCCACATGTCCAAAAATCCAAAACTGACAGTTTCAGTGGTGTTATTGGCAAAGGTGGTCACTATATCGATGTATGATGATACGTAACTGTCCCCATTTAAGGTAAAGGTCCTTGTTATTATGAAACCAGGTATCTCAAGAGTGCCCTGATCTGTTGAACCCATGTCAAACAGATCGTCCACTATCCAGGTCTCTGTCATGCTTGTGGTGTCAACAACGATTGGCTGAATGTAATCAATTAGGTCGTCGGTATCATATTCCTCGCCATACAGCGAGTAAAACTTGATCGTGAACCATGAGGTGCCTGCATATCCCCAGCCACCCCCATAAAGCACTGATTCGTCGGGATGTGGGTGTGATACACCAGTACCTACACTAAATGTCCCATCGGAGTCATCAACGTAGATGACATAATAATCATTTGTAATAGAGACCTCGGCAATCACGGGACTTATCATTACCAAAGATAGAAATAATATAGTAAACAATAATAATTTCCTGTTCATAAAAAATAAGATAATACCAATATATAAAAAATTATCTAAACTAACTCATCATATTCCATATTTAATGAAATAAGTTACCTAATTGTCCCCATTTCTAGTCTCCCTCATTAGAGATAGGGATATCTATACAAAATGTTATATATTTCCAGAGGAAGTATGTATCGATTACCATGAAAAAATTGACGATTATAATTCCACTGTTTCTTATGATAGGGTTGATGATGACGCCTGCCATTGCAAGCGATGGCAAAATGGACGGCCCGCTTCCTGGCAAGGGAACAGGGCAACCGATCTCCACATTGCCCCTGTACAGGCTCGCGCTATCAAACACCATCGACCTAAGGGACCAGGTTATGGTCGCATTGGAGAACTATGATGGTGACATATCAGTCTTCGACCCGCTGCTGGAGGAGATAAGCTCGATCGTGGCCTCGGCGACCGTGGGTTCGAACTACTTGTTCCAGAAGGACCAATTGGTATATGCCGCCGACCTGATGCAGCAACTATTAGCTATTTTATAAAAAGCGTGCATTTTTCATATCTTTTTTTGTATCCTCAAGGAAGTTCCATGATGAGAACATGATGAAGGGAATGTAAAAAAGAAAGGAAACGGAAGGGTCAGATGTACCCAATCTCCCCTTCCATGAGGTAGACCGTCCTGTTCGCGATGTTAACCGCGTGGTCGGCTATGCGCTCGAGATGCCTTGCGACCAGCATGAGCCTGAGCGCCTGGCTTATGTTCTTTGGATTCTCCATCACGAAGGTCGTGAGCGTCCTGAAAAGTCTGGAAAATATCTCATCCACGACATCGTCCTGTTCATGCACGTTCTTCGCGAGGGCAACGTTCCCCTCATCGAACGACTGCAACGCCTCCCTCACCATCTTGAGCGTTATCTCGGCCATCTTAGGTATCATGATGAGCTTGGTGAAGTACTTGTCGTCCTTGAGCTCAATAGTGACCATCGCTATGTCCTTCGCGAAGTCTCCGACGCGCTCCACGTCGGTCGCGTTCTTGAGCGCCGTCAGCAGCAGTCTCAAATCGGACGCCACAGGCGCCTGGGTGGCTATGACCTTTATCACCTTGGCCTCCAGTTCAAGGAACATCTCATCCACCTCCTTGTCGCGGTCGATGATCTGCTGGGACAGTTCGGCATCCTGGGACTCCAAGGCCCTCACCGAATCTCTAACAAGTTCCTCCGCCTTGTTGCCCATGCTTATCGTGAGCTTCCTAACATCATCCAATTGCTTGATATATTTGTCACGGGTCATTTCATCTCACCTATCCAAACTTGCCTGTTATGTACTTCTCGGTCTGCGGGTTGTCGGGATTCGTGAATATCTTCTTGGTCTTGTTGAACTCCATCAGACTGCCCAGATAGAAGTAACCTGTGAAGTCGCTGATCCTGGCGGCCTGCTGCATGTTGTGTGTTACTATGACTATGGTGTAATCCCTTTTCAACTGTGTGATAAGGTCCTCTATCTTTCCTGTGGAAATTGGGTCAAGGGCAGAACAAGGTTCGTCGAAAAGTATCACTTCCGGCCCGACGGCAAGGCATCTGGCTATGCAAAGCCTCTGCTGCTGCCCGCCTGAGATCGACATTGCGTTCTGGCCCAAAATGTCCTTTACCTCATCCCACAATGCCGCCCCCTTAAGATTGCTTTCCACTACCTCATCAAGCTTTCTCTTGTCCTTAATTCCATGGAGTCTTGGACCATAAGCTATGTTGTCATGGATGCTCATGGGGAACGGGTTTGGTTTCTGGAACACCATGCCCACGTCCTTCCTGAGCTTGACGACGTCGATGTCCTTGTCGTATATGTTCTTTCCGCCCAAAGTGACCTCCCCTGTGATCCTTACGGTGTCTATGAGGTCGTTCATCCTGTTAAGACAGCGGATGAGGGTGGACTTGCCACATCCCGACGGGCCTATGAAGGCCGTGACCTTGTTCTTGTATATGTTCATGTTTATGTCCTTGAGGGCATGGAAGTTCCCATACCAGAGATTCAGATCTTTTATTTCCATTCTGACCATGGATTTCTCACCGCCTGATGGCTTTCCTCCTTCTGATGAACGAAACTGCGAAGTTGAACACCAAAATCATTACTATAAGGACCAATGCCGTTCCAAAGGCGTTCTCCATCGAGATCCCCTCTGAGGTCAGGGTGTAAAGATGGGCCGATAGCGCCATTGTGGGTTGCATTATGGAATCTGGCATTATTGGATTCAATATCGCCGCTGTGAATATTATTGGGGCGGTTTCGCCGGCCGCCCTGCCAAGGCCCAGGATGATGCCGGTCACTATCCCAGATATGGACTGGGGTATGACCACCTTCCATATCGTCTGTAGCTTGGTCGCCCCGAGGGCGTAGCTTCCCTCCTTGTCCCATCGCGGGACCGCCCTTATC
>Ga0209203_1002651_pt1 | contig 11626 bp, 7 predicted proteins | sample AD_UKC109_MetaG_FD_184423 | JGI IMG/M metagenome (GOLD analysis project Ga0209203, IMG submission 184423) | Active sludge microbial communities of municipal wastewater-treating anaerobic digesters from Hong Kong - AD_UKC109_MetaG (SPAdes)... | ecosystem: Engineered > Bioreactor > Anaerobic >...
TTACCAAAAAGCAGGCTATGAATGTTTTACCACATCGGTTATACAAAAACACAATATTGAAAATGTAAAATCTCTTTTAAAAGATAAAATTACTTTAATATCGGGCAATTCAGGCGTTGGAAAATCGTCGCTGATAAACCTCGTTGACCCTGGTTTAAATTTAAAAACATCTGAAATTTCCAATTACCATAAATCGGGGAAACACACCACCACTTTTGCCGAAATGTTTGAACTTGCCATAGGAGGTTATATTATTGACACCCCCGGAATAAGAGGCTTTGGCTTGCACGATTTTCAGAAAAACGAATTGTTCCATTATTTCCCCGAAATATTTAAAGCTTCAAAAAGCTGTAAATTTTATAATTGCACACATGTTCATGAGCCAGGATGTGCAGTAAAAAAAGAGGTGGAAGAAGGAAATATAAGCCAATTACGTTACGAAAACTACCTGAGTATTTTATTTGATGATGAATCGAAGCATCGTTAGTAAACATTTTATAACTGTTTAAAATCAATTCAATTGCTTTTGTCATAAATGTTTCAATGATTTTAATTTTTTTGTTAACTTGTATTCCTGTTTTTAAAATGAATCTGAGACATTTTTAATGCATAGGTTAACCCAAATAAGCTTAATTATAGTGCTATTTGCTGTTTCTTGCCGCAATAGCAATGAAAAGGATATTAACCTTATTCATCTTGATAATATTGCTGAATGCATGAATAATGATTTACTCAGTGTAAAAAAAGAAGTAGTTCTGTTAACAAATGATTTTCAATATAAAATTCCTTACAATAATCCTTTTAACAAAAAATTATCAGCCAAATATTCGGAAAAACATGGTGTATTATATACCGATTATGTAAAAAACCGTTCAGCCGTTTATTTACCTTCGTATAAATCAATTACTTCTTATCAAAAACAAATTATAGAAAACACCGAAGTAATGGACTCCTTCTTTATAAGAGCCATTACAAATAACCTTTTTTTATCGCAGGTTTATTTTTTGGATACCAGCTCTTTCTTACGAATTTACCCCTATACAGATGTTATAAACTACCTCAAAAACCCTTTGGACTTAAGAAGTTTAGCCGCATACAAACTGGTGGAGGACAAGCCTTTTATAGAAAACCAGGTTTATTGGATAAACGAACCCATTGCTGACCCTTTCGGAAGAGGTTGGGTAATAACATGCGTTAACCCGGTTTATTACCGCGATAAATTTATGGGAATCGTTTCGGGCGATATGCAGCTTCGGAACCTTGAAAACAAATACTTTTCATCAAATAATATTATAATGCTTTTAACCACAGCTGATGGTAAAGTAATCTGCTGCACCAGTGAGAGCTCAAAAATAACAAGCATACCACCATATAAGGAGTTCCAGTATTATAAACCTATATCGGAAGATATTTATATTTCGCATAAAATATCCTTGTTAGAACATAAAAACAAAGCCTTGCGGAAAACATTCAGGGCATTGGTTGGTGGTAAAACAAAAGAAGATTTTTATTTCAATAACAAAAAATATACTATCTACAAATCGCACATAAAAGAAACAGGATGGTATTTATTTAAAATAATTAATTGACAGTAAAACAATACGATATATGAAAAAGCTATACTATTTTATAACAATAATTGTTATTATAGTCCTGGTTATAAATGCTTATTATAGTTTCTACATTTATAAGCAACAAATCCAGTTTCATACCGATATGCTTACTAACCAAGCACAAATTTGCAGCTGGGAAGTTGAACAATCGGGTTACGAATTCGAAAACGAGATTAACTATATTGTTTTTTCATCAGATATCGCCGGATTTTTTAGTGACGAGAAAAATCTTGACCTTAAAATCAGAAAACTTGAGTTATTTTACTTTAAATACCAAAACCTGGTTAAGAATATTAAAATAATTGATAACAATAAAAATGTTTATAGCTTATTTAAAGATAAAACGAACCATTTTATCAGTGATTTTTATACTTCACAAAGGCAAACCCCTTTATTAGACAAAGAAGATGTTGTTTTAAATAACGATGATTCTTATACTTATGTATTGCCTGTTTTTAAAGACAATAAAACGGTTGTAAATATCCTGATTAAAGTTAATATAACCCAGTATATACGTTCGGTATTTGAAAATTACCATTTAGGCACCACCCTTTGGCAGTGGCTTGTAGATACTGATGGCAAAATCCTTACTAACAATATAGTAAAAGATACCATTAGTGTTAGCGAATTACCTAAAATAATACCTGATATAAATGAGGGGTTAAAAGGCTCGCTGTTGCATACCATTAAAATACAGAATTCAAAAAATAAATACCTTTCAGTATATTATCCGGTAAGGATTTTAACAAAAGATATGGGTGTTGTTTTTTCGTTAGAAACAAAAATTATTATAAAATCTGTTATAACCAATTCGGTTATTATTAGTGCCTCATCATTTATAGTATTTATAATCATCATCATTGTATTTATTATATATATGAGGCGAAAAAACAGTGAAACAAAATCGGTAAATAAAAATATTACAGCCTTAAACCAGATTCTGGAATCGTTGCCTATTGGAATCATGATTCTGGATGAAACCAAAATGGTAAAAAGTATAAATAATACAGGAGCTGAGATTTTCGGATTAAAGGCAAAAGATGAGTTGATTGGAAAAGTTATAACAGACCAGTTTCTTATTTCGCGTAATTTCCAGGATAGTGACTCGTTTTCTTATACCAATAATCAAAATCAATATATATATTACGATGATAACGATAACGAGGTGGTTATTTATAAAAAAGAAATTCCATTTACAATAGATAATGAAAATATATCCCTTGAGTCGTTTATTGATATTACACCCATAGAAATCGCACGAAAACGCGAAGTGGCAGCCAACAAAGCCAAATCGGAGTTTTTAGCTAAAATGAGCCACGAAATACGAACACCTCTAAATGGTATTATTGGAATGGCTAATACGCTTGAAACATTAAAACTAAACGAGAAACAAAGCGAAGCTGTTCAAATCATATTAAAATCAGCCGATTTACTATTATCAATTATAAACGATATTTTAGATTTTTCTAAAATTGAAGCGGGCAAAATGATAATTGAAGAAACCCCGTTCAATTTGCGCGAAGAGGTTGAAGCTACCATTGCATTGTTTGTGCCACGAGCTAAAGAAAAAAACATACAACTTTTATCCCAGATACATAGTTCAATCCCCGACCATTTAATTGGCGACCCATTCAGGTTAAAGCAGGTAATTTCAAACCTTATTGGCAATGCCATTAAATTTACTTACGAAGGAAAAATTATTTTATCGGTTGAAATGGTAAAAACACAAAATGGTTACCTAACCCTTTTATTTGCTGTTGAAGATACCGGAATTGGTATACCTAAAGAAAAACTGAACGAGATATTTACCTCTTTCTCTCAGGCAGACGGCTCTACAACCCGCAAATTTGGAGGTACAGGATTAGGTATTACCATTTCGAAACAACTGGTCGAACTAATGGGTGGTGAACTATGGGTTGAAAGCCCTTCGTCGATATCGTACGACCCGCAATACAGTGGTTCAAAATTTTCGTTTACCATTCAGGTTTTTTCTAACGAAAAGCTTAATAAACGGGTTAATGTAATAAAAATTGCAGATTACAAACAAATCAATGTTTTAATTATAAACAGTAATCCTGAAGAAGAAAAATCGTTGATTTATTCTTTTAAAAGCTTCGGAACCAACTTTGAGCAAATCACTGCCAAAGATAATCCATTAAAGAAAATAGAAGACAGCCTGAAAAGCGAAAAACCTTACCATCTTATTGTTATTACAGATAACGCCGAATTTGATGGGATTGCGTTTTCAAGAAAGCTAAACGAGAAAAAGCTTACCGATGAGTTTTTTATTGCTATAGTAAGTTCTAACGACCAACCCGGGAATTATGTGAAATGCAAAATGAATGGGGTCGACCATTATCTGATAAAACCATTTGAAGCATCCGAATTATTCGAAATCTTACAGGAAAATTTCACAAACCTTAAGGTTTTTGATAAAGAATTACCTGAATTAAACAAGCTCAGAAAAAACATTAAAATACTTTTAGCCGAAGATAATATTATTAATCAGCGGGTTGCTCAAACCATTTTCAAAAATTTAGGCTATGATATTACCATCGCTCAAAATGGGAAAGAATGCGTAGAGAAGATTAAATCAGGTAAATTTGACATCATCTTTATGGACATTATGATGCCCGAAAAAGACGGACTTGAAGCAACAGCAGAAATCAGGAGTTTAGGCTATAGTTTACCCATTGTTGCCATGACAGCAAATGCCCGTGAAGAAGATAAAACAAAAGCTTTTAACAGCGGAATGAACCATTATCTGGCAAAACCGGTTCGAATTGAAGAAATAAAAGAAGTATTAATACGTTGGTTTTCTGAAAATCCAAATTAAAAATTACAATGAGAGCACACGAAATAGATTTTAAAATCGTTGGCGACGATATTCAGTTAGTTGAAATTGAACTTGACCCACAGGAAACAGTTATTGCCGAAGCAGGCGCCATGCTTTATATGGAAGATGGTATTACATTTGACACCAAGCTGGGTGACGGGTCGACACCCAACCAGGGTATAATGGGTAAATTGCTTTCGGCAGGTAGCCGTTTGCTTACCGGAGAATCCATTTTTATGACCCATTTTACCAACTCTGGTTACGCAAAGCGGAAAGTGGCTTTTGCAGCCCCTTATCCGGGTAAAATTATACCAATAAATTTATTAGAAAGTGGCGGGCAGATTATAGTTCAAAAAGATGGTTTTTTATGTGCCGCCATGGGAACCAAAATATCTGTTACGCTTAATCGTAGGATTGGCGCCGGGCTATTGGGTGGAGAAGGGTTTATTTTACAAAAACTCGAAGGTGATGGAAAAGCTTTTGTACATGCCGGAGGTACCATAATTGAAAAACGTTTAAATAACGAAACATTGAGAATAGATACGGGTTGCATTGTTGCTTATGAGCCACAAATTGATTTTGACATAGAAACTTCGGGCAGCCTTAAATCGATGGTGTTTGGTGGTGAAGGGCTCTTTTTAGCAACCCTTCGCGGAACAGGGCGCGTTTGGTTACAATCTATGCCAATAAGGAAACTTATTCAGCGTTTATCGCCTATGGGTGGAAATGTGCGCAAAGAAAGCCGTTCTATTTTAGGGAATTTTTTAGAAGATTAATCTTTATATACAAAGCAAGCCAGAAAAATTCTGGCTTGTTTTTTATTTCTCGATATACTCTGAAATGTCGTTGGCTATTTTAAGGATTTTATATATCTCACCCTCGTCGTTATAAATCGGGGTATACGATTCCATAAACAAGTATGTTTTACCTTTAACCTTTACCTTGGTTTTTTCTTTTTTAACTTTCCCGGCTCTTAAATCAGCCCAGAACTGTTCATATTTCGCTTTTTGCGAATCGGTAAATTCAATGCCATCGGAATGGTGCACACCAATTGCTTCGTCGCGGTTAATGCCGAATAAATTCAGGTATGCGTCATTAACTGAAGTAATATACCCCTTTAAATTGTATTCGGCTACATAACTTGTAGAATTTAAAGCATTTAAAAGATTTTCCATTTCGGAAGTTTTCCTGGCTGCTTCTTCTTGAGTGGCTTGCAGTTCTTCCATGTTCTGGCGCATTTCTTCCTCTTGTGCAGCCATTTCTTCGGCTTGCTGTTGTGTTTTTTCTAAAAGTTGGGCTGTGCGCTCGCTCACTCTCACTGACGATAATGTTGAAGCTATGTTCTGCCCTATTTTTTCGACAAATTCAATTTCGTGCGATGCCAGTTCGTTAAACGAAGCAATTTCTATTACTCCTAATACTTCCTCTTCAACTTTCAGGGGAACGATTAAAAGGCTTCGTGGATTTGAACCTCCAAGTCCAGAAGTAATCCGGATATATTCGTTGGGAATATCTGTCATGTAGATTGTTTTGCGCTCTATGGCACAAGTACCAACCAAACCTTCGCCAAGCTCAATAATTTTCTGTTTGTATTTCTTACGGTTAAACGCATAGGTAGCTAATAATTCAAAAAACACCTGGCTTTTATCATCATCATTTTTTATAAATAAACCTGCCTGATTTGCTTTTAAATAGTTAACCAGATTAATGATAATATTAAATGCCAGTTCCTGCAAATTTTCATGCGATTGGCGTAAAACATCCCCAAAAAGAGCAAGCCCCTGGTTTGTCCACTGCCGTTTTTCATCCTCTGCTTTCCGGATTTTTTCTTCTTCCTGAGCTCTTTTAAGTTTATCGCGCATATCCATAAGCGATTGCCCCAATATATCCTCATTGCTTAATAATTCAACTTCGGTTTCTAAATTATTATTCCCGATTTCGCGTGCAAACTTTGTCTTTTCAATTAACCCATTAATAGACGTATTCAGTGCATTGCCCATATCCTCAATTTCATCTCCCGATTCAATCTTTGTAATCATATCATCCCCAATATAACCTTTTGAAAGCTTTTCTAACAGGTTTGTAATTTTATTAATAGGATTGGTAATATTGTTGGAAATAAAATAAATTACCAAACTAAGTATCAATAAACCAATTATGCCCACAAAAATGGATATCCTGAAATTCTGCCTGGCTTTAAACATGACCTGGTCCATAGGAACCGCAATTCCAATCGACCAGGGAGTTCCGGTTTCACCAATTACAACAGGAGCATATACATCATAATACATTGAGCCATCTAATCCAATTACCTCATACGATAAAAATTCCCCTTCTTTAATATGCTCCATTACCCTGTGTTTTTTGATTTCTTCAGGAAAAACATCAATAGCTCGTTTTCCTGTAAATTCTTCATCGGGATTGGCTACATAAGTTCCATTATTTGAAAGTAAAAATGCAATACTATTTTCGAAAGGTTTTACTTCATTAATAATTTTCTTGAAAGGTTCTAGATTAATGTCAATACCAACAACTCCCAAAAAATTATTGTTTTTTATTATTGGCATACAAATAGTAAATTCAAAAACCTCATCTACCTTTGTTTTAGAATACGAATAAAAATAAGGGTCTAAAATAACCTCTTTTCTTAACCTCTTAGGAGTTTCATAGTAATCTCCCTTAAAAACTTCATTAGGGTTAGTTTCGAGATGTTCATCAAAAATAATGACGTTGTTTCTTTTAAAAAACATTGGGGCAAAATTACCAAGTACAGTACTGCCCGGTTTATTAACATACAAACTGTCTAAATTATCAATTGTATTTGACTCCCAGATAGTCCAAACAGCTAAAAAGTCTTTATTCAGTTCCAGGTTTTTTTTCATAATCTCACTAAAAACCTGCCTTCTGTTTTTTTCATCAATCTCTTTGTAGGCTTTAAAAGTATTAGCCAGGTCTTTTGCAGCGGTTAAATAACTTTCTAAATACACCTGCAGTTGATTAGCAGCTCCAATTGCATAATTATCAGAAATAGTTTTGGCATCGTTTAATGCCATATTTTTAGCCTTAATACTAATAAAGCCCACAGCAATAGTGAATATGATTATTGTAGTAAGAAGTATAAAAAAAAGGATTTTATACCTGATTTTTAGCTTTATATGCATAATATATATGGTTAAAATGGTTTGGTTAGTAAATATAATTAAAGATTATTTAAAAATGTGATTTGATTGAAAAAAATACTCTATCATCTATATCTTTATATTATAAGTATTAAATAAAGATTGTTAAATCTTCTTAATTATTTGGTCAAATCAAAAATAGGTAATAAATTGCACACATTCACAAACTTTGTGCAAGTGTGCAAAAACAAGATGCTGTTTTAAGAAATTCGAAAGATGCCATAGTTTCTGTGGCATTAAAGGTGTTTGGGCGTTTAGGTGTGTATAAAACTACCATGAACGATATAGCGCATGCTGCCAAAAAAGGCAGGCGGACAATATATCAGTATTTTAAAAGCAAAGAAGAAGTATATCAGGCAGTTTTAGAAAAAGAAACATCGAAAATGGTTATCCCCATGCTCGAAGTAGTTAATTCAAGTTTAATACCCGAAGAAAAATTAAAACGTTATGCTTACGAAAGGATTAAATCGATATACGGAATAGCAGAAAATCATCATGCTTTTAAAGTTGGTTTTATTAACCACGACAGGGTTATTCTTAAATTGCGAAAAGGTTTCGACACAATTGATAAAGAACTTTTAACAAGAATTATATCAGAGGCTAAAAACAGCGAAAGATTTAATATAAATGATGAAGATTTAACTGTAAAAAATATTCAGGTTGCCCTGCGGGGTATGGAAGTAGATTTCATTAAAAACGAACTGAACGAAAATTGCATAAAACAGTTAAATCATTTTATTGAAATGATTTTAAGAGGTTTATTAAAATATTAACAAAAAATTACCATGTTTATTGATTCAGTAGGGCATTATGTACCAGAAGAACGGGTAAATAATAGCTATTTTTTAAATGTTAACGGATTATCGGATGAGTGGATATACACCCGCACCGGAATAAAAACACGCAGCAAAGCATCGAATACGGAAACAACAAATACGATGGGTACCGAAGCTGTAAAAGCAGCATCGGCAAACTTACCTTACGATATAAATAAAGTCGATTTAATTATCGGGGCATCATACACACCATGCGATACAGTTGGGACCCTTGCTCATTCTATACAACGCAATTTTAACCTGGAAAATGCAAAGGCTATTTACATTTCGTCGGCATGTTCATCATTCATTAATGCCCTGGAAATTGTTGAGGGTTATTTTGCTACAGGAAAATCGGAACATGCTTTGATTGTTGCTTCGGAACAAAATTCGCTATATAGCAACGAAAGTGACGAAAAAAGCGGGCACTTATGGGGCGATGGAGCAGCTGCCATATTTGTTTCAAAAAACCAGGCTAAAGCCGGGCAAGCACAAATAAAGGATATTTATACCAAAGGATTGGGTCATATTGGAAGAAGCACCGAAGCTGTTTACCTGCATCCTACTAATGGAGGGCTTTTAATGCCATTTGGGAAAGATGTATTTGTACATGCTTGTAATTATATGATTGATGCTTTAGAAATTATTTTAAACAGGAATAATCTTAGCATTAACGATTTGGATTATATAATTCCACACCAGGCTAATATTCGTATTATCGACCATATAGCAAACAGCCTGAATATCCCATCAGAAAAAATGCTTAATAATATTGAGCAATTGGGGAATACCGGTTGTGCAAGTACCTTAATCGCATTATCTCAAAACATGGACAAGATATTGCCCGGCAATAAAATTGGATTTACGGTTTTTGGCGGGGGATATTCCTGCGGTTCATTGTTAGTGCAATACTAAATGCTGTTATGCTAATTGCAAGCATAACAGCATATTTCAGGTTTTAACTCTGGTTAAAAATCAAGTGGGCGGTAATTGTACTTTTTTGATTCAAGCCGTAATACATGAACTTTTAATCTGTTCTTAAAATCATCAAAATCCTTTTCTTCCTTATTGCACCAAACTACTTCAGACAATGCGCACATTCGCGGCAAAGCCATATATTCGGCATGTTCAGGTGTTGTAATATATTCTGTCCATAAATTTGCTTGTGCACCTAAAATATAGTGCGATTCCTGTTCAGATAATTCTGCAGGAACGGGTTCGTAATGATAAACTTCGTTTAAGTCGGTAAACCCTCCAATTGCCAATGGCTCATTATCCGGTTCCGCCTGATAATGGTCGAAATAACATTCGTTATTCGGTGACATTACTACATCGTGCCCCATTTTTGCTGCATGAATACCTCCTTCGGTTCCTCTCCACGACATAACGGTTGCTTCAGGGGCAAGTCCTCCCTCCAGTATTTCATCCCATCCAATTAGTTTCTTATTATTTGCAATCAAAAATTGCTCTATTCTTCGAATAAAATAGGATTGTAACTCAAATTCATCCTTTAATCCTTCCTTTTTAATCCTTTGTTGGCATTTGGGGCATTTTTCCCAGGCAGCCTTTGGGCATTCATCGCCTCCCACATGAATATATTTTCCCGGAAAAAGTTCAATTACTTCGGCTAAAATATCCTGTAAAAACTCGAATGTTTTATCATTTCCGGCACAAAAAACATCATCAAAAACACCCCAGGTTTTAGCTACTTCATACGGTCCACCCGTGCATCCCAGTTCGGGGTACGAAGCTAAAGCAGCCAAAGCGTGCCCTGGCATTTCTATTTCGGGAACTATAGTAATAAATCTATCAGATGCATATTGAACTATCTCTTTAATATCCTCTTGTGTAAAAAACCCTCCATGGGGTATACCATCAAACTCATCCCAATTTTTACCTACCATGGTTTCAGAGCGCATCGAACCAATTTCGGTAAGTTTAGGATATTTTTTTATTTCTATTCTCCATCCCTGGTCTTCGGTTAAATGCCAATGAAAAGTATTTAGCTTATGCATAGCCAACACATCAATGTATTTTTTAACAAACTCTTTATCAAAAAAATGGCGGCAAACGTCCAAATGCATCCCTCGCCACTGAAACCTTGGCTTATCATAAATATTTACACCGGCAATGCTATTGCCATACAGAATCGAATTGTTTTCTTTTTTAACATTCATTAATTGAATAAGAGTTTGCACTCCATAAAAAGCCCCCTGTGCCGATTCTGATTTTATAATTACATTTCTCCCGGATGAAATTAAATTGTATCCCTCCTTTCCCAACAGCAATGTAGTATCGATTTCGAATCGTATCGAATTTTTAGGATTTTCTAAATCAGATGCTATCTCTAAGTCTAAATCAATTCTGCCTTTTACATCTTGTTTCAGATATTGGGCAACTTTCATCATGCTTTCATCACTATTCTGTAAAACAATTTTGGTTTTATCATTGATTTTAAAATCCGAATTTGTAAACTCTGCCTTAAGAGGTTTAGGTACAATAAAAATTTCGGTATTTACAGCTTCTTTTTTACATGATATTAACATGCATAATACACAAATAAGTAATACATTTCTCATATTATTAATGATTTGAATTTATAAATTTTGAAAGTACATAAAGCGCCAACTCTTTTTCTTCAATAAAACCCATATGCCCCGAATTTTCTAAGGTTACCAATTCCGACTTTTTGGGGAGCTTAACTTTAGGAATTACTGTATTATAATCAATGTAATTATCATATTTGCCGGCAATATATATGAAGGGTAAATCTGTTTTTTCCAGTGATTCTGATAAGTCTGAGCGGTTCATCATAGCATGTAAATTAGCAATAATCCCTTCGTTTGGAGTTTGTATAGCTATATCTATTGCATCGATTATATTGGATTTAAGATTATCCAAATTTTTGGGATTAAACGCATTGGGGATATTTAATTTAGCTATTAAATCCTTTTTGCCTTCTTTTATAAGTTCCATTTCACGCAGCCGTTTCTTTTTTGTTTCCTGCGAATCGGCAAAAGGATGCGAATGAAAAAGGCAAAAACCCGATAACATATCCGGGTATTGCTTCTGAAATTGTAAAGTAACATACCCTCCCATAGAATGCCCAACCATAAAGCAATCTGAGATTTTCAGAAATTTTAATGCTTCATAAATACTGCCAGCCAATTGTTGCATGCTATG
>Ga0209203_1002652_pt1 | contig 11620 bp, 11 predicted proteins | sample AD_UKC109_MetaG_FD_184423 | JGI IMG/M metagenome (GOLD analysis project Ga0209203, IMG submission 184423) | Active sludge microbial communities of municipal wastewater-treating anaerobic digesters from Hong Kong - AD_UKC109_MetaG (SPAdes)... | ecosystem: Engineered > Bioreactor > Anaerobic >...
ATTCTTTTAAGGGTAATAGATGGCAACATATCCATAAAAAAGATAGAAAAAACTACTTGATAAATGCCTATCGTGTTTTACTTACCAGGGCAAGGCAGGGTATGGTGATAGTTGTACCAGAGGGTAGTCCTGAAGATCATACCCGTAAAGTAGAATATTATGATTCGACATATCACTATCTGAAAAGAATTGGGCTTAAAATATTATAAACTTGTATGAATAGGGTCAATGAATAGGGTCAAATCTCCTATTAGCTCTTTTAATAATAAGGCCCTGATTTATTAAATAATTTCCTTCGCATTGCCAGCAGTTTCTTTCGGCATTTAACACTTAGATTAAAAATACTGAACAAATCCTGGTCAGACCGAGGCAGACGTTTAATATAACGCCGATATTATCTTAATTTGCCCTGTTTTTTTGGGAACCCTCGTCCGCCTTTTACCAGCCTCTGGCTGGCTGGCGGATTGGACTTCATAAATAAAACCAAAAGAAATTTTTAGCTATTATATGCTAAGCGACGTTATTCAGCTTAACAGTGAATAACATTGCTCAAAATATATCTTGACACATAAGCAGACTATATTGTATGCGTAGTTATTCATGTATTAATTGAATAATTACGCTTGGAGCATACCATGGAAACAGTTGCCGGAATCGGTAAAATAGATCGGGAACGTATATCCGCTATCCTGCGCGGTACCAAAGGTACCGTTTCAGTGGATGAAGCAGGAGCAATTTTAGACGTTCCGACTACTGACGCTGCCAAGATGCTCGCACGCTGGGCAAAAAATGGCTGGATGGCGCGGGTTCGGAGAGGTTTGTATGTGCCTGTTCCGCTGGAATCGAGAACAACAGATATTGCACTTGAGGATAGCTGGCTTGTGGCAGACCGCCTGTTTGCACCCTGTTATATAGGCGGGTGGAGTGCTGCTGAGTATCTGGATTTAACAGAGCAGATCTTCAGTACTGTTATTGTAATGACAGTTAAAAGGCCAAGGGATCGAAACCCTGTGATAAAGGGCACATCCTTTATGGTGCGTACAGTTCCTGAAAAAGCCATGTTTGGCCTCAAACCTGTATGGAGAGGGGAGGTTAAAATATCCATATCTGATCCTAGCCGCACAATACTCGATATACTGGCAGATCCTTCGCTTGGAGGTGGAATACGTTCGGTAAAGGATATGTTTATAAATTACTTGCAGTCAGGGAACAAAAACTTTGAACAGCTTATTGAGTATGCAAAACGATTAGGAAATGGTGCGGTATTCAAACGACTTGGCTTTTTACTGGAAACAGCCGCTCCTGATGAAATAAAAATAAAAGAACAGTGCCGTGATAAGCTTACCGCAGGAAATGCCAGGCTTGACCCAAAATTGAATAATGACAAACTCATAACTCGATGGCGGCTATGGGTGCCTGAAAACTGGAAGGAATAAATCTGAGTGATTTCCAAAACCGAAATTATGGAGTTTTCCAGAGAATTCGGACTAAGCGCAAATGTTATTGAAAAAGACTATGTGCTGGACTGGGTGCTTGCGGGTATTTCTCAGCACACTGACATTGCTCCAAACTGGATCTTCAAGGGTGGAACCTGTTTAAAGAAATGTTATTTTGAGACCTATCGTTTTTCTGAAGATCTTGATTTCACCATCACTGATGGTCATCACCTTGATGAGGATTTTTTAATAAGCTGCTTTAAAGATATTTCCGGCTGGATTTATGATGCTGTTGGTATTGTAATTCCAAAAGATCTGATTCGTTTTGATGTATATACGAATAATCGGGGAGGTATCTCTGCTGAGGGAAGAATTGGGTACCAGGGGCCTTTGCAGAAAAAAGGCGACCTCCCACGTATTAAACTGGACTTAACCACGGATGAAGTTCTCGCTTTAGATCCATCAACAAGAGATGTTCACCATCCCTATTCAGACCTGCCGGATGAAGGTATCCAAGTTAAATGCTATTGTTTTGAAGAAGTATTTGCCGAAAAAATCAGGGCGCTTGCAGAACGTGAAAGGCCTCGTGACCTGTATGATGTTATCCATCTTTTTCGCCATGATGAGTTAAATCCGGATCAGGCTTTGATTTTAAGCACTTTAGAGAAGAAATGTGAGTTTAAGAATATTCCAGTTCCGACAATGGAAACATTGGATAACCGGCCTGAAAGAGCGGAACTTGAAGCCGAATGGGCTAATATGCTTGCTCATCAGCTTCCCGCGTTACCTTCTTTTGAACAGTTCTGGGAAGAACTGCCCGAGGTAATTGATTGGCTCCATGGCACCGTAGAAAAGATAAGAAGAGAGGCTATTTCCTATGGTCGTACGACCATTGATGAAACATGGCAGCCGCCTTCTATGGCACAGACGTGGCATACAGATGTGCCTCTTGAGAAAATTCGATTCGCCGCTGCAAACAGGCTTTGTGTAAATTTATCATACAAGGGCACTTCCCGATTAATTGAGCCCTATTCACTGCGGCGTTCCAAGGCCGGTGATATTCTTTTATTTGCAATCAGGCACCAAACAAATGAACCAAGATCATATCGTATTGAGCGAATTCAGGGTGCTGAAGTAACCAATACTTCTTTTATTCCAAAATATGCTGTTGAACTTACACCCACAGGGCCGATTTCTGCACCTGCATTGACTCGAAACTTAAAGTATTAGAGGAATTATGAGCTCATCTCTTATAGTACAAAAATTATGGAATTACTGCAATGTTCTTCGTGATGGCGGGATGAGTTATTGTGATTATGTTGAGCAACTAACATACCAGCTGTTTCTTAAAATGGCAGATGTAAGTGGGTTCAAATCTCCTATTAGCTCTTTTAATAATAACACCCTGGTTTATTAAACAATTTCCTTCGCATTGCCGAAAACCAACAGCAGTTTCTTTCGGCATTTAACACTTGGATTAAAAATATCAAAACAAGGGTGTCAGGTCTATACGGCTTGACATACCTAAAGTTTAATTATATTTTTCTCAGCAATCAAACAAGATATGAGGATAATATGTCCCGTCCTTTAAGAATTACCTATCCGGGAGCCTTTTATCATATCACTTCACGTGGCAATGAAAAAAAGCCAATCTTCAAATCCCGAAAGGATAGAGAAAAGTTTCTTGAATACCTGCAATCCGCATCGGAAAGATACAATGCCGTAATACACATATACTGCCTTATGGATAACCATTATCACCTTTTGCTTGAAACACCTTCAGGCAATCTGCCCCGCATTATGCTGCATATCAACGGCGCCTATACCAATTATTTCAATGCTGAAAGAGGGAGAGCGGGGCATCTTTTTCAGGGCCGGTACAAAGCAGTACTCGTTGAAAAGGATGAATACGCAAAGGAACTGTCCAGGTATATTCATTTGAACCCTGTGAGAGCAGGTGTAGCCGAAATGCCTGAGGAATATGACTGGTCAAGCTATCCTGCCTATATCGGAAAAAAGGAAAAACCCGAATGGCTTTTTACTGACTTTATTCACGGATATTTCGGCAGGAGCAAATCATCGGCTGAAAAATATTACAGAGAATTCGTCAGCAGGCTTATCAATGCTGAATACAGCAGCCCGTTGGATGAGGCCGTCGGCTCAGCAATTCTCGGGCGGGAAGATTTTATTCGTGAAATTAAAGAAAAATACCTGTCAGGGGAAAATGCGGATAAAGAGATTCCGGCACTGAGGGCGCTGGCAGACAGGGTATCGGCAGAAGATTTATACATGGAAGCGGAAAAAACATTCAGTGATGATCCGGTTATGGAAAGGAACATAAGGATTTATCTCGCAAAGCGGTACACGGAAAAGCGGTTAAAGGAAATAGGTGATGAATTCGGGATAGGAGAATCCGCTGTTTCACAGGTGTGCCGCCGGCTGTCAGCACGTATTGAAAAAGACAGAAGACTGAAGAAAGGTCTGGCAGGAATTATAAAAAGGCTGAGGCTGTGAGAAAATTAGTTTGTAATTCTTATATTTCAGACGCTATCTGAAATGGAAGTATTAAGATAAACAGGGGGGTGAGATTGTGAATAAGGTCAAAACTCCTATTAGCTCTTTTAATAATAACACCTTGATTTGTTAATTAATTTCCTTTGCATTGCCAATAACCAACAACAGTTTCTTTCGGCATTTAACACTTTGATTAAAAATACTGAACAAATCCTGGTCGGACCGGGGCAGACTTTTAATATAACATCAATATCATCTCAAATAGCCTTGTTTTTATTAAATCAATGCTATAACATCAAAAATAGCCAATAAAAATGAAGAGTAGATGGCTACAATTGAGAAAATGCAACGGTCAAATGAAAAATAGCTGGAAGCCATCCTTTGTGAAGAGAGAGGGACGATCTTTAATAACCAAATCATTTCAATAGCGAGGGTCATGAACAGCCTTGAGGTGAGGTATACTAAGTTATGAACTATTCAAGATTTGACCCCGAATCCACTTGAATCAAACATAGTATAAATGGGGAAAGGGGGGTCATGAAAGCCCCTCTTTCCCCACTTGCTTCGGAGGCGGTATTCACTGTTGTTCGTGGTGCTCGGTTTCCTGTTTATCATCCCACGTGAAAACGTGACGGTAATGGGGAGTTTTACCCAAAATCCTCATCGTTCAGTTAAAGAGGTCCATGAAATCGCTGAAACCTTGTTGATTTAGTTGGTAAAGATACACATCGCCGTCTGAAACGGCAGTTTGAGGATCGAGTTTTCCCAATACCAACTTTTTCCAGACCACTGGATCGGTAAAAATTATAAACTCACCAGAAAACATTGTATCCTCTTTAACTTCAAGGATACCCCGACGGACGTTCAAAGTATAGTAAGAGTAAGATGGTGCTGCGCTACTCACTATATCTAACAGGAAAAGACCAGCAACCATATCCTTTTCCGAAGATTTGGAAGCATTGAGACTGACAGCCATTATCCTGAAAAGAGTATCCATCGGCATCAAATTTACGGCGTTTTCGTCCATATTGGCAAAAGCGAGTTTCGGTTTCCCGATTATTGGCAGCTGTGCCTGTCCTGTCTCTAAAAGATACTCGGATAAGAGATAGTTGCGTGTTTGAGCATTCATTGTCTCTTCGGCAAGGGAAATCATTGCTGCATTTTTTGTTTCCCGTGCATCGGTATTTCCTGAATCGAGCAGGAGAACATCGTCAGCGAGTTCCAACGCCCACTCCAGCTTACCATCATCCAGAGCATCCTTAGCCTTGGCTGCCAGAAAATCGATGCCGCCTGCCAAGTCACGGGCCATCTCTGCCTTCTGCAGGGGAGACTGGGGGAACAAGTCTCTGCATTTCCCGGAGAAATAGCCCCTATACCACCAGAATATCTCGTATATGTTTCTGTCCACTGCCCCATAAACCTCCTGTAAAAAGGGATCGTCGACAAGATGAGGCGGCAACTTTACCAACGCTTTAATCTCTCCTGGCGTCAAGCCCTTGTTCATGAATTGCACCGTTTGATCGTGGACGAACTGGATGGCATCACGATAGTTAGTGAGGGTATGGTTGATGTTGTCTTTCCCGACCATGACAGGATTCGGACCGTGGCATAAAACCATGTACTCAGGATTGAGGCTGCGATAGAAATCCAGGCTCGTAATGTAAGACAACGGATCTCTAGGGTATGCCCCTCTCATTGTCGTAATTGCCGGAAACGCCTGGTAGAAATTGCCTATTTGTATCAGGGTTTTCTTATCAGGCAGCCAGACGAGCAAAATATCTCGAGTCTCACCGGGGGTTGAAAACAGGGAGATATTCACTCCGGCAATGTTTGTCTCCAGGGTATCGTGAACGGTCCTGGTGGGTGGTAAAAATCCTGACTCACCAGGAATCTGTATTGCAAAGAGACCACAGCCTGCGTACCAGTTCGGGTCTTTGGCAAAGAGATTTCCTGACATTTTGACTCCACTTTCAAGTCTGCTCGGAAATAATTGGCCATACCAATCATAGAACAATGTTGTCATCAGATTCTCGTGCGCTATGATCTCCGTGTTTGTATTGGCGAAGACAGAGGCACCATGGATATGGCAGTCGTGATGGTGGGTATATATAATCGCTTTGACCGGCTTCCTGTCAAAGATATTGTCCAGGTGGGCATTAAATGCGCTCTTGACTATTTCTGCCGCATTTTTGCTTTCTCCCGGGTCAATGACAATAAGTCCATCTACACCCTCTATAAGTACCGGGTTGTCCCTATTGTACCCACGGGTGACATAAATCCCATCCGTTGCCTTATAAACCTGGCCTGGGAAGAAACTCTCATAGAGCCCTTGCAGCTTAGGATTGACTGCTATTGATGGAGGTTCAAATGCTGCCGCCGGGAGTGTCAAAACAAAAAAACCAAATAATAAAATCCAAAAGGAACGAACTTTCATTTTGCCAACCTCCTTTTCAAAAAATCTCGTGATTGAAAAATATAGACTACTTGGAATGCAGGTTACTCCTTGTTCCTTATCTTTCGGCTATTTTTTTCCTCACATCGTTCCTCCTTTCTGAATTCCCATGTCGGCAATTGCCTGCCTTCCCTTTGCTTTATTTGCTTACGACGATTCGATGAGGACGAACTCCGTTGCCACTTGACCCAACTGGCGAATCTTCACCTGACCAATGATCTTGCCTCGCAAGGTACCAAAAAAACCCCGCTTCTTATGATAAACAGGGTTCCATAATCAGACAGCGCCAAAACCTCGTGACAGAATTCTGATTAGCTGTTAATCTATTGTTTATACATGCATATTCTCGGTATAATGAAATCTCCCGGCAAAAAAGTCAAGAGGATTTTTTATTGACAATCATTTGTGAATGGGGTCAAATCTCCTATTAGCTCTTTTAATAATAACCCATTGATTTATTAAATAGTTTTCTTCGCATTGCCGAAAACCAACAGCAGTTTTCGGCATTTAACACCTGGATTAAAAATACTGAACAAATCCTGGCCGAACCGTGGCAAGTGCTTAATATGGCACCGATATTATATAAAATTGCCCTGTTCTTTTGGTGTGAATTCAATTCTTAAGCGGTGCACTTTGAAGTTGAATTCACAATGATTTTTCAGCAATGAGCGAGGCTACTGCCTTGCGGTTTTCTATAATTCCCTCTCTATAAAAAAGACACCGGAAATCACGGAACATTTCAAGAAGTTCATTGTGCTTGAGCAGATAGTCCGGGTTACTGGGTTTTCCGTAACGGGCCTGTTCAACAGTAAATGTTTCATATACAATAATTCCACCCCTGCGAAGGCCCTTTTTAATCTGCGGAATAAGAGGACGATGCAGGTAATTGAAACATATAATAACGTCATATGCACCTTCCTCTATAAAGAAATCTCCTTCCAGATCAGCCACCCTGGCCGTTATATCCACACCGGACTCCCTTGCCCATTCAGAAGCACTTTTCACCGCCTCTTCCGATATATCGACACCTTCCACTTCAAAACCCATCCCCGCCAGATAGACGGCATTGCGCCCTTTTCCCATGGCTACGTCGAGAACCCGGCCTCCGGGTAACAGTTCAACGTTATCAACGAGAAACTGAGAAGGTTCGACTATGTTTTTTTTGCTGTTGATGGTCAACTCCTGAACATCCGGATTCACTTCACAAACAAAGTTATTTGCCTGTTCAGATCGTTTCAGGCTTCGTTTCATCAGTTTTAAAAGAATGTAGCCGCTATTATACCACCACAGTTTCAGATAACAAGTACAGGAAGATGGACCCCGGTAAAGGTGTCAGGATTCCTGTCAGCCCTTATATTCTGAAAATATATATGGTATAAATTTCTCTATGTTTCTTCCCCTGTTACAGAAAACAATTTAAACAAAAAGTAAAATTACAGGTGTTGGAGTGAACCTTAAACCGCCAATTTATTTAACTCGTTACGCTCTTTGCACGGGAACATCAGGCGCATTTTTATAAATGAAATGTCAGGATAAATATGTTTGATGATAATCGAAGTAAAAGAATAATACTTGTAGCACACTGCATACTCAATCAGAATTCCATTTCGTACGGCACAGCTGATTTTCCGAGTCAGTTCCTGGAAATATTAAGAATAATAGAAGAGAATCATATTGGAATAGTTCAGCTGCCGTGTCCGGAATTAATGTGTCTGGGATTAGATCGCAAAGATAAGAATGGTGCCTCAAGAGATGTACTGATTGAGAACAGCCATATAAGAAAACTGATGGAACTCAATATGGAAAAAATAATCTCACTCCAGAAAAACAATTTTTTTCTGACTCCATCCACAACATCATCCCACCTTTTTTCAGATTATCAGAAATTTATTTGTTTACAATATAATACAAATATGTATTATATTGTAAATAGCAATGAAAACTTATCGTGAAACATACATCCGCAAAGCAGAAATTGCGCAATTGATCCTGCTGCATCAGGTCTATATGCAAAGGGGAAGTTATGGCCTGATTTTTCAGGGAGGTACGGCTATACGGTGGTGCTATGGGGGAAGTCGTTTTTCTGAAGATCTTGATTTTGTAACGGCTCTCAGCCCTGAGACTGTTGAATCTATTCTGAAAGGTGCATTCAGGAATGCCGAGAAGGTCATGATTCCGCATTTTGGTGTTGGTAGTTTAACCGTGACAGAGAAAAGGGCCCACACCGAGGCCTTTAAATACATCATGGATTTTCGTCCGGAAGCATCCAGAGAGAAAATCTCCATCAAGATAGAAATCGAGGGCTTTATCAAAGGCAGTTCTCCGGAATATCAAAACCGTATACTTTCCACACTTCCAACAGTTGCCTATCTGATTGCTGCTGGAGATTTTCGTGTACCACGCCCCAATGCCGCCATTGTTGTGGAAACGCCTGCTGAAATTTTATCAGACAAAGTTCGTTCCCTTCTGGAACGAAGGTATTTAAAAGGACGGGATATGTTTGACATATGGTATCTTCGCACTGTTTTGAATGCGGCTGTGGACTTTGAAATTATGGAAAGGAAATTCAGGATGTATCAGGCGCCCTTCAATGCCAGGCGTAAAATCGGTTTTTTCAGCTCACCTTCGGAAGAGAGCAGGGCAGAGATGAGGATAGCGATCGAACAGGATTTAGCACGCTTTCTGTCTCCTGATGCTTTTAGTGTTCATAAGGCCGAAGGATATGCACCATTCCTGAATGCCGTCCAGTTACTCTTTGTTGAGCTGGATGAAGAAGGAGTTAACCTGTCATGAAGGCTGTTACTCTCCTGAGGCAACTGCCGTCACTGTTCCGCTACGCCGATATTGAAAAATTCGTCGGGAATCCCAATGTCTTTCTTACACGCGCCCTCGCAAAGGGATTTGTTGAACGGGTGGCACGCGGTGTTTATATAAATGCCATGCGAGACGGAAACCCTGACATCGAAGAAGTTGCCTGTTTCCTGCGCACCCCATCGTATATTTCATGCGAGTGGGCTCTCAACCGCCACGGCATTTTAATTCAATCACCTGTCGTCTGTACGGTTTTGACACTGGATACAGCAGTTGGTGTTTCACGTAATGTTCTGTTCGGGGGCGTTACGATTGAATTTTCCCGCATTACCCCTCGCCTGTTCAATGGTTTTGAGATGCGGGATGGGTTCAATCTGGCTTTGCCGGAAAAGGCACTGCTCGATACAATCTATCTGCGCAGGCGCATTCCGTTTCATGATGAGCTTTATCTTGACAATATTGACAGGGACGCGCTTATGTCGATGGCTGATTCTTTTCCGGCAACAGTGAGAAAGCATCTTATCGAATTGATGGAAGATGCATAAGGACGACTTTCAAGGGGTAGAGGATAGTTCCTGTGTATTCATGCTGAAGCACTTCGGGCATCTGTCGTAGATTTCGCCCCTGAACCTGTGCCCGCAGGAGAGGCATTTCATATTTTCCCATTCACTCCTGCTTATTTCATCCTGTACATCGTCACTGAGTAAAAGGTATGAACTGGCCGGATTATTGATGTCCGTCGGATCAAACCATTCTTCATCCTTCTCATCATGCATTGACTCTTCCTCATTTGATTCATAATCAGAGTCGTCATATCCGCTGTCAAATTCATCGTCCCAGTCGTCCCAGTCCATAAGACACTCCTTTTGTATCCATTTATAATGCTGATCCGGAATCATAATACACGGTTTTGACAGATACGGTCAAACGTCAGATGCTTTTTACAGATCTGTCATCAGGGCAGGGCTCGGTTTGCCCTTAACAGGATGAAGGGATGAAGACACAGAACATAATAAGGGTGTTACAGGATTGAAGGCAGACAGCGGATCGTACAGGATTGAGAACTTGAGGATGAAAATTCTATCTTTCCCGTCCCTCTCGAACAATATCAACAATTTCTTGCGTAGTAATTCTGGCTTTAATCGATGGAACATCTAATGGCGATACAACAGTCTTCTCAGGTACCAATGCAAAAGTTCTTCCATCTTTTCTTCTAATCAATACTTTCCCGGTATCTTCAGCCTGCTCAAGTACAAAGGCAAGCTTCTGTCTGGCTTCTGAATATGTATATATTTGCATTTTAAATCTCCAGTGTTTCAATATTTATACTTTGAGCAGCCGTCTTTAAGTTCCGATCAAGTGTCAGCAGCGGCGCTTTGCGCCTTATAGCGCAGTCCAAAAAATATGCATCATAAGCGTATATTTTATTACTTTTTGAAAGCTTTAAGACATTATAAAAATTAGCCTCCACAAACCTTAGAGGAATGCTCTGGAATATCTCAAGGCCTTTTTGGGCTTCCTTAAGCGTTAACCTATTCTGCTTAAACATCGCTGAGAAAGCATTTCCAATTTCCCAGGGAATGGAACCAGGGCCTATGAGATTATTCCCTTTTGTAATTTCAACAATTCTATTACGTTCAGGTTCACCAACAATAACTGCAATCAAAGCTGAAGTGTCGATTATAATATCCATATAAAGCTCCAGAAAATCATCTATTGACAATTGTACAACAGCCATACTCATTGTCAAGTATTAAAATTGAGGCAGATTAATCAGCGTCACAATTGTGCTACAGGGGGCATCTTTCACATTATCAAAGGTTGGTCTTCATGACAGGCCTGTACGCCCGGATATCAGGGGACCTGCGGGACAGCTTTCTGCAATGTTTCCATTAACTCCTCATCAGTCAGAGCAACCGGGTTCCCTTTCATACTGCTTGCCTTTTTGGCCCTGGAAATGAGCTCCGGGAAATCCTCCCCGGTTATACCAAACTTTGATAGCCCGGGAATATGCAGGTCTTCACAGAGACGGTGTATCCAGGAAATCCCGTCTTCCGCCATGGCATTTGATTTCCCGGTCAGGACCTGTGCAGCCCTGTCATAACGCGATATATATTGTTGAGAAGAATCTCTCCTCAGGGCCATGACATTTACCTCCATGACAAAAGGCAGCAGGCGGGCGCAGATTACGCCGTGGGGCGCGGGGAACATGCCGCCCATCGGGCCTGCGATACCGTGAATGGCCCCCAGTCCCGAATTTGCAAGGGCCAGCCCCCCGAAAAGACTTGCAACGGCCATATCTTCACGGGCTGATTCGTCTGCTCCATCCTCAAAGGCCCGCAGTAGTGAGCCGCCGGCCCGCCTGAGACCTTCGAGACATATGCCGTCAGTGAGGGGATATGTCTCG
>Ga0209203_1002659_pt1 | contig 11603 bp, 10 predicted proteins | sample AD_UKC109_MetaG_FD_184423 | JGI IMG/M metagenome (GOLD analysis project Ga0209203, IMG submission 184423) | Active sludge microbial communities of municipal wastewater-treating anaerobic digesters from Hong Kong - AD_UKC109_MetaG (SPAdes)... | ecosystem: Engineered > Bioreactor > Anaerobic >...
TCAGAAGGGCAGCGGTGGCGACGGCGGCCCTGCTGACGAAGGTGACCGTCGAGTCTCGGGCGTCGGGCCGGAGGAACCTCTTGTAGATGTCCCACCCGAAGTAGGTCCCGATGGTGAGCATCAGCCTGTCCGTCGTCGACATCACCGCCGCGAGGACGATCACGCCGATGAAGACGCTGATGATGCTCGGGAAGGCGTACTCAGCCCCCAGAACGAAGGCGTAGTCCGAGGGGTTTGAAACCCCCGTCGGGAGGCTGATCTGCCCCTGGGTCGTCATCACCCTTCCCGCAAACCCCGAGATCTTGATCAGGTACATCACGACGACGTAGATCGAGAATGCCGCAAGCGGTGCCCACTTGAAGTACTTGGTGTCCCGGGCCGCAAATACGTTGTTTATGACGTGAGGCGCGCTCGCAAGGCCGAAGGCCAGAAGGAAGAAGAACGATACCAGGAAGAGCGGCGTTGCGAAGGCGTACCCGGCGTAGGGGCCGGCGGCCTCCGGGTACCAGTCGGGGAACCACGGCTGAACGAAGTTAGGATCGATCCCCGCGAGGACAACGTTGATGTGGGTCAGCCCCCCCGCGGCGTGGATCACCGCCGGAGCCACGATGATGACCCCGATGATCAGCATCATCCCCTGGATCAGGTTGTTCCAGGCGACGGCGTATAGGCCCCCCATGATGACGTAAGCCGTCACGATCAGGGCCGATATTATCAGGGCCGTGTGGTACGAGATCCCGAAGAGCCAGCTCAAGACCATGCTGATGGCGACGTACTGGCCCACCATGTAGATGAGGGATACCAGAATCCCCGTCACCGCCGAGAGGCCCCGAATCCCGTTTTTGCTGTAGAACCTATCCGAGAAGTAATCCTGAACCGTCAGGTACCCCCGCTCCCTCCCCACGGCATGAAGCTTCGTTCCGAATAGGAGGATGCAGACCGCAGCGCTCAGGGGTACGAAGACCTGCTCCCATATCGTGGGCCAGCCCGTGACGTACCCGAGGCCGCTCGTCCCCAGGATCGTCATCCCGCTACAGATGCAGGCGACGATCAGTATGGTGAATACCCAGAACCCGAGGTTTCGTCCCGCCAGAATGTAGTCTTCCGAGGTTCTCACCTTCTTTGAGGCCCAGGCCCCGACGGCCATCAGCCCCAGGAAGTACACGGCGACTATCGCCACCATCTCGAAGTTGAGCTCCAACCCATTCACCACCTGAGCGCCCAGAAGAGGAGCACCAGGGCGATCAACGCCGGCGCGGCGATGACCAAGAAAGTCGTCTCAAAGGGCAATCCGAACAACTAACCTACCTCCGCTAAATGTTTGACAATATTGCACATTCTTGTACATATGCGACGTGATATCACTTGACACGCGCGATATGATAACGCATTTCATCTGCAACGTGATAACGTGTTGCAATATATCACGTTTAAATCTAACGTCGATCAGAAATCCAAACCGTCGTCCGAGGGCGCAGCGGAGGGCGACTTTTATAAGAGATCTCGTCCTTTTATTCCTCGATGAACCAACAGGTCGAGATGGACCTTTCCGCCGAGGGCGCCGAGCTCAAAGAGATCTGCGACTCGGCCGCCGAGGCCGTCTCCGAATCGATAAGAACGATGGTGGGCGACCCCGCAAGCGGCACCGTGATGCAGATGGGCGCCGACGGCACCCCCACAAAAAGCATCGACAGGAGGGCTGAGGAGGCTGTAATAGGCGTTCTCGAGAGGTCGGGGGTCAGTTTCGCGATCCTCTCCGAGGAGATGGGAAGAAAGGAGATCGGCGACGATCCAAAGTACTTCCTCCACCTCGACCCCCTGGACGGGACCTTCAACGCCATCTCCGGCATCCCCTTCTACTCGGTTTCGATCTACATCAGCGCCAGATCCTGCAGCTTCGGCTACGTCTTCGACCTCGCCCACTCCGTCAAGTACTACGCCGAGCGGGGCCGGGGCGCCTGGACCGAAGGAGCCGGCACCAAATCCCTTCTTTCCGTCTCGACCACCCCGACCCTCAGAGACTTCAGCGTCTCGGCCTACACCCTCCGACCCAACACCGACCGGATCGTCGGCCTTGGAGATGTAATCCGGCGGATCAGGACCCTCGGGTCCACGTCTCTTGAACTCTGCCTCGTCGCCTCGGGAAGGCTCGACGCCTTCGTCGACCTCCGGGGGGGCCTGCGGCTCGTGGACGTCGCCGCGGGAAGCCTCATCGTCGAGGAGGCGGGAGGGGTGGTCACCGACGACCGGGGCGACCTGATCAAATTCAACGGCGACATGTGGCAGAAGGCCGAGTTTCTGGCGTCAAACGGCATCTTCCATCGAGAGATCCTCGACCTTATAGGGGGTGGCCGAAGTTAGGGTCGGCTTCGTCTCCCGGGGCGACCCCGAGTCGGTGAAGATGGTCAGAAACCTCGTCGAGAGGTTCAGGTCAAGGGCCGAGATCGTCGTCGAGCCGGAGACGGCAAAGAAGCTCGGCCTTCCGGAGACAAAAATCGAGGATATGGACGTCGACCTGATAGTCTCCGTCGGTGGAGACGGGACGATCCTCAGGACGATCCGGAGGATGGCAGACCCGAGGCCCATCCTGGGTATCAACATGGGAACCCTCGGCTTCCTCGTGGACGTAGAACCGAAGGACGCCGTCAGGACCCTGGAGCGGGTCCTCTTCGGCTTCGAGGTGATGGAGCGAAGCCGCCTTTCGACCCACCTCAACGGCAAGCCCCTCCCCCCGGCCACAAACGAGATCGCCCTCCTATCGGCAAGCCCCGCCAAGATGCTGGAGTTTGAGATCACCGTCGACGACGCGCTCCTGGAGAGCCTCAGAGCCGACGGCCTCCTCTTCGCCACCTCCACCGGCTCCACCGCCTACGCCATGTCCGCCGGAGGGCCCATCGTCGACCCGAGGGTCGACGCCATCGTCCTCGTCCCCATGGCCCCCTTCAAGCTCTCGGCCCGCCCCTGGGTCTTGCCCGCCGAATCTGTCATAAAGATCGATCTGGAGCTTCCCGAGAAGGAGGCCCTCGTCGTCATCGACGGCCAGAACGTGACCACCATCTCGAAGAAGGATCACATCACCATCAGCAGGGCCGAAAAGCCCGCGCGGTTCGTCAAGGCCCGAGAGGGCGGCTTCTACGAGAAGGTCAAAAGCAAGCTCGCCTGAACCAGAAGATCATCTGCAGAAGAGTTGTGAGGGAGGAGGCGATGAAGCCAGGTCCGAATTGGGCATGCCGCTAAGTGATGAAAGCCTGTCTTTCAAGTTTCTCGGGCCGAGACCATCTCCATCCCCGGCCCCCAGGTTGAGGTGTTGCCGGTCGAGGGTTGGGTGATGCTCTCATCATTCTGCGAGGGCGTTTATCCTCCTCCGAAAGAAGGATAGCGAGCCGGATCGTATAAGTCTTGTCTTCATACTACCAATAAAGGATATGGCCTCTATAGTCGGCGCGGGATCTATATTTCGGGCTTTTCGGGGATGGGTTCATAAGGTATCGGCTCGATGAGGGAAGGCCGATTATGATCTGCCAAAGATGCGGATGCTGCTGCCATTATCTCGATGTGATGATAATAAACCCGAGATCGATAAGGCCGGACGGGACCATCGATCCCGAGGACCGAAATTCCATGACCAGAAAACCGAAGGGCACGAAGTGCCCTCATCTGGCGTACCTGGGGGAGGTCGCCGTATGCACGATTCACGACCTCTCCTGCTACAGGGGGACGCCCTGCGACCGGTTCGACCAGATCGGCCCCGAAGACGGAGTTTGCGTCCTCAGCGGCTATTTCAAAAGCTCCGGCTCCGCGGTGCTCTGACCGGCTTTTGATAGGCTGGAGGGGATGCCACCTCTCTGCCTGCTGGAGATGATCTCAATCCCCAATTCAGAACCTGCCAATCAAATCCAAAAATTATAAGTGTATTCGCCTCTCTATAAATATCAAGGAGGTAAACGAGATGGCAGAGTTTTTGGGATTGGTGGAGAACGACGAGTTCAGGATACTTGAACCGAAGGAGCACTGCTGCACCGTGAGGCTGACGAAGCTGATAAAGCCGAGGCTTCTGGACGAAGCGGCGATCGAAAAGCACCAGATCGACCTCTCGAAAGACGAGGGGATGGCGATCATGGTGGAGGGCGCCCTCGGAAAAGAGGAGCTCTGGGTGTACGAGGCGAAGGTCGTCGACAGGGCGGGGCCGATCCTCTCAGCGGTTGTCGGGAAGATCTTTGGCTGAAGGCCCGAGGTGAAGACCCAAGGATATCAAAGTCCGCGCCGCGTTCCTTGATGGGATGCGGCGCCCTATTTTATTCTCAGCTAGAAGAGGAGGACCGCCAGAAGCCCCACCCCGATCATGGGCAGGAATATCAGGGCGACCCGGGACCCAAACTCCCTCGTCCCCAGGATGAAAGTTATCGAGAGCTTCACCAGAGTGTTGGTCATGGCGGCGAGGGTGATCGCCGCCACCGCCACCCCCTCCCCCACCGCGGAGTTCTCCGCCAGGGTTGCGAGAGATAGGGTGATGGCGTCGACGTCTGCAAGCCCCGCCACCAGGCTTGCAACATAGGTTCCGGCCTGGCCGAAGTAGATGTTGGCAACCTTCGAGATGAGAAGGACGAGAGCGAAGAAGGCCCCGAACTTCAGGGCGGGCGAGAGCCTGAAGGGGTCGGTGAGGGCGACGTCCGTCTCGATCGTCTCCCTCTTCCTGAAGAGGAGGAGGGCCATGACGACGCCGACGACGGTCATGCTTGCCATGGGAAGGAGGAGGGGGAAGAAGAGCTCTCTATTCACCACGAAGACCTCCAGGAGGACCCGGGGGAACATGGTGCAGCTGGCGATGGTGGTGGCGAAGACCGCCGAGGGGATCACCTCCCGGTGGGCCCTCGCCTCCGCCGCCATGGTGGTGGCGACGGCGGTGCTGGAAACAAGCCCCCCCAGAGCCCCCGTGATGGAGAGGCCCTTCTCGGTCCCGAAGATCCTGATCATGACGTAGCCGACGTAGCCTATCAGGCTGACCAGGACCACCATCAGCCAGATGTTCCGCGGGTTGAGAACGTCGAAGGGCCCCAAGGTAGAGTTGGGGAGGAGGGGGAGGATGATGAGGGCGATCGTCCCCATCTTCAGGGTGTCGAGAAGCTCCTCCTCCCTGATGATCTCGACGTACCGATGGGCGGTCTTCTTGACGGCCAGGATCACCGTCTCCAGGATCGCGAGAGCGATGGCGAGCATCACGGTATCGGGAGAGTAGCATAGGACGCCGAGGATGAAGGCGACGACGGCGGCCACCTCCGAGGTGAAGTCGAGCCTTCCGAGGTTCGTCGCACTGGCGGCGTAGCCCACCGCCACCATCAGGGCGAAGCCGGCGAAGGCGACCATCATGAAGGTCGTGCCGTAGAGGGCCGCCATGTGAGCGGAAAGGGTCCCCAAAAGGGCGATCAATATGAAGGTCCGGAGACCCGCCACCCCTCGCTTCTTCTTCTCCAAGAGGTCTCGCTCCCGCTCGGTCCCGATGAGGGCTCCGATGAGGATCGAGATGAGGAAGGGGTAGAGGTCGCTGAAGGCTATAGCCTCCAGGCTCAGGTAGCCGAAGTCCATTAATCTAACCATGCCCCCTTCGGCTAATAATTTTTCCATGGAGCCGCCGATCGAACCGAACAAAGGCCTCGTCGCCCAGCGACCAGCTGCCTGCTGCCAGCTGCCAGCGGCTCTGCCCGGACGCCGGCGTCAGCGTCAGGTTATTGATCTTCGGAGGTCATGGTTGAAAGGATGGCTGCCACCGATCACGATGAGGACGACGATCTCGACACCCATGTCCATGCCGAAACCCATGCTGAAACCCATGCCGAGACCCTCGACCGGCTCCGAAGGTGCATAGACCTGCTGGAGGGGACATACGGCCTACCAAAGCGGCGTGGACTGAGTCCCGTCGACCTTCTCGTCCAGACGATCCTCTCCCAGAACACCACCTCGGCGAACACTCACCGGGCTTTTGAGAACCTCAAGAGGAGGTACCCCGACTACCAGGCCCTCCTGGACGCCCCCGACGAGGAGGTCGCCCGCGCGATCCGCTGTGGGGGCCTCGCCAACATCAAGACCAGGAGGATCAAGGAAGCCCTGGAGAAGATCAAGGAGAGGAAGGAGAGAGAGGAGGGGGATGTGGGGATGAGGAGGAAGAGTGGGAAGAGCGGAGGGCCCATAGACCTGGACTTCCTGAAAGACGCGGACCCCGAAGCGGCCCGCGACTACCTCATGGCCCTTCCGGGGGTGGGGCCGAAGACCGCGGCCGTCGTCCTCCTCTTCGCCTTCAACATGCCGCTCCTCCCGGTGGACACCCACGTAAACCGCCTCTCCCGGAGGCTCGGATTCGTCCCGGAAAAAGCGAGCCTGGAGGATGCGGAGCGGACCCTGGAAGCGATCACCCCAAGGGAGAAGTACTGCTCCTTTCACGTCAACCTCATTAAGCACGGGAGGGCCGTCTGCAGCGCAAGGTCCCCCTCCTGCGGGAGCTGCATCCTTGCGGAGTTGTGCCCTTACCCGGACCGAGCGGGGCAAAAGGGTTAAATGCGAGAACGCCGACTGAAGGGCCACTGCGCTCCGGTAGTGTAGCTCGGCCAATCATGCGGGACTCTCACTCCCGCGACTGGGGTTCAAATCCCCACCGGAGCATCCTTTTACCAATAATCTTCAACAGCATCTTCAATTCTTTAAGAGGTCTTCGAAGGGTTCCATCGGCAGGATGGAAGATCATTTCACTTCCCTTCGCCTTTGCCACAGGTTCACCACCCACCCCTGCGGGCTGGGATGCCTCATGGAATAATCCAGGAGCTGAAGGGCGTAGTCTACCTATAACGAGTTGTTGTGCGTGAAAACCACAACAAGAGACCTCGTCCAATATGATGCCACTTATGAGAGCCAATCGGATACAATCGACCTCGTTATGTCGCCCATGCGATCTGAAATAAGTGTGATCAACTCAGTTGTGTTAGACCAACTGAAGGGGCGACGCCCGGAAATAGGCGATCGACATCTATCGTCACATCGATCGAAAGTAACTGCGGGAAAGCTATCTCGTCCACATAACGTAGATAGGGGTATAGTCTAACCATACGGTGGCGAGGGTGGGGGTGGCATGGCGAGCCGGAAGCCGAAGGCACTCTACATTCGATATTTTTATAAATATGGCGAAAACTATTTATTCAAAAACATGATTAACTATTCGTAATTTGTGAGGTGGCAATAATGGCGATTGATTGGGTAGTTGCATCGGAGATCTTAGTTAAGATGTATGAATCTTATACAGAATATGAAGAACAGCAAGCAGATCGGGAAAGGTTCGAAGAATTAAAAAAACTAATTGTAGACTTAGTAATCGGTGCAAAACAAGCAATAGCTGATCTATTGAAAGAAATGAGACTGGAAGAATTGGAATCAGAACTTCTTGCGGCGACAAAGACTCTTGGTAAATATGATCGAGTTGAGGCTGATAAACCTAGGTTAGACTATGTTGATGGTAGATTGGATTCTATAATGGCAGCTTTAGAGCGAGTTATAGATAAAATTGAAGACGATCCTAAATTTGCCATTAAAGCCTTTTTCCCGTATGCAACATCAGTAACTCTTGATGTGTTTGTTCTGAGAGAGCGATCGTTTGCCTTTGAAGGAGACGATACTAAAGATATTCCACCAATTCTCGAAACCGCTTTAGGTTATACTGCAAAGATAAAAAAAGAATTGCGCAAACAAAGTGATACGAGGTTTTCAAGCATATTCTTTCAGGACATCGTCCCCAATGATGAAGGCGTGGCATATTATCTTTTTGAAGAGAATGACGGGAAAAAAAATAAAAATATATGTGGCTCTTATGTTTATCATGGTGCTGGAACACTTACGAAGCAGCAAGCAATAAAAGATTGTGAGAACGCGCTGGAAAAGCATAAACGAAGTGCATTCGAGAAATATCCTGGCGTAGAACAAGTATTGGGATTCGAGTCTTTCGCCAGCAGTGCTATTTTCCGTCTTAAGTCAAAATAGAGATTCTCCCACAGTGGGTGGTAAAGATTTATTAACTTTTTGTGATCGGTTCTAGCAAATTGACCTATCTCCAAAAGTCGGGGAATGTTGGGAGAGGCTGGCTAACGTCGACGTCTCGGTGATGAGCACTTACACAGGGGCCCTTCCCTTCCTCTCGATGTGACCCCCTCTCTCCGAGTAAGAGCTGGCTGATTTCTTCAGCCAAAACCTCATCCCTGCCTGAAAGATAGAGGGTACTGGGGCGAAGATTTCAATATAGATCACGGCCAAATATTGTAAATCTCGGGGAACCAACGGACCGTGAATATCTCGCTTATCGGCGACGTGAGCGTTTCGGGTGTTTTTGACATGAGAACTGGCGTTGCAAACCTGCCCCTCCACGGCGGAAGAGCTCCTCCCTGGCTCTTCAATAGGATGGTGGGCCTGGCGGCGACCGTGGTGAAGGCCCAAAAGCTGAAGGCAAAGGCGCTCGGTCTTTGCAGATGCTCTGCCGGGCAACCTGGAACTAAGCCCGCTGATCCGATCAGTAGGGACGTTATCTCTCAGAGACGAGGAGAGTCTCGTGGAGGTTTTGATAACCCCGCCAAATACGATCACCCATTCCTTCCAGCCGTCAGCCGTATTTACCAATAGACCCTAATTATTCTAATATGTCGTATGGGCCAATAGATATAGGCGGCGAGAGGAGGCGGCTTCTTTGCCCTCCAATATGCGGGAAGGTGGACGGTGGCGGCCGGCTTTACGTTGGCCTTGCATATGCCGGAAAAGAGATCGTATCGCATATGACCTACCCCCGGGGGGACGACCGGGAGCGATACGCTCAGACTCAGACCGGCCAGACGCTTCCGAGGTACGACCCGCTGATCTCAGAGAAGATCAAAATCGCTGACCTCGCCCAGCAGCTGGCGGCAGACGCAGTGAGAGGAGGTGGAGGCGAGGAGGGGCAGTTGGGGCTCTCCAGCTGCTTTGAGGCCTGGGAGCTGTCCCCGCCCACCGAGGACGATGTGTGGGCCCTCTTCACGATCCTCGACGACCTGCTGGAGATCGAGCTCTTCCAGGCGGAGGAGATCCCCACCGACGAGCCCTGCGAGAACCTCGACGAGGTCGCGTTTGAAGAGGGGACGGAGGCTTATGTCCAGCAGTGGATCGACGACCGATTTCGCGGCCATCCCGGCATGGACGAGAGGCGCCTATTGCGGCTGGTATGTCTCGTGAGGACGATCATCAGGCAGGCCGTGAAGGGGGAGAAAGACCTGACGGAATTTCAAAAGCGGTGGGGCTGTTCTGGGTAGGTCACCCCACAAAACCCCTCATTCCAAAAGACAAATAAACTCGCTCATCCCTGCCGCAAAGGACATGACGCGATTCATCGTGGTCCCGCGGACCACCTCCCACTCAGGAAAGAGCACCATCGTCGCCGCCCTCTGCAGAATCCTCAAAAACCGGGGCCTTGCGGTCGCCCCTTCAAGTCCCAGAACATGAGCCTCAACTCCTGGGTCACCTTCGAGGGGAAGGAGATGGGGATCGTCCAAGCCTGGGCCGCAGGGATTGAGCCGACGGAACTGATGAACTCGATCCTCCTCAAGCCGAAGTGTAGCTCGGCCAATCTTGCGGGACTCCCGCGACAGGGGGTTCAAATCCCCACCGGAGCATCATGCGCGGCCAGAAATGTCTGGCGCGATATAGCTCCCTCCATAGAATACGTATATCCTGAAACCTGTAGGTGTGGCGCAGTAAACTGAGGTTGCGCCGGTCGTCCGCCAGATGTTGACGTTTCCCCCCAGGGACGTGATATAAATCGGCGTCTCAGTGAAACCTGCCGAGCTGGTGTCCACGTCCACGTAGAGCCCCGTCTTCCCGTACTGCTCCCATTCGGTGGCGCCTGGTCTGGTCGAACCTGCGGCTGCCTTTTGTCCGGAAACCCCGATCCACTGGACGTGCCATCCCCAAGAATTGGCGCTCTTCGGCGTGAGATCCTTCATTTCATTCTTGAACTCGAATATGCGAGCGCCGTCGTCGTAGATCTGTCTGTAGTAATTCTCAGAAAAATTGAGGTTCAAGACCGGATATTCACTGCGATGACTGGCGAAAGGTGGAACGTACCCCGGCCGAGAGAGGGATACGTTCGAAACGTAGATCAAAACTGTCATCTCTTCAGATCTTTTCATGGCGTCGATCACAGCGGTGCTGCTGGGATCGGTGGCCAGGTCCATGAAAAATCGACGGTTATACGGAGCGAACCCATAATACATCTGGGGACCCATGATCTGATTTGCAACTTCGATTCCCGCTATCGGATACACCCATCCTCCTGTCTCGTCGGGGTTGATGCAGATCGCATCAGACATGTTCTGCCCTGAAAGCCACATGATCGCATCGTAGTCCTCCTGCGGCAGTCCCCAGGAACCCGCATAGCTGTAAAATACGGCTCCCATGCCGAGAGTTCCAGTCAGAAGGAGCATCAGCATGAAAGAGGCTGAGATCTTCTTATCCGATCCGTCCATCCTCGATAAAGCTACGGCCGCAAGAAGGCTCAGGGGCAGATAGAGGACCAGCATAAGCCTGTCTGCAGTCCCGACGAAGCCGAGCAGCCCGCAGTCCGCCAAGAGCACTATGATGACCATCGCACCTGTCCAGGCCAGAGCCAGGCGATCCAATTGATCCCGCCTCTGGAGAGCGACCAAAGCTCCAAAGAGAGATAGAAACGCCGGATACCACCTAGCTGCGTACTCACTCGCCAGCTCCTGGCTGGTGACGATCGATATGAGGAAGTCGGGCGGGTGCACGGCGAGCAACATCGTGAAAGCAGCTACGATGAGAGCCAAGCTGCCTGCCAGAATGATGTAGGGGAGAGAGCGGCGCAGCCGCGTAGCAGCGGCCCACGCGAAAAGGACGCCGCCAACTAAAACCAGCTCCCGAGGGTGGGTGAAGAGCATGCAAAGCAGCAACATAGGCAGCAGCCTCCTGTCCACAAGGAGTGCCAGGATGCTAGCCACAAAAAGCATCTCTGCCGTAGCAGTGGGATAGCCTGCCCATATGAGATAGCTGTAATGGGCTGGAAAGACAAAACATGCCAAAATGAATGTGTATAGGGCTTCGTCTCTTCTTCCCATCTCTCGAACAATGGTGTATAGGAGGATGGGCGTTGTGGCAGAGATCAAAACTGGGATCGTCTGAACCACATTCAATATGGGGAATGCCTTAGCCCAATAGAAGGAATACAGGTGGAAACCTTTGGGATAGTATTCCCAATAACTTCCCACCGGGTATACACTGACGGGCATCTGCTCGCCCTCCAGGAGCATGCGCGTGATGGAGGCGTGCGCGACGGCATCGCCGCCCATCCACATTATTATTCTATCGAAGAATAACAGGCAGAACAAAAGGTAGAGGGACCCTGTGCCCAACGCCAGCCAATCATAGCGATCCAACCCCCCGCAAATCCTCTCCTTATAATGGACTGACAGAGCTGCACCCGCCAGAACCATCCCTGTTTGCAGGGGAAAGGGGTCCACCTCAAAGAGGTTGGCCATAACGCCGAGAAGAGACAGCAGGACGTATCCCAAGACGAAAGAGAGGGCCAT
>Ga0209203_1002670_pt1 | contig 11562 bp, 9 predicted proteins | sample AD_UKC109_MetaG_FD_184423 | JGI IMG/M metagenome (GOLD analysis project Ga0209203, IMG submission 184423) | Active sludge microbial communities of municipal wastewater-treating anaerobic digesters from Hong Kong - AD_UKC109_MetaG (SPAdes)... | ecosystem: Engineered > Bioreactor > Anaerobic >...
TTTAAAGAAAAATACCCTGATTTGTGTTCTGTGAACGAATGTTATTCGGATCAATCCGGTTGGCAACCGGATTGATGATGTTCCGGAAAGGGGACTTTGTGTGTTGAAAATGAAAAGCCTCCTTGTCGAGGACGGGAAGTTTTGATCCTTAAGACATCCGATTGATTTATCTTTATAATAATCCAACAATAGTAACGATATTGGGCACGTGGTCAGTTCAGTCGTCACCCCGGCGGCGGAGACTGTTTCGTAATAGCAGAAAGTGCTATCCATACCGTCATGCCGGTGAAAACCGGCATCCGGAACTTGGCGAAATTACCGGATTCCCCCGTGTCAAGCACGGGGCAAGCTCAAAGTCGCGCTTCGCTTGCACGGAATGACAAAAAAGTAATGACGACACAGTCCCGGAGAATGAATATATTGGAATTTGCGTTTTTCAGGTCTTCAGGATTGTTGGCGATCTGAATCAGATAAAAAAATAACCATGTGTTTTTCAACACATGGTTATTTAATCTAACTTTAAGAAGAATGATTAATGGGCAGATATCGCCAGACTACCCCTCATCTGACTGATGTCTATTCCGGCGGTGTATAACGTGCCTAAAGACTGCCAGTTTGTATTCAACTCTCTGTCTGTGGCAAATCCAAACGGAGACGTTATAGCCGCATTCGGGGCAAAGAATACCGTGGGCACTCCGAGCACAACAGCCGTTTGGCCGGTGGCGTTGGTGCCGACATCAATAGACAACGTACCGGTAACGAATATGTTGAAGAGAGCGCTGTTTAAAGGCCATGAGTATGTCGTTCCATCCGACATCGTAAAGTTTTTTGCACCGAAATAACCCGCGCTCGCGTAGCCGGAGCCTGTTTGCTCACCGTCGGTATCACTCCAGGACTGAACAATGGGTTTGCCCGGAATTGAGAACATAACGCCTCTTAAAGGACCATAAGCGGCAGCAGTGCTGTTGAATTGGATTTCCACTCCTTCCGAGCCGTCAGAGTGGTTGGAAATTGCTAGGTAGCCTGTCCCTAAGGAATTTACAACCATGGCAAATTCGCTCATGTATGCGGTACCGAAATCCTGTCCAAGCGTTTCCGTCGTACCTGAACTTATGGTCTGGGAAATGCCTGCCGGATGCACCATGATGCTCGGTAAACCGACAAATACTTTTGTGGCGCCGCCGCTGGTGCCGACGTCAATCGTCATATCTCTGTAAAGAGAAATAAATGAACCAGAAGGCCCTGTTAATGGTATAATGCCGTAGGGATCGACATTAGTAAAGTTCCCGGCCATTTGAACATAAGGAGACATGGTTACATTTCTGACGCCGATCCAGCCTTTTGATGTGTAACCGCCGCAAGTCGTGCAACCGTCACCATCACCCCATGATTGCAGGCTGGGAGCAAAATTGCCTCGGATGCTCAAGTTAGTCTGGAAAAAATTATCACCGCCGAAATCAATCGTCACACCCTCCTGAGCTGTGGTGGCTGAGAGTTCTTCTTCAGTCAGAGACACTTTCTTGGCCAGAGCAGCAAAAGGCAACGTTACAAGGAACATCATGACGACAACGCAAACCACAATCTTCTTCATATTCTTCTCCTTAAAAAATTTTTAAGAGTTGACACCTAATATTTTTTAATTTTTTTCTGTAAGATTTAAGGCTCTGAATGTCTAAAACAAGCCTTGTCGGTTTTTTACGTTATTTGCAAGGAGTTGTCAAGAATATTTTATAATTTATTTATAATTAAAACAGTAATTTTCAAAGAACAATCATTGTTGTTTGAAGAAGTCATAGGTCAAAAAATTTTTACAGATCGGGTTCGTCCGCCCGGCCGGATTCAAACAAAAAAGCCGGTGCGTTTTTACATGTTTTTTTACACGAAACGGACCGGCCTTTTTTGAGGATATTTTAATAATTTATCGGTATGTCAGTTTTTTTAAGGCTTCTATGCGATCCTCAAGCGGCGGATGGCTCATGAAAAGAAGTTTGAGCCCGTGGCCGGAAGGCTTGCCGTTGATGCCGAAAGCCGCCATCTGATCGGGCAGCGGTTCAGCGGTTCCTCTTTTGAGCGCTTCGAGCGCGTTGATCATGTTTTGCGTTCCGGCCAGTTTGGCGCCGCCCGCATCCGCTATAAATTCCCGTTTTCTGCTGAACCACATCACGATTACACTGGCCAGGATGCCGAAGACGATTTGCGCGACGAGGGACGTGACGAAAAATCCGATGCCGTGGCCTTCTTCTTCATTTTTCAGAATGACCCGGTCCACAAAATGACCCACAATGCGGGACAGGAAAATGACGAAGGTGTTCACCACCCCCTGAATCAGGGACAGGGTGATCATGTCGCCGTTGGCCACATGGCTTATTTCATGGCCGATGACCGCTTCGACTTCTTCCTTGTTCATCGCGTGAAGCAGTCCCGCGCTGACGGCCACCAGCGCCTTATTCTTGTTCATTCCGGTGGCGAAAGCGTTCGGGGACGGAGAGTTGAAAATGGCGACTTCCGGCATGCCGATATTCGCCATCTGAGCATGTTTTTTCACGGTGTCCACCAGCCAGGTTTCAGTCGCACTTTGGGGATTGGTGATGACTTGCGCGCCCATCATGCGTTTGGCCATCCACTTGGACATGGCCAGCGATATAAAAGCGCCTCCGAAACCGAATACCGCCGCGAAGACGAGCAGGTTAACCATATTAAGATTCATGCCGCTTTCGTCTAGAATACGGTCGACACCGAGCAGACGCAAAACAATGCTCAAAACGACAAGCACAGCGATATTGGTCGCGAGAAACAACAAAATTCTTTTCATTTTTAACCTCCTGAGTTAAAAACTGCCCCGGGCAGCCATTGACGGTACGTCTTGACAATTCTTTTTGTTATTTTAATGGCAAGAACCGGGATGTCAAGTCTTTATCGTGAAAAAGTCCCGGATTGTTTTTCTCCGGAAGATGTTTTTGCGGGATTGGGCGGAAGGAATCGGATTATGGGCGCTTTGATTGTCGCTGGTATTGTTTTTTCCCCAAGGGGACGGACTCAACCGGCACCCCGAATTTGCTTGACACAGACAACTATCTTGTTTCAAGATATCTGCACATTCAATCATTATTCAAAGCGGCCAACCAGGAGGAATCACAATGAAGAAAAAAGATATCGTACAGTATCCTCAGACTATCAGCGGTTTTGAATTTTTTGTCAAGTTCATGGCGTTCGTTGGACGGATTCCATTTGTCGTCTATCACGGGATCAAGGGGATCAAATCGATTAGCAGCAATCGCAATGCCTCCTGGGGATCGCTTCTGCAAAAATCCGCACTCAAGTATCCGAACAACCCGGCGGTGAAATCACCCGACGGCACATTGACCTATGCCGAACTTAATGAGAAGGCCAACCAGTTTGCCCATTTTCTGCTGTCGAAAAACGTTAAAAAAGGCGACACGGTTGCGGTATGTCTTGAAAACAGGCCGGAACTGCTTTTTCTTTATTGCGGATGCGCAAAAGTGGGGGCTGTATGCTCTCTCATCAATACAAATCAGAGAGGGGATTCTCTGGTACACAGTTTCAATCTCAACAAGGGGAAGGTGATGGTGGTCGGAGAGGAGTGCTACAGTTTCTTCAAGGACGTGAAGGACCGAATCGACCTTCAGGGATCGGAGCTTTGTTTGCTCAGGGATCCGGCAATGAATCAATTAAAGGCGCCCGAAGACATTACGGATCAGCTTGCCGTCCTGCCCAAAACCAATCTTTCCGAAACGGGCGGGATCAGCCTGAAAGATACGATGGCCTACGTCTATACCTCGGGAACAACCGGCGGGTTGCCCAAAGCGGCGGTCATCACCCATAAGCGGGCTATGTCCGCGACATTCTGGTTCGGAAGGGTCGTAACGCATGTCAAGCCGAAACACACCATCTACATTCCCCTGCCTTTTTTCCACACCAATGCCATCACCGTGGGATGGCCGCCGGCCCTGTACAGCGGAGCGGCAGTTGCCATGAGGCGGAAATTCAGCGCGAGCGGCTTTCTCGACGACGTGAAGAAATTCCAGGCCACGCATTTTGTCTACGTGGGAGAAGTGTGCCGCTACCTGATGGCACAGCCCGAAAAAGCCGGCGAAAACAAGACCACCCTGAAATACATTATCGGCAACGGCCTGAGACCGGATATCTGGATGGCTTTCAAGAGGCGTTTCGGCATCAGCAAAATATACGAATTTTACGGAGCGGCCGAAGGGGTCGGCGTGTTTACCAATCTTATGAATTTTGATTATACCGTGGGAACCAGTCTCACGCCCTTTGCCATTGTCCAATATGATATCGAAAACGATTGTCCGGCGCGCGATGCCGGGGGCTTCCTTATCAAAGTCGCCAAAGGCGACCCCGGCCTCCTGATTATGGAAATATCTGAAAAAACCCCGTTCCCCGGTTATACCGACAAAAAGAAAACCGAAGAGAAAATTATCCGCAATGCCTTCAGGAAAGGCGATCTCTGGTTCAATACCGGCGACATGCTTCGCAATATGGGATTTCGTCACGCGCAGTTTGTCGATCGCCTCGGCGATACCTTCCGCTGGAAGGGCGAAAACGTCGCAACCATGGAAGTGGAAAAAGCGCTGGATTCTTTTTCCGGCGTGTCCGCTTCGGCGGTTTATGGCGTGGTTATGCCGAAAGGCGACGGCAGAGCCGGTATGGCCGCCGTGATAAAACAGGAAGGGAAAGATGTTGATTTTGCCGCGCTGGCAGAGCACCTCCGGTCCGTTCTGCCCAAATACGCGGTGCCGATTTTTATCCGTTTTGTCAATGATTTCCAGTGGACGGCAACGCATAAGATCAAGAAGAACGATCTGAAAAATGACGGATATAATCTGTCGGCGATCAAAGACGGCCTGTATGTTCTCCTGCCCGGAACCGAAACATACGTTCCCCTGAATGACGCCATCTATCAGGACATCATGGCCGGAAAATATAAATTTTAAGAGACTTGTCTGTAGCCGTTTCCATGGCAGGTGGGTTCGCCTGACCATATGGAGACATTGAGATTGTTCGGCTTATCGGGTTATTCAATCTGTCTGTGACGCCTGGATCTCATGAAGTTTGCTTGCAAGTGTCGGAATAATATGGTAGTTCACTTCAACTTAACCAGGGCGCCTGCAGAGGTTGTCCTGGTTTTAGATTGTAAAAAGATTATTCGTGACGTGATCACTTAAATACAGGAGCAAACAATGGATTACAAAAAGACCCTGAATCTTCCCCAGACGGATTTTCCGATGAAAGCGAATCTGGCGCAGCGCGAGCCGGAAATGCTGAAAAAATGGGAAGACATGAACATCTATAAAAAGATCAGACAAATGGCCAAGGGGAAAACGCCTTACATTTTGCATGACGGTCCTCCTTATGCAAACGGCAATATTCATCTGGGCACCGCTCTCAATAAAATCATAAAGGACATTGTCATTAAATCAAAAAACATGACCGGATTTGACGGTGTCTATGTGCCGGGCTGGGATTGTCACGGCCTGCCGATTGAGCATCAGGTGGATAAGGAACTGGGCGCCAAAAAGGGGGCGATGTCGCAGGTGGAAAAGCGCCGCGCCTGCAGGACCTATGCGGAAAAATATGTCGACATTCAGCGTGAACAGTTCAAGCGTTTCGGTGTTTTCGGCGAGTGGGAGAATCCTTATCTGACGATGGCCTATCCTTACGAAGCGGTCACGGTTGAGGAATTTGGGAAGCTTTATCTCAACGGCAGTGTTTATAAAGGAAAAAAACCGGTTTACTGGTGCGCCACCTGCAGAACCGCGCTGGCGGAAGCCGAAGTGGAATATGCCGATCATCACACGCCGTCCATTTACGTGAAATTTAATTTTGTCTCCGACATTGCCCAGGTGCTGCCCAAACTGGCCGCCCAGAAAGTGGCGATGGTCATCTGGACCACGACGCCCTGGACGATCCCGGCCAATCTGGCGATTGCCGTCAAGGATGATTTTATTTACGTGGCGGTGAAAATCAATGACGACGTAATGATTGTCGCTAAAGACATGTTGGATTATTGTCTGGACGCCTTTGGATATCAGGGCAAGTCCTATGAAATTATCGATGAGTTTAAGGGCGCGGTTCTGGAAGGTCAGAAATGCGTTCATCCGCTGATTAAGAGAAACAGTCTGTTGATCCTGGCGCCGTTTGTCACGCTGGATGCCGGAACCGGCGCCGTGCATATTGCTCCCGGCCACGGTCAGGAAGACTATGAAATCGGCCTCGAGTACGGCCTGGATAATTACGCGCCGGTGGACGACGCGGGAAAATTCACGGAAGATGTCGAACATTTTGCCGGACAGTTTGTTTTCGACGCCAACGACAGCGTCATCAAGAAACTCGATGAAGTCGGCGCGCTTCTGGGGCATGTGCCGATGCAGCATTCCTATCCGCACTGCTGGCGCTGCAAGAAACCCATCATTTTTCGTTCCACGGAACAGTGGTTCATTTCGATGGAGAAAAACGATCTGCGCAAGAAAGCGCTGGAATGCATTAACGAAGTCACATGGATTCCCTCGTGGGGGAAAGACCGCATCTACGGCATGGTGGAAAACCGCCCGGACTGGTGTATCTCGCGCCAGAGATTGTGGGGCGTGCCGATTACCGTGTTCTATTGCGCCAAATGCAAAAATGAAGTGATGACCAGGGAAATGATGGATCATCTGGTGGCGCTGGTGGAAAAAAACGGAGCGGATGTCTGGTTTGAAAAAGATCCAAAAGACCTGATGCCGAAGCATACGACCTGTCCGCACTGCAAAGGGACGGAGTTTACCAAGGAAGTGAATATTCTGGATGTCTGGTTCGATTCGGGAGTCAGCCACGCGGCCGTTCTGGAAAAACGTCCGGATCTGAGTTCGCCCTGCGACATGTATCTGGAAGGCAACGATCAGCATCGCGGCTGGTTTCATTCGTCCCTGCTGGAAAGCGTGGGTACGCGCGGACGCGCGCCGTATAAGAATGTTCTGACACACGGCTTTGTCGTGGACGGGGAAGGCAAAAAAATGTCCAAATCCGTCGGCAACGTCATCGGCGCGGAAGAGGCGATCAATAAATACGGCGCGGAAATCCTGCGGCTGTGGGTGGCGGCGGAAGACTACACCGACGACATCCGCATTTCCGAAGAAATCCTCAAACGCCTGATGGAAGCCTATCGCCGGATCCGCAACACCAGCCGTTTCATTCTGGGCAACCTCTACGATTTCAACATGGATAAGGATGCGGTGGCGTACGAGCAGATGTCCGAGCTGGACCGGTGGGCCCTGCATCGTTTGCAGGAAGTCATCAAACGCGTGACGGAGGCTTATGAACGGTATCAGTTCCACGTGGTTTTCTACACGCTTTACAATTATTGCACCGTTGATCTGAGCGCGCTTTATCTCGATGTTTTGAAGGACCGGCTCTACACCAACAAGGCCGCTTCCGCGGTGCGACGCTCCGGTCAAACGGCGATGTTTATCATTCTTAACGCGATGACCAGATTGCTTGCGCCGATTCTGACCTTTACGTCCGAGGAAGTCTGGGCGGCGATGCCGGACTGGACCAACAAGGAAGATAGCGTTCATCTGGCGCAGTTCCCGGAAGTCAGCGGCACCTTTTTCAATGCGGACCTGGGCGAGCGCTGGAAAGCGATGATCGACGCGAAGAGTGAAATTGCCAAGGCCGTTGAACATGCGCGAAAAGAGAAAATTGTCGGCCATTCGCTGGATGCGCGCATCACGATTGCAGCGCCGGAAAAACTGCGGGCGTTGTTTGCCGCGCATCTCGAGGATTTAAAAGCGCTGCTGATTGTGTCGCAGCTGCAGCTGGCCGATGAGCAGGATATTGCCGCACCCTTCCGGAGTGCAGAAATTGAAGGGCTCATGGTCGGTGTTGAGAAAGCCCGCGGCGCCAAGTGCGAACGCTGCTGGATTTATGACGAGTCCGTCGGTGCCGACGCGCAGCATCCGACCATCTGTGCCCGCTGTCTGCCGAATCTGTAAAAAAAGGAGTTCTCTTTGAAAAAGAATATTATCATTTTTGTTCTGGGAGCGGCTGTCATCGTCGTGCTGGATCAGATCACGAAAGCGGCTATCGTAAAAAAATTCTTTCTGCATGAAACCCGTTCGGTGATTGACGGTTTTTTTAATCTTGTTTACGTAATGAATCCCGGCGCCGCCTTCGGCTTTCTGGCCGGCATGTCCGAGATGTTTCGCTCTCTGTTTTTCATCGGCATGACTCTGCTGGTCATGGCTCTGATCATTTATTACATCGCGAAAAGCAAATCGGAAAACATGTTCTTCGTCGTTTCCCTGACCATGATCTTCGCGGGCGCCGTCGGAAACCTGATCGACCGGATTCGCTTTGGAGCGGTTGTGGATTTTCTTGATTTTTACATCAAAACAGCCCACTGGCCGGCATTTAATGTGGCTGATTCAGCCATCACCATCGGTGCTGTGTTAATGATCTGGGGTATGGTCGCGGGACGAAAACGAGAGGCTGTCTGATCATCACGTTTTAAACGTTGAGAAGGGTACGGCCTTGCACTGTGGATTGCAGGTCACAGCATTTTATGTGGCGGAAATTTACGGTTGTTTTGAGTCTTTGAGTTTCTGCAATTCTTCCCTGTAGCTTTCCGCCTGAGCCCGGATGGTTTCGATTTCCTTTTGCGCGTGTTCCAGTTTTTCTTCCTGCAGGTGTCTTTCCTGCCTGTTTTTTTCCTGGATTTCATCGATGCCCACGTAAACGGCCAATGCTCCTCCGAGCAGCAGGAAAATCGGAAGGGATCCTTTAAAAATCGTCATAAAATCCGGCCAGAAGAAAATTAAACTGACCAATCCGAAGATAGCGGAAATGATTCCCCCGATGAGCAACGACATAGTGTTCCCTCCGGTCAAGATGATGATTTGAAGACATTTTTTTTCTATCATAAAAAGACCATTCCGGCAAGATGCAAACAGATGCTGTGAAATGTGAAAATATTGCTTGATTTAAAGCTGTTCATCATTTAAACGTATAAAATCATAAAGATATGAGGTGAACATGATAGAGCCTGATTTTGCCAAAGGAGACGGTCTGATTCCCGCGATTGTCCAAGATGCCGAAACGAAAGACGTTCTGATGATGGCTTACATGAATCGCGAATCGTGGGACGCGACTTTAAAAACAGGAAAGGCGACCTATTGGAGCCGGTCGCGGAAAAAATTGTGGTTGAAAGGCGAGTCCTCGGGCAATGTTCAGATCGTCAAAGCGGTTTTTATCGACTGCGATGAAGATACCATTCTGTTACATGTCCAACAGATAGGAGATGCCGCCTGCCATACCGGTCACCGGTCCTGTTTTTACCGCAAGTTGGAAGGAAATGATTTTGTTGCCGTCGGAGAAAAGATTTTTAATCCAGAGGATGTGTATAAATGAAAAATTTAAAACTGGGAATTCCCAAGGGCAGTCTGGAAGCCAATACCATCGATTTATTTAAAAAGGCGGGATGGCGCATCACCAGCGACGCCCGAAGCTATTTTCCCGATATCGATGATCCGGAGATTTCTTGCAAGCTTGTCCGGGCGCAGGAAATGTCACGTTACGTTGAAGACGGAACGCTGGATCTGGGCCTGACGGGTATCGACTGGATCATGGAAAATGATTCGGATGTCGTTGTGGTGCAGGATCTTATTTATTCCAAGGTGTCCACGCAGCAGGCCCGCTGGGTTCTGGTTGTCCGTGACGATTCTCCCTACAAAAAGATCGAGGATATGGAGGGAAAGAGAATATCCACGGAATTGGTCAACTTTACGAAGAAATATTTTGCGGAAAGAAACATCAATATTCATGTTGAGTTTTCCTGGGGAGCCACCGAAGCCAAGGTTGTCGAGGGGCTGGTGGATGCCGTTGTGGAAGTGACGGAAACGGGCTCGACAATCAAGGCCAACAAATTGCGCATCATTCATGAACTGATGAAAACCAACACTCAGTTAATCGCCAATCGCGCTGCGTGGAAAAATGCATGGAAACGCAAAAAGATTGAGCAGATCAGCACCATGCTGACCGGTTCTTTGCAGGCCATGGGGAAGGTGGGTCTGAAACTTAACGTGTCCAAAGAAAATCTGAAAGGCGTTATCGGCCTGATCCCCTCACTGAAATCTCCGACGATTTCCGGTCTGTCTTCAGACAAATGGTTTGCCATTGAATCGATTGTTGACGCGAAAGTCATGCGGGATTTGATTCCGAAACTTCTGGATGCAGGCGCTCAGGGTATTATTGAATATCCTTTAAACAAGGTTATTTAGCGGAGACAACGATTATGGCGAGAAAAGCGAAGATTGTCCGTAAGACAACAGAGACGGATATTCGTCTTGAAATCGATCTGGATAAAACCGCCGGCAGCAGCATTGAGACCACCATTCCGTTTTTTAATCACATGCTGGAGCTGTTTGCGCGTCACGGGTTTTTGAAACTGATCGTCAGAAGCAAGGGGGACACGCATATTGACGATCATCATCTGGTGGAAGATCTGGGCATCTGTCTGGGCCAAGCGGTGGCTAAAGCGCTCGGAGACAAAAAAAACATCAATCGCTACGGATCGGCCCGTGTGCCGATGGATGAATGTCTGTGCCAGGTGGATATGGATATCTGCGGAAGGCCTTATCTGATCTATCACGTGAAAAGCGGCCGGAGAAAAATCGGCAAATTTGATCCGGCGCTGGTCAAAGAATTTTTCAAGGCGTTTACGGATCAAAGCGGCATCACGCTGCATATCAATTTTCTGTATGGCGAAAACATTCACCACATGATTGAATCGATATTCAAGGCTTTCGGCCGTGCTCTCAGAAATGCCGTGTCCCTAAACGAAAACATCAAGGGCGTTCTTTCCACCAAAGGAAAGCTTTAGCCGGTTGGATTCTGCTTTTCTGTGGAAAGCAGCGTCATTCATACACCGATCCCTTATCGGCGGGACCTGTCCCGTTGATCGGGAGTCAAGACATCGAGGTGAGATCATGGTTGCCATTCTCCGCAAATATTTTTGTTTTATTGTGAGATTTGTTTTTGTCGCTTTGCTGGCTTTTCCTGTCATGTCGCAAGCGCTGGATAAAAAAGCACAGAGCGATGAAAGCGAAAATCTGATAGCGGTCATCGCCTTTCAGCCGTTAAGGCCGGAAGGCGGCACCGGAAATACCGTCCTCTGTCCGATTTGCGGGAAGGCTTCGGCCGGCGGCATCATACAGGAGGGGGCGGAAAAAATCGTTGAAGAAATTTTTGTAGAACAACTGAAGGCAAGAGACGATATCGTGTTGGTACCCGCGGAAAAATTACAGAAAGCGACTCAAAAATATTCTACCGACAGCATGAAAGATTTTCAAGCAACCGGCCTGCTGAAGATCGGCAGGGAATTGAAGGCTGATTTCCTGGTTGTCGGTTATGTTTACCGTTTTGCGGAAAGGGTGGGCTACCGGTATTCATCGGAACATCCGGCGTCTGTTGTTTTTGAAATTCATTTGATTAGGACTGCCGACGGCAAATCCGTCTGGCGGGGATATTTTGATAAAACGCAACGATCTC
>Ga0209203_1002673_pt1 | contig 11555 bp, 15 predicted proteins | sample AD_UKC109_MetaG_FD_184423 | JGI IMG/M metagenome (GOLD analysis project Ga0209203, IMG submission 184423) | Active sludge microbial communities of municipal wastewater-treating anaerobic digesters from Hong Kong - AD_UKC109_MetaG (SPAdes)... | ecosystem: Engineered > Bioreactor > Anaerobic >...
CCCTGCGGGTAATGTCCGACGCAGGGTAGAGGTTGTGCCGTAAACGAAAAAAGCCGGCATCATGCCGGCTCCTGAATCTCTGTGGGGCGTACTGGAATCGAACCAGTGACCTCTTGCCTGTCAAGCATTAAATTTCCTTCTTTCTTTTGCATTCAATTTCTGCCAAAATCCTGATATTGCTATATATAAGGCAATTAGGGCTTGCATTATAACGTAATAAAAAGTAACTTAACACCCAAAATGTTGCAACCATGTTGCAACCGGGATAAATACGTCAAGAAAAATGGCATCAGCAAAGATCATTTTGTTTACTCATAAGAAGCTCAAGGATGGTTCCTTCCCAATAGTACTTCAGGTTATAAAAGACAGGGCTAGGAAGCTGATCTCACTTGGTCATTCAACTACCCTTGAGCAGTGGGACATGGATGATAACCTGCCCAACAAGAAGCACCCCAATTACAAGGGCCTGAAGCTGCTCATCCAGAAGAAACAGATCGAGGCTGATAAAGTCATAATTGACCTGGATGAGAAAGGGGAACATTATACCGTAGATGATATTGTAGACAGGCTAAAGCCTGCTGTATCGAACGTAACGGTATTTACATATGCAGAGAGTCTTGTAAAACGACTTGAGAAATCAGGTAAGATTGGCAATGCAAATGTGTATGAGGCCACACTTGCTGCATTCAAGAAATATAGGAAAGACGTTGACCTGACATTTCATCAGTTAACGTACCGGGTAATTAAGGACTTTGAAGAAAGTCTACTGGAGAACAGCAAACGGCTTAATTCAATCTCAGTGTACTTGCGCACTCTTAGGGCAATATACAATCAGGCCATAAAGGACAAAGTAGCCCAGGAGAAGGACTACCCGTTTAAAGACTTGAAAATACGCCAGGAAACGACTGTCAAGCGTGCGATATCAAAGGAGGATATAGCAAAGATCAGGAACCTGAAATTGGTGCCAGGATCTGAACTGGATAAGGCACGAGATTACTTCCTGTTCAGTTTCAACATGAGGGGTATGTCTTTCGTTGATATTGCGTTTTTACGTAATCGTGATATAGTCAATGGGCGTGTTCTGTACACTCGGAAGAAGACCGGCCAGAAGTTCTCAATTAAACTCACGGAGGAAGCAAAAGCAATTATAAACAAGTATCACTATAATGATGAACCAGAGGGTTTTGTGTTTCAGATAATAGATCGTAAGGGATCGGAGTATTTGGATTATCGCAATGCACTGAGATTGACAAATAAGAAGCTTAAGACAATAGGTGAGGATGCTGGTTGTTCAATTAAGATTTCAACGTATGTAAGCCGTCATTCATGGGCAACAATTGCAAAGAGGTCAGGTATTCCAACAGCTGTGATCAGTGAGGGGATGGGACATAATTCAGAGAGGACCACTCAGATATACCTGGATAGTTTCGAAAATGAGGTTATTGATGATGCAAATGAGCTGATAACCGGTTAATTGTGTAAAAGTTAATGCTTACATTTATCTGCAATATTATATGCAACAGAATTTCGTCTTGCATCAAGAGAGATAGAGATCGTAAACATTTCACACAAATAATCCACAAAAATGGAGATTGATGACTATTTTTTGAAAATATGGAGAAAAAGCGTTAATAAACCAAAGATCAGGATTATTGAATTCTATCCCGAGCTCTCATTTCCCCATGTTGATCCCAACTTTTTTGGCCCACCGACGGAGAACAAAGCAAGGTTAGCGGTTACTTATAATCGTGATCTTATAACTCCAGTACATTTTAGAGGATTATTAAATCAGTTACAGGAAGAAATTGAGAAGAATTTAAGCTTAAACATTGAGGATAATCTCAAGTTTGGCTACCTGATGTCAATAAAAGAATCATTTGAAACCATTTACTCCCAGATTATAAGAAGAGAAATCGATGGTAAAGCAGTATACGAGCTTGCATTTGCTGAATATGTTGACACGAGTTTTGAGGAGATCTGCAAGCAAGACTTTGTCTACTATTTTCTGACTAGTCGAGAATTGTTCTTACTGCTAAGAGATAAAATCACTTTCATCGAGGAAAGGATTCAGTTATTCAGCCCTAAACCAATTAAAACAAGAAGGCCAAGAAAAACATATGACTCCTTTCCGTTCAGGCCTGGATTAAGAAATAACCAAGAGCTTATGAGCAATCTGAGAGCTACGATGATAGATGATAAGTTCATTGCACCTGATACAACCATCAAAAATTTCTGTGCGGTTTTCGGGAATAGACTAATTGAAGAACCGGTCAAATGGATAGGAGACAAAGCAGCTTTAAAATCATTTATCTCAAGACTGCCCTACAAATCCTTTGAGGAACACGTTTCTGATATATGGAAAATTGCAGAAAAATGTTTTGTCCTCGGAAATGGCAATAGGGTCACTCTCAAAGATTTTTATTCGACCCAGAAAGCAAAACCCGGCTCTGAAAATGACAGGAAAGTATTCGAATTAATCAGGATGATTGAGAACGTAATGCCAAAATAACCTGTACGAGTTGTCTCCGTTATGATGCTTAGTTTTAATAAACTAAGTGTCTAATATCATTTTAATAATCAATAATATACATTATTGCTATGCGTAGCTTTTTAATGCTTCGTAATACTCCGTATTTGTTTGTAGTTACGTTGCGGAAAAAAGCCATATGGTAAAAAATAACGAAAATTTAACAGAAAAATGGTTATCAGGTGACCAAGTGTGTCGCTTGCTGAGAATCTCAAAGCGCACTTTGCAACATTACAGGACGAATGGCATTCTGCCATTTTCACAGATCGGGCGAAAGATCTATTATAAAGCATCAGATATTGATGATTACTTGGATGCTCATTACATCAACGCTCACTACCAGAAAGGGGGTGCAGCATGATCACCGCCCGAGACTTGGATATGCGTTATCCAGAGCCATACATGATATGGCAAAGGCTTTCTGATGAATCAAGAGATTTTGCTGTGAAGTGTTTTAACCACCTAGAGGACCCGTTCGACTTCCTTGACAGGAATGAAAGGGAGAAGGGCAGGTTCATGAAGGAAGCTGCTACATTGGCACCAATGACAGTCATCAGACCAGAAGCAAAATCCAATGACAAAGGCAGACCCTTACCGAGGGTTCTGCCGATGTCTGGTCGGCATAATGACGGTTCACCTGGTACGACCCTCGATGAGTTGATGGCTTTACCTGATGATGACAGGTCATTTCTGGTCTACCCAATTATCCCGAGGAGTAAGATCAGTATGCTAGCAGGAAAGAGTGATGTTGGCAAGAGCATGTTTTACATACAGCTTTGTACAGCGATCATACTAGGGAAGCGTAAATTCCTTGACATGCCGATGGAGCCAAAGTATAAGAGGGCCCTGATAATTACGACCGAGGATGACCGGTATGATATCAGGTTCAGGCTAAGCAGGCAATTGGCTGGGATGAAGTTGAACAAAGCTCAGAGCGTAAATCTGAAGGTCGTTGACGACACAACAGAGATTGTCCCTGTGCTTGAAGTTGAACTTTCACTGAAGCGATATGACCTTGTAGTAATCGATGCTTTTGGGGATGTGTTCGAGGGCAACATAAATGCCACGAACGATGTCAGGAGGTTCCTCACGAGTATTTCTATGGTCTTGAACAGGTACCAATGTGCAGCTTTGATTATACATCACGAGGGTAAGGCTTCAACAAAGAAGGGACCTCAAAAGGATAAGATCCTTGGCAGCTCCGGGATTGAACAACGATGTAGGTCTGTAGCAATACTGTCAGCTGAACCGAAGATACCCGGCAGGAGGACGCTCCAAGTTGTGAAGGGTAACCACATCTCGGACGAGGAAAAGGCTAAGGTTCACAGGTACAAATTCGACTCCGAGACCTTTACCTATTCTGTAGACCCGAATGCAGTGGCCGAGGATGAGGGAAATGTTCCGAGTAATAAATACACTAGGAAATACCCTGTCGTGAAGCAGAGAGGACGTAAGGGGCCAACAGAGGTTGAATTTAATCAGGCAAAGGAGATGAGGGAGGCAGGTAAGACCCTGAAGGAGATCGGTGAATCCCTGGGCAGGAATAGCTCGACTATATGCCGATGGTTCAAGGAACCACCTCGATGGGATACCAGGAGGGTTGGCAGAGTAGGTTAGAATCTTCTACTACAAACAAACGGGAGCTCTTGTGGGCTCCCGTTCTTTTTACATTAAATCTGTACTATTGCCTGCGGCACGCGATGTAGAAGAAAATCAGTTATTGACAGTATTGTATATATATACAGTTAATATCTATTTAACTTAATATTCTTTTAATATTACAAAACGCAATTAATCATTGCATTTCATAATATACTTATATATAGGGAATTGTTCAATTTGCAATAATATGCAAAAGTGAGGTATATATATCCATTGTGCCCTAATTCTGTGTACTCCTACAATAAAAGTGCGACAGCACTTTTACATAAATAGCCTTTCAGACCAGGTATAGATTTTTGATAATACCCCCGAGCGCCGGTACCACCTATGAAGGTCCCCCCGGTTCACATTCAGCCGGGAAACTACTCCCGTAGGGTTATTAACTAAAAACATAATGCTATGGTAACAATTGTTGATGTTGCGAAAACCATTAAGAAAGACGGCAGTACAATGATTTCAATTGTCGTTCAGGGAGGAATGGAGCCAGTGGTCTCAAACACCAGTGGCAGAGTTTACATGACTGCAAGGAAGACACGCATACCGTGTACTTTCACTTATGAAGCTGCAAAGGCTATGATCGGGCAGACAATGCCTGGTACTATCAGGAGGGTTGAGTGCGAACCTTATTCTATGGTGATTCCCGGCACGGGGAAAAAGGTGAAGCTCAATTACACCTATGTCTATGATCCAAATCCGGTTTCGGTTGAAGAGGTAGTAGGCTAGGTATCTCCCGGGGGGTTGGTTAACACCAGCCCCTCTTTTTTTTCTACAAATAAAATATTGATATGGAAGCATATAAGATTAGAAACGCATTAAAGCATTTCAGGGGTACGACTGAGTACAACAAACACTTGTACCCAGGACATTCACCAATTTACCTGACCGATGGCTGTATGTTCTTGAGGGAGGAATGTAATGCTTACTGGTTATTTGATCAGATATTGAAAGCTCAGTCTATTCCCAAGGTTAAGTCAGTGTCATTCCAGAAGTGGTTATTTACCCAGGTTAAGGGAGACTTGTCATGGAAGTTGACCTGTACCAATACTGATGATAACAGAGTGATATGGAGCAGGAAGCTTGATTTCTTTGATTTTCCGCTACAGAGAATAGAAATATGGTTGATTGACAAGGTGGCATTGTTGCCATCAGAATACTGACTACAAAATGAATCATGAAAAGAAAAGGAAATATATCGAGGAGTTGTTCAAGTATGTTGATACTGAGAGCATACTTGCCATTAAAGAATGGAATACCCTAGAGCGGTTGCGTTGTCCATTTATAGTCAAGGCCAGGAGGGATGTTGGTCTGTGCAAGGCCGGGAACTATTACAGGGTTGAAGCTGTCAAGGTTGATCTACAAACATTAATGGATGTTTATATAATCAAATCAGTGGCCTATCTGCCTCATAATTTTACAATTGCAGACTACTCTGGGTAATGTTGAAAAAAAGATTTGTCTTGCATTGTTGAATATTCGAAATTTGGTATGAATGCTCAGGCTGTTGTGGGTCTGGGCACATCTACTGTCAATTTAAAATATAGGCTTATGAGGGAAAAGCAATTGTCTATAGGAGTCACTTTAAAAGGGACTTAAGATTTACTTGGTAAAGCGGTGTTCGGGTTGCTCCCTTTGCGCTGGTATGGTAAGGCTACAAGCAGTGGTATACCAGGCAAATCGCAACCCTCACAAGCTGGTTAGTGCTCGCCTGCGGCATCCAATTTTATTCGGCAACCGCGTGTTTGCAATAAGCAATAGCTCATGACACATCAAGGCCAAGCCCTACGGGTTCCTGTGGAAGCCTTGCTTTTGTCACTCGCTAACCACGCTGCACATAGCCGAAAATTGTCTGCAACTCGCAACGGCTCGCGTTAAATGAAGCATATTTTGACTAAGGATTTAGGAGTAGCAATTTATTCTATTTTAAAAGATACTCACGTTGCCTACAAGGCTAAAAAGACGAAGAAACTATGATAGCAATTGGTTTTAATTTTACAAAGAATGATTTTCGATACTGTGTATTGGGAGACCAAACCAATCCACCGACAATTATTGAGAAAAATAAAATAGTCTATCCGAAAAACATGAATACAGCTGATTTGATGGAATGGTTTGAGATTCAGCTTTCCCTGATAATAGATAAACATAATCCTAATCTATTAAGCCATAAAATTTCATTGACAATCTCTTCACTTGACCAAATAAGGAATGCTTGTTATCCCCAGGCAATTTTAAATTTACTGGCTAAAAAGAGAAACACTCAAATAAACTCATATTCGCCACAAGCGATAAATGCCACTAAATTTGGTCAGAGCAAAAATACAGATGTTTATGTCTACATTGATGGAATTCTTGGAACTCATCCGCCATATTGGGATAAACCGACAAAGGAAGCTGTTTTGGTAGCATGGTTTAATTTACTGTAATGAAAGGTCCCAAACTAGATAAATTTCAAATTATCGACCATTTAGGCAATGGCTTCTTCGGACACGTTTACCTATGCTTTGACCCTTTTCTTCAAAAAGAGATTGCTGTTAAAGTAATTAAGGTACCTGATCCGGGTAGATTTGTAAACGCGGTTAGAGAAGGACGAACTCTTGATTTATGCAGACACAAACATATAGTGGATGTAAAAGATGTTAGAGCAACACTTTTCAATACTGAACCAGTTGTTTTAATTGTTATGGAATTCCTAGCGAAAGGTTCGATTCAAAAACATATTGAAAAAAGGTTCATTTCAACTAAGGAATCGTGCAAAATTGTTCAACAAAGCTTACTTGGCCTCGAACATGCTCACAATAATAATGTTTTGCACAGAGACATAAAACCTGGAAATATCATGTTTGGGGATAATGGTGAAGCTAAGTTATCTGATTTTGGGTTAGCTATAAATTATCATTCAGAACCCAGTGATGTTATTGGCTATAAGCCTCATCAACCTTTAGAAGTTATTGAAGGCAATCCAATGGATAAATTGAGTGATATTTATGCTATGGGTATGACCTTTTATCGCTTATTAAATAACACTAACAATTTACCATTCCCTTTTTCAACTAGAGAAGAATGGAAAAAGGCAGTAATTAAAGATTTATTTCCCCCTCGACAATTTCTTCCACACATTCCGGAGAAAGTAATTAAAGTTTTGAATAGGTCGATACATAAGAATAAGGCCATCAGATTTCAGAGCTGTCTTATATTTCGGCAGTCAATTGAAAGACTCAACTTCGCCATTGATTGGTTCTATGTGGACAATGATAATTGGACAGGTCTAAGTAATAAGGATAGTTATTCAATTAGTAAATTCAGAAAAAGAACAGGTTGGGTAATTGATTTCAGAAAGAATGGAACTAGAAAAACAGAGTATTGTTATTCAAACATTCCTGATGATAAAGTAGAAGAAGAATTTTTTAAAACAATCAGAGAAACTACATTAAATTGAAAATACCTAGGCAACCAGGTATTATATGAAATTAACACTCTATATAATTACGAAATTCACGTAACACTCTATATTGCAGGCAGATAGACGAATAGCATATTTCGAAATAAGACTCATGGGCCTGATTCTAAGCCATTTAATCAATTGAGACAACACATTCTATCACTCCATGTCAAGAGTGCCTTAAATCGTCTGTAAATGGCGTTATATGGCATTTCTCGCATATGGCATAAGGGCTAAGGCCTTAATATACAATACATTAACATTATAACCCAGGTTAATCGCCTGGGTTTCTTATTTCTACTTACCTAATAATCAAAACACAATGAAAACAAATGACAACAATATTGCTGAAGTAAGACTGAAATATTCAAGTAAGGTCAGTGCATCTGACAGACCACAAGTGCGTTGTTCAACTGGTGCCCTGGAGTTATTCAGGGAGACTTGGGATAAAGAAACCATTGAACTTTATGAAGAGTGTAAGTTGATGCTCCTGAACAGAGCAAACAAAGTCCTGGGTATAGCCCAGATATCACAGGGAGGGATCTCTGGTACTGTAACTGATGTCAGGATCATATTGCAATACGCATTGAAAGCAAATGCATCAGGGATCATACTATGCCACAATCACCCTAGCGGTAATGTAGAGCCAAGTGAAGCTGATTTGAAGATTACGAGTAAACTCAAGGAAGCAGCTACTATACATGATATCACCATGTTGGATCACCTGATTATAACACTTAATGGATATTATAGTATGGCTGATTCAGGCCACATTTGATAGAATGAAATTAGATTTGTATATTGTACTGTCGTACAAGATTTTTACTCATGCAAGTTTGACAGTGTTAATCAGATTTTAAGATTGACAGTTTCTTCCCAGTTATATCCTGAGAGCGAAGCTCACATTCCCAAATTCTAATTACTTTCCATCCTTTTTGCGTTAAGAGATCTGTAATCCTTTGATCACGAATTTTAGTCGCATTAATCTTCTTCTCCCAGTAAGCTGCGTTATCCTTGGGTTTAAGCATTCGGCAATTATGGCCATGCCAGAAACATCCGTCTGTAAATATTAACACTCTCTTTTCCGGAAAGGCAAAATCAGGATGCCCTACTACTTTATAATTTCGTCTCCACCCCTTAATACTATGAACCTTAAAGTATAGGATAATTTTTAATTCAGTCGACTTATTACCCTTAGACTTAATTAGCCTCATTATACTACTCCGCTCGCGGCTTTCAAATACATCTGTCATTCTATCCAAATAGATGTTCCGCGGTATAATAAATCGTTTGATCAAATCTTCTTTCAGGGCTAAGTCTCTTCTCTCCACCATTTAAAATAATAGCTTTCAATACATCTGGTGGTAAAATTGGTCTTACACGACGTCTGGAGTCCATATACTCTCTGGTAATCTTGCCACTCAATGCAAATTCTTTATCACTTTGATGGCCGAATGTCATTTCGGTATAGATTTTTCCGATATGAGTTTTCCCGGTACAAGCCAATTCGTACAATATACGAGCCATTCTTGCGGTACTTCTTAGGTACCTAGAAACGGTGTCGTCATCAGCAGCAGAACGATCCAGAAACGGTCTACATATCGCATAATCGCTCCATACAAAAATATCGAAGGCATTTTTGTCAAGGATTGGGGATTTGCCTTTTGTTTTCCAGACTGGTTGTAAGAGAAAAGGTTTTTGTTTCTTATTCGATTCAGATAGAAAAGTATCGAGGCTTCCAATTAATTTTGATCTCAGGGAAGATATTTCAATTCTACTATCCCAGTGTTGAATACCATGGCAAACAGGCTCAAGGATTTTTCTAATCAAACCAAAATTTGATTCATTTGAATATGCCATTCCCAGAGCACAATAAGAAGTTGTTGCGGGTCTTATTACAATCTCAGAACCCCACTTATTTTCTTCGTCCTCACAGGTTGTGCTATCTGGTATTACAGTCAACTTAACTTCCAAGGGTCTAAACCATTTTTGTCCAGATTTAATTACTAAGTCAATATGTTTAATATCATCATAAGAAAACTTCTGGTATGGCTCAAATTTTGATTCGAATGCAAAATAAATGTCTTCATTTCTTAATGAAGTATTGAAAACCTCGTCAATTGAAATCTCCTTAGATTTCACCTTTAAATTACGATCTAGGTAGAGATAGACCGCTGGAATTCCCTTGTTTCGCATGTAACATGCTAATGAGGCTGGGAAAGTGCTATTAAACTGGTTTTTCCCCCATAGGTCATCTCCACTTCTGTTAGATTGATGAATACCGTATAGACCAGGTTTTTTCATATTGTTAATAATTTGACGTCAAATATTTGACGCCGATGATATTTAATAACTATATTTACAAATGTATAAATTCATTTTATGAAAGTAATTGATTTATTCGCTGGTTGCGGAGGGATGAGTTTGGGTTTTACTCATGCTGGATTTCAGATTGTAAAAGCCTACGATAATTGGGATGCGGCCATAAAATGCTATAGTGAGAACTTCAATCATGAAATTGAAAACGCTGACCTTGGAGATGTTAAATCCGTAGTGAGAGATATTCTCAAATATGACTTTGACATTATCATTGGAGGTCCACCTTGTCAAGATTTCTCCCATGCTGGTAAAAGAACTGAAGGTCAACGCGCGGATTTAACAGAATCATTTGCAGAGATAATTTCTATGACTAAACCTGAATGGTTTGTTATGGAAAATGTGGACAGAATGGCTAAAAGCAATGCGTATTCAAATGCTCGTAAGATTTTCAAAACAGCCGGGTATGGCCTAACAGAAATACTTCTTAATGCGAGTTTGTGTGGAGTACCTCAAACCAGGAAGCGGTTCTTTGTGATAGGAAATCTTACCAATGAAGATCACTTTCTTGAATCCTATCTGAACGATAGACAATCAACAAAGCCATTAACTATTAAGGAATACTTTAACGAGGATCTTGACTTCGAGTATTATTACCGTCACCCTCGAAACTATAATCGACGAGCTATTTTTTCGATCTATGAGCCTTCTCCGACTATTCGTGGAGTAAACAGACCTATACCGTCAGGTTATGCAGGCCATGTTAAAGATCCAATAAAAGTAGATGCAACGATTAGACCATTAACAACCGAGGAAAGGGCTCAGATTCAGACATTTCCTAAAACATTTAAATTTTATGGATCAAAGACTGATAATGAACAATTAATAGGAAATGCAGTTCCTGTCAACCTGGCAAAATTTGTAGGCGAATCTATTACGTTATATATTAAGAAAAAATGCCCTTGCAAACAGATGGTAACAGAATCAGCTTTCTAGACTGGCTAGTAGAAGAAAAAGGATTCAAGCATAAGTCTGCAAAAGACGTATGTTCGAGATATAAAAGAGTGTTAAAAATAATGGACATAGATCCTAAAGCAGACTGCCTTGATACCCTATTTTTTTTATCAAAGAAGGATGCATTTAGATCTCTACCATATACTGTTAAATCCCAAATCAAAAGATCTGTCCAATTATTTCATGAATTTCACCAAACTAATTTTCTTTTTGCAGAAAAGACAGTTATCTAATACATCTATTTTAAGGGAAATGTCGACTTTAGTTTTATTGAATCGCAAACCCCCAAAATTCTTTGTAGAAAGCAATTAATTTGTATAAAACAGTTGATTTTATCACTTACATTTCAGAACTTTGGTAAGCGGTATACTTGATTCCAACCTCCACAGCGAGGAAATGCAGCGAGACACTTCATTAATCAGGTATACCGCTTTTTATTTGTAAATAATATACTCCATTACTGGGGATTTTATAAATTTGAATGAATCATAGACTTGTTTGTATAAGACAGAAGCTAGGTAATTGAAATATAGGAGAATAGCGTAAGCTAGTATTCTTGCACTGTAAAACCGCCAGTTTTTAAACATCCACAGGAAT
>Ga0209203_1002675_pt1 | contig 11550 bp, 9 predicted proteins | sample AD_UKC109_MetaG_FD_184423 | JGI IMG/M metagenome (GOLD analysis project Ga0209203, IMG submission 184423) | Active sludge microbial communities of municipal wastewater-treating anaerobic digesters from Hong Kong - AD_UKC109_MetaG (SPAdes)... | ecosystem: Engineered > Bioreactor > Anaerobic >...
AACAACATAGCGATATTTGAGGACATATCACTCTCAGATGTCACGACAAACATCGACTATCCCTTGGACAAGGCCGACCCTCTGCCAGTGACAGGGTCCGTGTCGGGCTATGTGAACCTTGACATGAATCTGATAAATGCAGAGGCCGAGGTCTGGATAGAGGGCACGAACATGAACACATGGTCGGACATCGAAGGATTCTGGATAATCCTGGACGTGTCCCCTGACAACTATGCGATACAGGCCGGAAAGCCCAACTACGTGTCCCAGATACAGGCGAACGTGCCGATAATAGAGGGATACGAGAGTGAGAACATAGACTTCTCCCTGGAGAAGGACGGTTTCATATATGGTACCGTCTTTGAGGACATAGACCACGATGGGATAAAGGACGCGACAGACGTCCCGATACAGGGCGCTGTGGTCACCATCGCTGGCAAACAGGTCTACACTGACTCCAATGGAGAGTTCATCATAGACGACGTCTATGCCAACGCCCCCTACAACGGGTACACAGTGACGGCAACGAAGCAGAACTACACGATGGACGTCGAGTATGATGTGGAGGTCATACACGCCGATCCAAACGGCACAGAGGTCAACTTCCTCCTTGAGAAGTATGAAGGATTCTTCATAGGCAAGGTATCTGACCACTCCACCATGGATGGCATTGCGAACATTGATGTCTATGCCATGGACGATCTGATCACCAACAACACCGAGACGGGAACGACGGACGACGCAGGTTACTATGTGATCGAGGCCAACAGGGGCACATACACGCTCCAGGCCCCCATGGAACCAAACGCGACCGACTATGTCACCAAGGAGATCTACGACGCTTCCCTCGGCGGGTACTCGATAACCAGGGAGAACTTCGTGCTGTGGGACGAGACGACAATGCCTGACAACAATGTGTTCGGCATCGTTTACCGTGATGACAATTCAAACTCGACCTATGATGACGGAGAGGAGATCGGTGGCGTCCAGGTGTCCATACCGGGCCTTGGCATGACAGTGATCAGCGCCACGGACCTGACGGACCCGGACGGGACGCCGAACTCTGGGGACGAGTACAACTACATATTCATGGATGTCCCGAACAACGGCTATCATTACACCGTCACTGCAAAGATGGCCATCCCAGGAACATCGCCTACCCAGTACATAATCGAGTACATAGTGAATGTCGAACCTTCGACAACGGTCCAGTGGAACATAGGGATGGAATGGCCTCCGACGAGCCCGTACGACTCGTGGATAGAGGGCATAGTGTTCTGGGATGAGAACGGCAACGGCACGGTCGACGAGAACGAGAGACTGGCCGATATGGACGTTTACATACCAGGGTCATCCGTCGACAACGAGGTCGCCACGGCATTCCTGACGGCCGTTACGGACTCCACGGGATACTACATCATAGATGACATCCCTTCAAGGATAGATGACGTGTCAGTGACATGCACGGTCCTTGCAGGGGAGCCAAGTGCCACCGCAATCTATGAGATTGGGATCCAGAGGAATCTCCCGATCCAGTCAGGACTGGGCACATGGATAGACTTCCCGCTCGTGAGGACGACATCGTACACCTCGGCATACATCTTTGGAGAGGTGTACTTCGATGCCGATGACTCTGGCACATACGACGTTGATGATACTCCCTACACCGAGGGCATACTCAATGCCACACTCACAATAGGTTCGGACACGCAGACGACCGACAGCTTCGGTTTCTACATATTCGACGGGCTCACGGCGAACCAGACATATCTGGTAAACGTCACCGCAAACGGTTATGAGGACCACAACGAGTATGAGACCGCCAAACTCGGTTACAACGCGAAGGTGAACTTCTCAATGACAAAGGAGGCCAACTCCATATCTGGCTTCGTCTTCGAAGACGTCAATGAGAACGGTATACTGGACGCGGGCGACAAGATAATCAACGCCAAGATAACCGCGGTCAAGGACGGTGGCGGAAACTATGAGGCTTACACGGACGCCACAGGTTTCTACCTGCTTCCAAATCTGCCGGTTGGCGACTATGACATAGTGTGCACGCAGATCGTCAGCGGTCTTGAGCTTCCGGAATACCAGGACTGGACGTATCTTGACAATCCGGTGACCATCACCGCAGGCAACGCGGCCACGGTGGACATCCCGATGGCAAGGTACTATGTCGATGTCGACGGAACTGTCACGGATTCGGACACGTCGATGGCAATAGTGAACGTTACAGTGGCTTGGTACTCTCCAGATGACTTCGTAACGCCTAGATATATAGCACTTACAGACCTTTACGGAGATTGGAGCACCAGCGCCAACCCTGGCTCGGATGATGACTGGAACCATGCTGACCTTGATGGCGACGGAATTGTCGACCCAGACGAGGTCGGCGTACCTGTAGGCACATGGTACGTGGTATTCTCCGCAACAGGATACAACACCACTTCAAAGTGGGTGGTGCTGGACTATGATGACTATCCGGGACCAATAACGATCGACATTGAGCTTGATCCGACATCGGCCGATGTCGGCACCCTGGAAGGTTCCGTGACCAACAATAATGGCGGCACACCGATAGAGAACGCCACGATCACGGCAACGAACCAGACCACGCTTGACATATTTGCCATACAGAGCCTGGCCGACGGCAGCTACTCGCTAGTGGTGCCGGAGGGAACATACGATATAGTGTGCTCCAGGGTCGGATTCGTCAGCGAGACTGTGACAAATGTCGTTGTGGGAATAGGCGCCACCGTCACCAACGACTTTGGCCTTGACCCGGCCGGAGGACTTGGCGACATCGTAGTGAACGTTGAGGACGAAAGCATGAATCCGCTCGACGATGTGCTCGTGACGGTATGGTACCAGAGCCCGACATCGAATCTGTTCGAGATCATCGTGGATGGCCTCACGACCGCTGGAACGATCACGTTCGTGGACGTGCCGGAAGGCACGTACTATGTATGTGCATCCGACAACGACAACGACAGGATAATGCAGACCGAGGAAGTGGTCCTCGCTGCAAATGCCACAGAGACAGTGGACTTCACGCTTGTTGACGGAACATCATCGACGATAACGCTTGACGGAACGACATCGCAGTGGTACCTGCTTTCGCTGCCGGTACTGGTCGAGGACGATACCTTCTGGCCGGCACTGCTATACGCAAGCGGTATAGACCTGACGGATTGGGACATGATAGCTTCATGGAGCAATACGACCGACGCCTATGAATACTATGACATGACGCTTTCGAGGACCACGGAGTACTGGCTTGTAAGGGACCCGTCCCTGACATACGAACCGGGCGTGTGGATCCACATGGAGGCCGGAACATACAATCTCAAGGTAGTGGGCACTGAGGAGACGAGTGTGCAGTACACTCTGCCCGGAGGCCACTGGTCGCTCGTTGGCTACGCGTTGACAGCAGATGGCAACCCGATCGCGACGGCGCTTGAGCAGACTCCTGAGGACTCGGTGAATCTCATGTGGACATACGACATACCACCTACGGCGGCAGAGTTGTATGACCCAAGGGGTAGATTCGTACCTCCAGACTTCACCACGTTCGACATATGGCATGCCTACTGGGTCTATGTGGACTATGACTGCACATTGACAATATCCTCCCCATGATGGTGAAACTGATGAGAAGATATCCTATAGGTCTCGCACTGGCTCTTATCGTGCTCCTCAGCGCGGTCCAGGTAGCCGGTGTGACCTATGAGCACTACATCGTCTGGGACGAACAGGAAAGGGTGGTGTATGCCGGGAACAGCGCAGAGTTCAATCTGACCATAGTTACCACGGCACAAGGCACACCCACATCCACTCCCTCTCCCACGAATCCGCCGACCACGTGGCCTACACCGCCACCACCACCAGACGATTCGGCTTCCCTAGGTCCGCTGTCATATTCCATGAACGGAGCCGCGGGCGCTGTCCAATCGTCCTTTTCCCTGGCAGATATTAAGAATGTCTACCTGAGCGCAACGGCACCCCAGGGGTGGGATGTCGAGCTTTCAGCCGACACGCTTTACATGAACGGAGAGGACTCGGAGGAAGTGCTGGTGGAGGTGACATCCCCTTCGGATGCCGAACCCGGAGTTTACTCCATACTCTTCACTGCCAAGATGGAGGGGGTGGACAAGACCGTAGAGCTGCTCGTGAGGGTGCTCGACCCGTTCGATGTATTCATCTCGAACATATCCTACAGTCCCGCCGAACCCCAGTTGGGACAGGAGATAACGTTCACGGCGGACGTTACCCTTGACGGGAACGTACTGATACCGACAAAGACTGTCGCACTCTACATAAATGACATCTCCCAGTCGAAACTTGCCAGTGTGGAGGTAGATATAGATCCAAATTCCACAGAAACCATATCTTTAACATGGACCGCAAGCCAGATCGGTGACTTCACCGCAAGATTGTATCTAAACCCGACCAGCAACGAGTCCGACCTCACCAACAACGAGATATCCACAACGATATCGATACTGCCTGCCGAGGACCCATGCACACTTGCAGATGATACATACGCCCTGGCACTTGGTATGTATGATGAGGACTGCCAGTCCGCGATGTCAACCCTCGCGGTGGCCAAGGCCTTGTACGAACAATGCGGGGACACAAACGGCGCGACGCTGTGCCAAGAGCTCATAGACAAGTGCGAGGACTACACCCTAGCCGAGGAGCTGGAGTCACAGGGGGACGTACTGGCCGCAAATGGAGATTGCGAGGGCGCCATAGCGAAATGGGAGGCGGCCATAGCGATCTATGAGGACTATGGTGACCAGGACAGGATAGATTCCCTTAACACGAAGATTGACAATTGCGAATTGGAGCCAGAGCCGGAACCCCAGAAGGGATTCTTTGGCAAGTACTGGAAGTGGATAGTCTTGCTTCTTGTCGCTCTACTGCTCTTGCTAATATTACTGTACTCCAGAAGGAAGAAGGAGGACGAAGGCGACACCACGTTTGGTATCTATCCATCCGAGGGCGGAGCCAAGAAGGAACCCGATTCCTTGTTCGGAGGGCCGCTTGAGGAAGAGCTGGAGATCCCGCCTGTGATACCGATACCCTTGGTGACGAGAAAGGACGAGGACGAGATATCAAAGTTCATGGCGGACATGGAGAAGTATTCCGAGATATTGACCATGGAGATGATAAAGCAGGACCTCAAGGGCGCGATAGCAAGGTACTCGTCCCTGATAGACAGGCGCAATTCGCTGGTAGAGAAGATGGACGATGCCACAAGAAGGCGCGCGGATAAGATGATCAAGGCACTGGAAGACAGGATCTTCGAAGCCCTATGATCATTTTTTTTCTCCTTTTTTTAACATTTTTACCGAAAGATTTTAAAGAAAGCTTCAGTAATCTATGAAATATCGTTTTTATCATATCAACATGAAGGTGATTCAACGCTCAACAGATACGAAAAAGCAAGAATAATCGGTGCAAGGGCTTTGCAGATAGCAATGGATGCGCCAACCTTGATAGAGACCAAGGAGATGGACTCCATAAGGATTGCCATACAGGAGCTCGACGAAGGCGTCCTTCCTTTGACCGTTGTCAGGCCAGATGAGTAGAAATGGGTGTAGACCTAAAGGATATCATTAACAGGAACGAAACGGACCTAGCCAATCTCAAGGGCAAGGTGATATCCGTGGACGCACTAAATGCCCTATACCAGTTCCTCGCCATCATAAGGCAAAGGGACGGCGAACTTCTGAGGGACAGCTCGGGAAGGGTCACCTCGCACCTTTCTGGACTTTTTTACAGGACCATAAGCCTCCTTGAGCTAGGCATCAGCCCCGTCTACATCTTCGACGGCAAACCGCCCAAGGAGAAGATAGACACGCTAAGGCATAGGCAGGAGACCAAGGACACGGCCAAGAAGAAGGCCATACGCGCGAAGGTCGAAGGAAGGGAGAGCGACTATGTGAAGTTCTCGCAGCAGGTGCTTCATTTTTCTGGAGAGATGCTTTTCGAGTCAAAGACCCTTTTGGACCTGATGGGCATCCCATACATCGATGCCCCTTCTGAGGGCGAGGCCCAGGCGTCCCATATGTGCAGCGTGGACCCCAAGATATTTGCAGTGGCGTCCCAGGACTATGACTCCCTCCTCTTTGGCGCACCCGTACTATTAAGGAACGTGACGATCACCGGAAGGAGAAAACTGCCCGGCAAGAACGTGTACAGGGATGTCGTCCCGGAGACCATAGTGCTCTCCGATGCCCTCTCGGAGCTTGGGATCGACAGGGAACAGCTGGTGGAGATAGGGATCCTCATAGGCACCGACTACAACGACGGCGTGAAGGGCATTGGTCCAAAATCGGCCCTTGACATAGTGAAAAAGGGCGGATTCGACGAGTATGGCATCGATGACAAGATAAAGAAACTGTTCTTGGAACCCGATGTCACAGATGACTTTTCATTCAAGTTCAGAGCCCCAGACGAGGACGGGATATACACGTTCCTCAGCGATGAGAGGGAATTCTCGCGCCTTAGGGTCGAACGCGCAATGGAAAGATTGAAAAAAGGGTTGGACAGTGTCACAAGACAAGAGACACTGGACCAATGGTTCTAAAGAAGCCTTCTGACATCGGTCACGTCAACTTCACTTACTCCCTCAAGCTCGGAGTATATGTCGACCACCGGGTCGACGTCCCCTCCCTCCTTGTCGTTGGAGAGCACCAGGACGTTCAGGGCCACTATGCCGAATGCTATGGGTTCCTCGTCTATCCTGTGGACTTCCCTGTCCTCCGGCGTAGCTCCCTCTATCTTGGACTTGAGGTCCTCAAGATCTATGTCCACACCATCTGGCATAACCCTGATGGTGGCCAATAAGTTGAAATCCTTGCTCATTTCATCACCTGTTTCTAAGGTCCCTCGAAGGAACAGTTAGGGCATTTGTACTTGTTAGCCAATACCCTGCACTTCTCACATCTTATTATGTCGTTCCCGCATTCTGGACATGGGAACTTGACCATTTTCTCCTTTGGAGTGATCTTTCTCTTACAAGAGGTACATTCCATTTCTTTCACACCGATAAACTCTAATCATTAGTTATGAACTTCTTCGCTATCTTCACTTTATAAGTCTTTCCATACTTCTCCCTGAGTAGGATTTTCTTTGACTCGAGGTCGTTGACGATCCTTGAGACCTTGGGTCTGGAGAAGTTCGTCATATCTGGGATCTTGTCCTGCTGCAACTCCCCGTTGACCTTCTCTATGGCGTTCACGACCTTTCTTTCGTCCTCCGTGAGGACGAACAGGGGCACCTCCGGGACAGACCTATCCCTCTTGAGCTCCCGTGCGATCGTTGCCAGAACACCCCCGACGATCGCTCCGACAATGAAGAACAACGCCCAATGGGCGATGCCACCGTCCTTGCTGATATCGTTATAGTCAACATCCTCGCCGACAATGATTATCTCCATCCCCATGTTCTCGAGTTCTTCGATGATGGTGTCTGAGAGGCTGTGATTGATCAGGTAGACGGTGCCGGTGCCGAGATTCTTTATCGCCTCCTCTGTGCTCGAGGAGAGGGTGGCCGTCTCGGTCAGGAGGATGGGACACTCGAGTTCCATCGCCACCTTCGAGCCCGACAGGAATGATCCAGTGTCAGAGCCGTTCAGCAACACCACCTCTCTGGACGATTCCCAGAAGTCGATGGCAAAGGCCGCGGCGGTGCTTTCCCTGGCATCGCCCCATTTCCTGTCCACGACATAACCCATCGAATGCAGGGTCTCGGCCACGCTTTCCGACACGGCATTCTGGGTGCCCCCCAGGATAAGGGCCCTTCTAGCGCCGTTCTCATAGTATCCGAGCAACTGCTCGTATTCCTGGTCGCTGAGGCTGCTTTGAGAGACCTGGATTATGGGCACGTTGTACATGGATGAATAAGGCATGGCTATGATATACTCAACAGGTATGTCATTCCTGACTATGATAACATCATAATCGTTTTTCTCTTGTGCCAATGACAGATTTGGATAGAGAATCAACAATATCGACAACAATATGAGCCATTTTCTCATAATTTCCCCTTAAGAAAGCGTAATTTCATAAAATATAAACTTTTCTGATTTTTTAGCCATATAAGTAAAGATTTGCCAGAGCAAAATGTCATGGCATTGGAAAGGCGCTTTTTATCGGAATCGCCTTTTCGCTGTGACGATTCGACGTTATATAAATCGTGATAGGTAATGCGATCATACAGGGCTTCACCTGGTCGGAACAGATGCCAGGGGCCCCCATTGACGGGGCATTTGAACGCATTGATATGTTTTAAATAATATTATGTAGTAACATATTTATATTAAATTTAAATAATATGAACTATGTACGATACCCTTAATCCTCCTGATTACAACAAGTTCGCTCTTAAGAAGAATCCCTTCACGGCATTGTCCAGCGAGGGGATCGATAACTTTGAGGACATACATGTGTCCCAAGGCATCGATAACAGGATCGCCGACATACTATCGGAGGTGATAGACAACAATGCGAGCATCGCCCTCTCGATAGTCGGGAATCTTGGAACGGGCAAGACGCAGAGGCTCAAGGGTATCAGGAAGCTTATAGGGGATTCCGGCGGTTTCGTACATTTCTTGAAGGTCGATGCCAACGACACGGTCAAGATAACCAACAACATCCTCTCTTCCCTGACCGTGGAGGAAAATGTCGTCGAGGAGAGGTCCGCAGAGGTTGAAAAGAACAAGGGAGGCTTCCTCCAGGCCCTTAGGAACTATTTTTTCAGCGAGCCTGAGAAAACGGGCCCAGACGAGACGAAGGTAAGGAGCATGAAGGTCTCGTTGGACCGCTACGACCCACAGGCCATAGGCGACTTCATCAGGGAATCGCTTTCGAAGTACCCTCTATCTGCCCTCTTACTTGATGAGATGGAGAATGTCACATCAGCGCCCATGTCAGAGCTTATACCGTTCTTTGAGTCCTTCCGGGCCCTGATATCCGACATGCCCCCTGGATTCATCTTCGCCTTCGCATGTACTCCCGAGTTCTACAAGACCATCAGGGAACAGTTCCCTGCCTTCACCATACGATTGCACGCTGAGCTGAAGTGCGAGCAGCTCTCTGACCAGAAGGCCTTCGAGCTCGTTGAGAAACGCCTTAAGTATTATAGGATGGACGAACGCTCAGACCCGACATTCCCCTTTGAGGATTCCGCCATATTCATGGTAAACAAGGTGTCGAACGGCAATCCCAGGGTGCTTTTGAGGCTGATGCACAATATCCTGTCCTCCGCAGCAAGGGACCCCACCATAGATCTCATAGACGATCGTTACGTGACGCGCATAATAGCCGTTCCTAACTCCATAGACGAATACATCCTGAAGGTCCCAGAGGACCTCCAGAACATCATCAGGTCGATCATCGACGACTTCGGGGGAGGTCCGGTAACATACATACAGCTTTCCAAGACCCTCAAGGAACCGCCTACCAGGGTATATGCTGACCTTGAGGAGCTTTCATCCATGGGCCTCATAAGGAACAAGAAGGGCCACTATTCTATACTTGAACACCTTATGGAACTGCTCAGAACAGACAAGAGGTCCAAGTGATGCCGATGGACCAGGAGATCATCAAGATAGGCGTCAGGGGAAGGATAACCATCCCCAAGTCGATAAGGGAAAAACAGAAGATCAAGCACCTTGACAAGTACAAGATCTACATGGTCTCGGATGTGATAATCCTTGAGAGATTCGATAAGAACAAGGAAGCCAAGAGCATCAGGTCGCTTGAAGAGTTCATGAGATGACTTTCATTGCATCTTCATGTTCTTGAACATGTTGGGCGATAGCATACCCCCCAACTTTCTCTTGTTCATCGTTTTCATCATCTTTTTCATCATGTCGTACTGGTGCAGGAGGGCCTTCACCTCATCGGTCTTGGTCCCAGAACCCTTGGCGATCCTCTTGATCCTTGAGAAATGGACGATCTTTGGATCCCTGAGCTCCTTCTCGTTCATCGAGTCCATTATTATCCTGTACTTGGCAAGATTGCCCTCGCTGGCCTCGATGAACTCTTTCGGGACGTTGCCGCCCATGCCAGGTATCATCTGAAATATCTGTTGCAGGGGCCCCATGTTGGAAAGCATCTCAAGTTGCTGGTACATGTCCTTCAGGGTGAACTTTCCGCTCATCATCCTCTTGGCGTCGTCCTTTGTCAGGTCCTGCTTCTTGCTCGCTTCGCCCACCTTGTCGAGAAGCGTCTTGAGGTCCCCGAATCCAAGCAGCTTTGCAACGAACCTCTCCGGCTCGAAGGGTTCGAGATTCTCTATCCTCTCCCCCTCCCCTATGAACTTTATCGGGGCGCCCGTAGCGGCCACGGCGGAAAGTGCGCCGCCTCCCTTGGCAGAGCCATCCAGCTTGGTGATTATGATGGACCCGAGCTTTGTGGCCTCTTTGAAGGCTTCCGCCTGATTCTTCGCTTGCTGGCCTATCGTTCCGTCGATGACCAGAATTGTCTCATCGGGCCTCACCACATCGGCTATCTCCCTCATCTCGTCTATGAGGCCCCGCTCTTCCTTGTGCCTTCCGGCGGTATCGACTATGATTATGTCATACTTCTTTTCCTTGAATCGTTTTACCCCTTCCTTGGCGAGTTTTATGGCGTCCTTCTCGTCCGGGTCCCCCCATACATCGAGATTGAACTTGGAAAGGTATTGTTGCAGCTGTGAGAACGCTCCCGGCCTCCATGTATCGGTACACACGGTGCCGACCTTGAATCCCTTTTTCTGATAATATCTCGCCAGTTTGCCCGTGGTTGTGGTCTTGCCGGAGCCTTGTATGCCGACCATGAGAAGTACCGTGGTCTCGCCCGGGGGCCGAAGCTCGATCTTCTCGGCCTTGTCGCCCATGAACTTGGTTATCTCCTCATAGACGATCTTGATAATATGCTCCTTTCTGGAAACACCGGGGGGAAGTTTCTCATCCATGGCCCTGTTCTCGATGTTCTTCGTCACCTCGAGCACTAGTTGCACGTTGACGTCGGCGACGAGCAATGCCCTCTGGATGTCCTTGGCGACCTCTTTGATGGTCTCCTTGTCGACGACAGACGATTTAGTGATCTTTTTCAAGGCGCCGTTCAGCGCCTCGCTCAGTGATTCCAATGCCATGGATTATATCCCTTCCTCTTTGGAGTATACATGGGATGGTCTTCTCTTCCATATAAGTTCTTCCCTCGCGTCGAGGGCCTTCGACATTGAAATATGCATTGTATGGGCAATGTACTCCAGCGGAAAATCCGCATAGAAAAGATTCGAGAACTGTTCCATATCTATCTGCCTGCTGTTGGATAGCAATCCGAGCTTCTCCCTTCTGTAATTGATGGCCGCGGCAGTGACGCTGAGCTCATCGGCGATCTCCCTGTCTGTGTGTCCCTCGTCGTAGAGCGTCAGGATCAGGTCATCGGAGAGCTTGCCGGTCTTGAAGTTCGACGTGAGACCCAATCTCTGTCTCTTGTAGTTGACGGACGACTGGGACACCCCCAGCCTCTCGGCGATCTCCTTGAGACA
>Ga0209203_1002676_pt1 | contig 11548 bp, 4 predicted proteins | sample AD_UKC109_MetaG_FD_184423 | JGI IMG/M metagenome (GOLD analysis project Ga0209203, IMG submission 184423) | Active sludge microbial communities of municipal wastewater-treating anaerobic digesters from Hong Kong - AD_UKC109_MetaG (SPAdes)... | ecosystem: Engineered > Bioreactor > Anaerobic >...
CCGCACGGCCTCCCGGCCATTCTTGGCCACATCCACACGGACGTCTGGGATCGAGGCCTGCAGTTCATCCTGAGCCACCATGATGTTGAAGTCGTTGTCCTCCACGAGCAGGATCCGCGAACCACGCAGGTCCAGGTCGGCATGCCCCGCGTTGCCGGCCGAGCCGGTCGCAAGGAAGCGCTCCAGCCGTTCGTCGTCCCCGCCCTGGTGCTCGCTGTACCGGCGTGACACGAAGTACATCTCCAGTTCCCCCTTGCCCTTGGCCATCACCCGTCCGCGCGCCTCGAACACCAGGTCGGGGTTCTCCGAGATCTCGGCATGGGTGGAGGCACTGATGTTCACCCGGCCCACCGCTCCGCTGCTCTCGATGCGGCTGGCGATGTTCACGGTGTCACCCCAGATGTCGTACTGGAACTTCTTGAGCCCCACCACCCCTGCGACCACGGGACCAGTATGGATGCCCACGCGCATCTCGAAGTGGGGCCTTCCCTGGGCGGTGCGTTCCGCCTTGCGCTCCTGCATGATCTCCTGCATGTCCAGTGCGGCCCGCACCACGGCGAGCGGCCCTCCCTTCTCCGGATCAGGTACCCCGCCGGCGGCCATGTAAGCGTCACCAATGGTCTTGATCTTCTCCACCCCATGCTTCTCCATGATGCGGTCGAAGGCCTTGAAGCACACGTTTAGCTCGTCCACCAATTCGGCGGGGGAAAGCTGCTCGCTGATCCCGGTGAACCCTTGGAAATCGCTGAACAGGATGGAGACCCGATCGTATTGTTTGGCCTCGGTCCGTCCGGCAGAACGCAGTTCGTTGGCCACCCCGCCCGGCAGGATGTTCCGCAGCAGTTCCTCGCTTCGGCGCTTCTCCCGGCTCAGCTCGCGGGTGCGCAACTCCACCGTACGTTCCAGCCGCATGCGCTGCCAGCGCTGCCAGAACACATAGCCCAACACGCTCCCGGCCAGCAGGACGAAGTACAGCGAGTACGCCCACCAGGTCCGCCACCAGGGAGGGAGCACGGTAAGCTGCATGGTGGCGGGCACCCGGCTCCACACCCCATCCCGGTTCCGACCCTGTACCTGGAAGGTGTATGTGCCGGGGTCCAGGTTGGTGTAGACCGCCGTGTTGTTCCGGCCCGCGAGGATGGGTTCCGGGTCGAACCCGATCAACTGGTACTGGAACTCATGCTGGCCCCTGGATGAGTACTCCATGTTGGCGAACTCGAAGGTGATCATGTTGTCGCGGTGGCTGATCTTCAGGTCGTTCAGCATATGGGGTGGCAGGTCCAAGGGGGCCTGCTCGTCCCGGACATCCAGCGCCCTATTGAGCAGTTTCACCGAGATGATGCGGACCACCGCATCGCTGATGTCGTCCTGGAGCTCCTCGGGCTTGAAATGGTTGTGGCCGTTCACACCACCGAAGAAGAAGGTGCCATCGCTCAGTTTGCAGAAGGCATTGCGGTTGAACTCGTCGCTCTGCAGTCCGTCCGCCGAGGTGAAGTTCTTGAAGGTGCCCGTGGAAGGGGTGAAGCGGGAGAGTCCCTTGTTGGTGCTCATCCACAGGTCACCGCTCGCATCATTGAGGATGCCATAGACCACATCGTTCGGCAGGCCCTCGCGCACCGTGTAATGGGTGAACGATCGGGCTTGCTTGTCGAAGCGGTCCAGTCCTCCACCGTTCGTGCCGATCCACAGGTATCGCTCCGGTGCCGTCGGATCGGGCAGGAGCGAGAAGATGATGTCGAAACTGAGGGAAGTACTGTCCTCCGGGATGTGGTGATAGTGCTCCCAGCTTTCCGTACGCCGGTCCAGGCGGAACAGGCCGAGCATCGTGCCCACCCAGACCACCCCATCGCTGTCCAGCTGGATGGCCTGGGTGAAGTTGTAGGGCATGTTCACCGGCGGGACCGGGTACCGCCAGCGTTCGAATTGCTCGGTATCGCGATCGAAGCGGTACAGGTGTGTGTCGCAGGCGAACCACAGATCCCTGCCGTCCGCCAACAGGGGGAAGGGGGACTTCACCCGTTCGACGATCTCGCCCTGCTCCGTACGCAGCTGGACCGACCGAAGCACCTGCCCATCGGCGTCGCTGTGCACCAGTACGTCCTTGCACAGCCAGAAGCTGCCATCCTCGTTCTCGACCGCTGCACGGGTCTCGCGGACATAGCTGGGGAATTGGTCGACGATGTGCGGGTCCGAATCGGTGACGTCCAGGACATACGTCCTGGTCCTGGGGTCGAACACGCGGATGAAGGTGCCCGCCCGGATACAGATCAGCCGGTCGGCGTTGGTCCGTTGCATCCAATACACGCTGCCGTCCAGTACGGGATCGAAGCGTTCGATGCGGGGGTCGTAGGTCAGCACGCCATAGCCCGTCGTGCTTATCCACAACAGCCCGTTGCGGTCACGGAAGGTGCAGTTCGCGCTCCGCAGGACCTCCTTCAGGTTGGGGTCCCCCGATCGGACCAGGGTCATGCGTTCCCGCTCCGTATCGAATCGCCACAACACGGTGGCCCCGAACCAGATCCTGTGCTGGTCATCGACATGCAGCTGATCGGTCTCGAGCCGGGCTCCATTGGGGTAGTCCACCCGATACAGGATGCGGGCGTCCAGGCTGGCCGTGTCGTACTCGGCGATGAAAAAGGGGAACACCCCGAACACCCTCCCGTTGTTCGGGTCCACGGCGAAGTGACCGTTCACATTGGTGTTCAGGTCGCTCGACCAACGCTCACCGGCAAAGGCCATGTCCATGGTATCGATGCGCGTGACCTGTCCATCCGGCGCCGTATGGATGCGGAAGGGAAAACTGCCCTTCAGGTAGCCCCATACGCGACCGTGCGTGTCCACCGCGACGCGGCTCTGGTCGTCAAAGAAGCGCTCCACATCGAACCGGTAGCCGTCATCTACCCTGCGGATCCTGAAGAGGCCGCTGGTCGTCGCGGCCCAGATGTTGCCGTGTGGATCGTGGGCGATGTTCATGACGTAGCCTCCGCGTTCCCCGAACTCCAGCTCGATGTGCCGGAAACGTTCCGTGCTGCGCTGGAACACGTCCAATCCACGCGAAGCAGTGCCCACCCACAGGTCGCCGTGCGGGCCCTCGTGGACCACGGTGATGTAGTTCTCGATGACACTGGTCGGATCGTCCACGTCGTGGCGGTACACCTGGAAGTGGTGGCCATCGTACCGGTTGAGACCGTCCTTGGTGGCGAACCACATGAATCCGAAGCGGTCCTGCTCCATGCTGGTGACCATGCCCTGGGACAACCCGTCCCGGATGGTGAGCTGGGAGAATGGCAGCATCAACGTGTCCACCTGCGCGTGGGACATCGCTGCGGATACGAGCGCGGGCAGGAGCAGGAGCCGCTTCATCCTTCGTCGGTCTTTCCCAGTGCCCCTCGAAGTTCGGACAGGAGGTCCTCCCGGCGGAAGGGCTTTGATACATACCCGTCCATGCCGGCCTCCCGGCAGCGGGCGATCTCGGTGCCCAGGGCGTTGGCGGTCATGGCCAGGATCGGTGTGTAGGTGCCCGGGATCTGAGCCTGGGCCTTGCGGATGGCCTTCGTGGCATCGTAGCCGTTCATCTCCGGCATCTGCACGTCCATCAACACCACATCGTACCGGGTGCCAAGTGCCCGATCCACCGCCTCCCTGCCGTCATGGGCCACGTCGATGCGGACACCCGGGATGGCGTCCGTCAGTTCGTCGGTAGCCACCATCAGGTTGAATTCATTGTCGTCGGCGACCAGGATGTGCAGATCACGCAGTTCCGGTCCTTCTGCAGCCGAGATCGGCATGCCTTGGTGGGGTGCCGCCAGGGAATAGGGGGTGACGGCGGTGAAGGTGCTCCCTTCGCCCAAACGGCTTTCCAGCGTCAGTGTGCCACCATGGAGCTCCGCCAGCCGCTTGCTGATGGCCAGGCTGAGCCCGGTGCCTCCGTACCGGCCATGCCCGTCGCTGTAGGCGTAGGCCTTGTTGAACTCCTCGAAGATGGTCTCCGCGCGTTCCGGTGGAATGCCAGGACCCGTGTCCTCCACCGTGAACAGGATGCACTGGCCTTTGTCTCGGTCGTGTGCCGGTCGGGCCTTGATCGATACGTGTCCTGCCGTGGTGTATTTCACCGCGTTCTCGGCCAGGTTGAACACCAGCTGCCGCAGCCGGGTGGGGTCGCCTTGGATGGATGCAGGCAATCCAGGGTCCAGGTCCACCTTCAGTTCCAACCCTTTGTCGCGTGCTTTCGGGCCCAGCTCCTGGACCAGGCTCTTCACGAGGGCGCCCGGGTCCATCGGCGTCATCTCCAGGTCCAGGCGGTCGGCATCCAGCTTGCTGAGGTCAAGGATATCGTTGATGATGCGGAGCAGGTTCTCCGCGCTTAGTGCAATGGCGTCCAGGTACACCCGTTGATGGGGGAGCTGTGTTCCCCGCTGCATGATCGCCGTCATGCCCATGATGGCGTTCATGGGCGTGCGGATCTCGTGGCTCATGTTCGCCAGGAAGCGTTCCTTGAAGCGCTCGCCCTGTTCAGCCCGTTGCCGGGCCGATTCCAGGTCGCGGCGTTGTTCCTCGAGCTTGCGTTTGCTGCGGGCCGAGAACCGCATGCGACCGACCAGGCCCATGGCCAGCAGGACCAACAGCCCCCCGCCACTGAGGTAGAAGCGTTGCTGGCGTTCCCGGGAAGCGAGCTCGGCCTGCCGTTCCAGGCGCCTGGCTTCCTCGCGGCGCTCCTTCTCCAGTTCCGCGCGGTCGGCATTGTGCTGCAGCATCATCCGCAGGACCTCGGTCTTGCCGGACCGGCCACGGAGCGAGTCGCGTAGAGCAAGGAACTCCCGGTGTTCCAGGTAGGCATGACGCAGGTCGCCATGATCCTCGTACAGCTTGGAGAGCTGGCGTGACACGCGCATCTCAAGGTCCAGATGGCCGCTCTCCCTGGCGATCACCCGGGCCTGTCGATAGGCCTCTTCGGCAGCGGAGAACTCGCCACGGTAGACATGGATCGCACCGGCCTGTTCGTACAGGTTCCCGGCGAACTGTGCCTCCTTGAAGCGTTGAAGCACCTCCAAGGCCTCCGTGATGGTCCGCAGCGCTGCGTCGGCATCGCCGCGTTCCTTGTGGATCTGCGCGATGTACCCATAGACGGCAGCGACCTGGGAATAGGTGGGCACCCGCTGGAAGAAGTCGGCCGCGATCAGGTATTCATCGATGGCCCGATCGTACCGCTTCTCGCGCTGGTGCACCTGGGCCATGAACAGATGGGAGTAGGCCAGCCCGTGGAAGTAGTCCGTATGGGCACGCAGGTCGGCGGCCTTGCGGTGCCAGTGCATGGCGGAATCCATGTTCCCTGCCCCGAACCAGGCGGTGCCCAGGTCGTTGTAGGCCATGGACAGGCCAAGGGTGTCCTGGAGCTCGGCATACTTCCGTCGTGCGATGTGGAAGTGGTGAAGGGCCCCTGTCCATTGCTGGGTGGAGCGGTGCACGGCCCCGATCAGGATGTACGTGAAGGCCACGGCGGTCCGGTCGCCAGCAGCCTCGAACGTCGGCAATACCTGCAGGTGGTATTCCAGGGCTGTCGATGGTTGCCCCATCACCCGGTATCGTACACCGAGCGTGTTCAGCCAGGCGGCGGCCGTGGCCGTGTCTCCGATACGCTCCATGAGCTCGATCGCCATGCGCAGGTGTTCGATGGCCTCCAGCGGTTCACCCATGGTGCTCAACCGCTCGGAGAAGTGGTGGTGCGTTCGGGCCTGGTTCCGCACGTCGCCCAGTTCCTCATAAATGGCGAGGGCCTGCTCCAAGGCGCTCAGGTCCTCGATGTCCCGCGTTGCACGGCCGAGCAGTTCCAGGCTGCGCGCCTGATAGCCGAGCAGGCTCCGTCTGACCTTCGGATCCCTCATCAGGCCGCTATCTTCCGTGAGTGGTGTGATCCGTGTAAGGGCCAGGCCTGCATAGTGGGTCACCGAATCCAACTGCCAGAGCGCAATGGCGGATTCGGCGCGTCGCAGCATGGCTCCGGCAAGGGTCGTATCGTCCTGGTGCCGGGCCTGAACGCTCCCAACGAATAGCGTGGACAACATCACCGTCAACAGGGACAGGAGATCAGCGCTATGTGATCGCACGTTCATCCCCGTCGGCGGATCACTTGGGTGATCTTGTCCAGCAGCTCCTTTCTCCGGAACGGTTTGGGCACGAAGGCATCCATGCCAGCCTGAACGCTCCGCTCCACCTCGCTTTCCAGCACGTTTGCGGTCATGGCAATGATCGGCGTGCGCCCCTTGTTCCCCTCCAGGGCACGAATGGCCTCGGTGGCCTGGAATCCGTTCATCTCAGGCATCTGGATGTCCATCAGCACCAGGTCGTAGTCGGTCTCCCGGACCCGCTCCACGGCCGATCGACCGTTCTCCACCACGTCAATGCGCACGCCGGGGATCAGGTCCTCCAACTCGTCCCGCGCCACCATCACATTGAATTCATTGTCCTCGGCCAACAGGATATGCAGCCCTTCCAGGCGGACGGGACCTCGCTGTTCGCCCTCCGTCGGTACCAAGGACCCTGCAGGTGCCGTCGGGTAGGGGATGTCCAGGGTGAACGTGCTTCCCTGGTCACGGGCGCTTTCCAAGGAGACGGTGCCGTTCTGCAACTCCACCAACCGCTTGGTGATGGTGAGCCCAAGACCGGTGCCACCATACTTCCGCGTGGTGTCGCTGTACGCCTGGGTGAACTCCTCGAAGATCTGTTCCTGCCTTTCCGGGGCGATGCCGATGCCCGTGTCCCTGACCTGCAGCCGCACCTGGGCCACGCCAAGGTCCATCATGCGCAGGGAGACCGACACGTCCACGCCCCCGCGTTCCGTGAACTTGATCCCGTTGCCCACGAGGTTCAGGAGCACCTGGTTGAGCCTGGCAGGGTCTCCGATCAGCCACCGGGGCAGGTCCTCGTCCACCTTTGCTCCCAGCGCCAGGCCCTTCTCCTCGGCCTTGAACCGCATGATCTCCAACACGTCCTCCACTACTTTGCGGACCTCGAAGGGCACGGCTTCCAGCACGATGTCGCCTTCCTCCAGCCGCCCCAGGTCCAGGATGTCGTTCAGGATCACGAGCAGGTTGTCCGAGCTCTGAGCGATGGCGTTCAGGTAGCGCTCCTGCTCCGGCAGGTGCTCGGAACGTTTCAGGGTGGCGGTCATGCCCATGATGGCGTTCATGGGGGTGCGGATCTCGTGGCTCATGTTGGCCAGGAACTGGTCCTTGACCTGCTCGGATCGTTCGGCACGGAGCTTCTCCCGACGGATCGCCACGTTCCCTTGTGCCAGTTCCAGCCGCATGCGCCGCAACCTGCGAAGGCGGTGCCAGAGGCCGCCCACGATCAGCAGCACGCCGGCGCTGATCATCCACATCAGGTTCCGCTCGTCCCTGGCGCGTGCCACACCCGCTTCGTAGATCAACGACTCCTTCTCCGCTTGTTCGGCCCGCAACAGACTGTCGCGTTGGGCGTCCAGTTCCACCTCCAACCGAGCGAGTTCGGTGGAGACCACGTCGTTCCGCAGGCTGTCCTCTGCGGCAGCGAGCGCCTTGGAGTACCGGAGCGCCCCGCCCCAGTCACCGAGCGCGGCACAGGCTGGTGGGAGCGTGCCCAGGTTGTCACGTTCCTCCTTGCGCAACCCATGCGTCCTGGCAATGGCCAGTCCCTTGCGTCCGTATTCCAGGGCCTTGGTGTAGTCCCCCAGCTTGGCATGGACCTCTGCGACCCGGGAGCAGAGGTAGCTGGCCCAGGTCAGGTTGTGCAGGGCCTCGAAGTGCTTCAACGCCTCCTCGAACTCGGGAAGGGCCTCCCGAAAGCGCTGGTCCAACACCAGCAGGTTGGCCAGTTCCGTCCGGATCACGGCTTCCATGCGGGAGTTCCCGGTGGCAAGGGCCATGGCCTCGCGGTACAGCGATCCCGCCTCGTCGATCCGCTCCAGCTCCATCAGGATGCCAGCCCTGCCACGCAGGGAACTGATCAGCGTGTAGGTATCGCCAAGCTCTTCGCCCAGCTGGCGGGCCTTTTCGTAGTAGACCAGGGCGTCATCGAACTGCCGTTGATATCGGAAGATGAACGCAAGCCCCGTATAGGCAGAGGCCAGGTCCAGCTTCGGACCATGCCGTTGGAGCACGGGCAGGGCGGCGTAGTACTTCCGGGTGGCCGTGGCCTGGTCGCCGGTCACGCTCAGCCTGCCGGCCTGGTCCAACAGCAGGGCGGCACGCAGTCGTTCATCATCAGGCCCCCTTTCCAGCGACCGTTCAGCGCGCTCCAGCATCCGGGCCATCCGATCCAGCCTGCCTTGGGAACGCACCACCCAACCGGCCAGCAACCAGGAGAGCGTACGGTCCTGTGCCGTGTCCGCGAGCATCGCCTGGACCGCGGGTTCCTGGACCACGGCCTCCGGGTCGGTGGAACGCCCGGCCAGCAGCTCACACCACGACCGGACCCGGTCGAATTCGCTGATGCTGTCCGTCAATGACCGTTCCAGCAGCCGATCGGCGGGCTGGGCCATGACGCCCGTCGTGGCCAGCAGCACCAAGGTCCCGAGGAGGGACCTGATGAAGCAGGTGGTCCAGCGTACGGCGTTCATCTTGAACAAGGTCGTTCAAAGGACCGCCAAGGCGTCCTCCAACTCGCGCAGCACGTCCGCATGGGTCTTCGCACATGCCCCCAAAGCACTGGCACTGGCAGCGCGATCCCCACTGGCCGCGGCCTGCTCCACGGCCTGGAGTTCCTCCTTCAACCTGAACGCACCCATGTACTCCGCCTGTGGCTTCAGGCCATGCGCGGTCCGGGACAGGCCTTCCAGGTCACCCAGGTCCAGCTGGGAGCGGAGCGCTTCGAACAGGGACGGGGTGCCCTGCAGGAACATCATGATGTACCGCTTCATCCGCTCCGTATCGCCATGGCATCGGATGCGGAGATGCTCCAGGTCGGTCCAGGTGGGGTTCATTGCTTAATGATACGACCTCCCGGGAGACCGCCTGCACGTGCATGGCTTCTGGCGCGGACCGGTCGGATCCCGGTATATTGGGGTCCATGCGGTCAGGGATCCGGACGGCGTTGCTGCTCCTGCTTGTGGCGGGGGTCCGGCCGCTGCTGGTGGCACAGCAGCATGGAACGGGTGCTGAACCACCGGACACGGTCACGTACACGTCCATCCCGTACGAGGTGCCGTTCATCCTGGACAAAGGGTTCACTTATCCCGAACAGGTGGACCTGACCCGGTGGTTCCCTGCGCCGGGCGACCAGTTCGCACAGGCCTCGTGCAGTGGCTGGGCGATCGGCTATGCGCTCACCACCTATGCCTGGAACCGCCACAGCGGCCGGGTGAACGACAGCACGGGGTCGTTCGGCAACATGGACCCTAGGAACGTCTTCAGCCCTTCGTTCCTCTATGGCCTGACCATCCTGGGAGAGGACAACCGGGATTGCGCGATCGGGGTGAGCCTCGCCGATGCCGTCCTCGTGGCCTGTAACACGGGATGCTGCACCCTGGAGCAGTACCCGGTCGATACGGCCCGGCACAACTGTCTGAAGCCCATTCCGGACAGTGCCTTCGTGGAGGCCCGGCGTCACCGCATGAGCGATCCCAAGGGGCTGAACAATCAGAACACGGACCAGCAACGCTACCACCTGGCCCAAGGCACTCCGGTGGTCTTTCAGGTCACCATCGACGATTCGTTCAAACAGGGCTTCCGGACGGCGGGGGACAAGATGTTCGTGTGGCAACCACCCGATGTGCTGGTGAACAAGGAAGGGCACATCATGGTGGCGGTGGGATACGACGACCGGGACAGCACCTTCCTGGTCCAGAATTCCTGGGGCGAGGGCTGGGGATTGCGGGGGCGCTTCAAACTCCCCTACGAGGTGATGCGATGGACCAGCACGGAGGCCTACATCATGCAACGGAATGGCGAGTCGGAGCTCGTGCCCCTGGTACCGGCGTTCCGGGAGGACCCATTCAACCGTCGCGGGCTCAGCCGCGGTCGCATGCGCGAAGGGGAGGCGATCCTGGCCGAGGACATCGCCTGGCATGCGGTGGACATCGAGCCGAAAGCGGGACAGGTGGACCTGCAGGTGGTGGATCCCACCGATACGAGCCGTGTACACCGCATCGTGCTCCGGGATGACCAGCCCGTGACCTTCCATCACGAGGGCAGCTTCTATACCATCACCGCCGATGTGTCCCGCAAGCGTGAACAGGCCCGGTACCGGGTGGTGCGGGATGATCCGGCGTTCCTGGCGTTCCGGGACCGTGCCCTGAAGCGGGCGGAGGAATTGGATGACGGTCCGCGGTGAGGCTCAGGCCCGGTCCACGAAGTACATGTCCATCTCGCCCTTGCCCTTGGCCTGCACCCGGCCGCGGTGGGTGAAGGAGAACCGCGGGTCGTCACGGACCAGCGCGTAGGTGTCCCCGCTGATGTTCACCCGGCCCACCGCACCGCTGCTTTCCATGCGGCTGGCGGTGTTCACCGTATCCCCCCAGATGTCATAGGCGTACTTCTTCACGCCCACGATGCCCGCCACCACCGGCCCGGTGTGCATTCCCAGGCGCATCTCGAAGTGGGGGAGGCCTGCAGCCTCGCGCTGCTTCTTGTACTCCTCCATGTACTCCTGCAGTTCCAGGGCCGCTTCCACCACGTCGCCGGGCCTTCCGTTCGCAGGGTCCGGTAACCCGCCGGCGGCCATGTACGCATCACCGATGGTCTTGATCTTCTCGATCCCATGGCGATCGATGATGGCGTCGAAGGCCTTGAAGCAATGGTCGATCTCCTTCACCAGGTCACCGGCACTGAGCACTTCGGCCATGGCGGTGAACCCCTTGAAATCCGTGAACAGGATGGTCGCCTGTTCGAACTCGCGGGCGTCCGCGTAACCCTTCGCCCGCATCTCGTCCGCCACCTCCTCCGGCAGGATGTTGTGCAGGAGCGCCTCGCTCACTTCCTTCTCCGCCTGGATGGCGGCACGCGAACGATGCACGAAGCGCAAGCGGCTCCACAGCCCCAGGGCCATGAACAGGATCCCCACGCCCGAGAAGAGGTAGAGGTTCCGAGTCCTTTGCAGGCGCTCCCGGGTCAGCTCCGAATCCAGCTGCTTCACCTGCAGCTCCTTGATCGTCCTCGCCTTCTTCTCGCTCTCATACTTCTCCTGGACATCAGCGATGGCACGCACCTTCTCGATGTTCAGCAGACTGTCCTTCAGCACTTCATGGTGCTTCATGTACTTGATGGTCGAGTCCGGTTCGCCCATCTTGAGGTACACGTTGCCGTAGTGGTCCGCCAGGGTCAGTTGCTGGGGTAGCAGACCGTCCGCTACGGCGATCGCGAGCGAGGAGTCCAGGTAGCTCAGCGCGAGCGGGTAGTCCTTCAGGTTCTCGGCGGTAACGGCCAGATTGCTGTACTGGATGGTCAGGTTTCCCCGATCGTCCAGCTGTTTGGACACCTCCAAGGCCTGGCGTTGGTAGAAGAGCGCCGAGTCCAGCATCCGGGTATCCTCACCATCCCCGCTCATCATGCCGAAGAGGGCCCCCAGATTGCCCAGC
>Ga0209203_1002678_pt1 | contig 11541 bp, 11 predicted proteins | sample AD_UKC109_MetaG_FD_184423 | JGI IMG/M metagenome (GOLD analysis project Ga0209203, IMG submission 184423) | Active sludge microbial communities of municipal wastewater-treating anaerobic digesters from Hong Kong - AD_UKC109_MetaG (SPAdes)... | ecosystem: Engineered > Bioreactor > Anaerobic >...
AGCAAGCCTTCGAGGTTATGAATCGTGTAAAAGACACCGATACCGCCGAGCTTTCACTACGCAAATTCTATGCCTACAAGTACAAGGGAAAACCTGTGTTGCGTGCGTATGAGGCACGAAAAAAGGCGAAGATTGCCACGGAGGACGGCATCTTTGAGGTTGGCGGCGTAATCCCGGATAACCAAAAAGGCGTATCGCTTTCTTCGTCAACGTGGCTCAAGTCGGTTGAGGGTGTCGAGTATTCATCCAGCAATGGGCTGGTGCTTGTTTACTCAACTGACGGGAATGCAGTCCACACGTTCACATTCCAAGAATACCAAGACGGCATACAGCACCCAACTATCACTTATCAAACCCAAATTGGACATATTGCTTTCGACGGTGACGAAAGCACCCTCAGTAATATCGCTTCGATTGCACGTGATGAATCGGCAGCACTAGAGGCGCGTGGGGTATCCATTGCGACTACGGATAACGGAGAGACGTTCGCCTTCGCTATTCACCCATACGGCATTTTTATGGCTCGCTTGCGTCTTGTTGGCTCGGTTAATGGGGCTATCGCCTTGTCGCCAGATTTCATCAAGCAAATTGCCAAATCGGGATATAACAGTTTCTCAGTGTATCGCTCGAACCGCATTATCGTCTTTGTATCCGATGACGGGGATTACGTAGCCGCAACGCCTGAGATGTCAAACGGTGTGTCTGTGCAAATGGCAACGGCTGCGGCGACTTTGTTTAACCAAGACCGCCCTGTCAGGTGTTCGGTTGATAAGCGGGGGGTGCAATCAATCGTCCGCACACTGTCAACTTCTAATACACGTGCATTGGGCGAACTGAGCCGGATTACCCTCACCCTTGATGACGACAAGCTGTGTGTTCACGACGGCCACTCCGTTACGGTGTCGTCTGACGCAAGCGATTCTGAGGGTCAGATTGTTATTAACGTTGGTTATACCACGTTTCAGCGAACGGTCGGCTATTGCGACGACACCGTAACCTTCAAATTTTCCTCACCACGAGACTATTACGTGGTACAAAGTGGTTCTTACGACGCGGTTGTAGGGCCGATGGTAAACGATTAGATTTATGTCTACTTATGACGATGAAGCCGAAGCACCGATTGATGGCACAATTGGTGCTTATATTCCTGACGAAGCCCTTAAGTCCCTACGCAGCGTTACATCAATGAATTTAACCTTGCAAGCATGGGACTCGATTGAGGGTAAACCCCTGTCGGCAGCGCAGCAAGACGTGTACTGGTTTGTTCGTGATGAACTCACCAAAAAGGTAACACGTGAAAAGCTGGTTGGTTATAACGCCACCTTTGGCCTTGTGTTTTACGAGGTTGAAGGTGACAAGTTCAGGGATGCGAATGTGTCAGACGTGTGGCCGCACCCCGCGTTACTGAAACGGGGCAAGTCACCGTCGTCCCTCAAGGTTTACAAAAAGCTCCACGCGGCGGGGGTGCGAGGTTTGTCAACTACGGAAATCCAAAGTAACCTCTCGCCATCCAGAACGCTCGCGCAAATCCTACGACGTGTGTCGTAGTTGACAGATTTTGTTGTAATTTGGTTGTATCATAAGTGGCATGAGAGATTTAATCGTTTTAATCTGTATTGTCGCCGCCGTATGGTTGTTGTGGCTATCTGTAAGCACGAGCGAGCCTGCCATTACAACAGTGTCAGAGCCAACACGTGCGGTACTTGGCTCTGTATCAACCCCGTCCACAACTGTTATAGATGGTGGTTCTGTCGAAGTTTATGTCGAACAAACGCCTGAACCATCCCCTACGCCTACCGCCACACCGCTCCCTGAGTTGCCGAGTGCAAGGGTTATTAAAACCGAACTCACAAACACAGACACGCTTATCACCAGCAAGATGTCGCAAGACATCATTGTAAAGCGAACAAGCGATAATGGAAATGTGCTAACAAACTGGGCAACTGCGTGGTCTATCACTTACAATGCCCATACGATTGTTAACGCTGGTATTCAACTTTGGGGGTGTGAGGTTGATGTTGCTCGTGGGGAATCTGGTCTTGGGGTTATTACGATTTTGTGCGACCCGCCCGCTGTTCTGGAAAACATTCCAGTTATTGACGTGGAAGCATCAAGCATTGTTGCTTCTGATGAAGCCTTGCTTGCCAATATTGACGAACAGGTGTTGATTGATATGCAGAAGGAGGCTAGTGCCATTGCCGTCGAGAATGCAAAGCAAAACTCAGACTTTCTGCGTGCAGCCCGTGTTGAGTACGAGCGCACAATGAGTGAGTGGCTGTCGGGGGAGGCTATTGAGGATGTTATATTTTCGTATCGTTAAATTCGCAGTATTCATTATTTTAGCTGTTGCTGCCACATTTGTCGCCTACCCGCTTGTTAGTGGAGGCGATGCGCTCGATGTTAAGTCAATTGAATCATCCATCCACACAATAGGTCGCATGGAAACGGCGAAATACACCGCAACAATCAATGTACATGCTGACAATGAGCAAAGTGCGGGTGTTCTCGCCTTCACTGGGCTGACAACTTGGGAGGTTGACTACGTAGCCCACGTCGTTGTTGTCGCCGGTGTTGACTTTAATGACGTGACCATATCAATGGATAATGGTGTTGCGTATGTTCATGTGCCGGATGCCTTCGTTTTTGACGACCTACCTGTGGTAAACGAGACAACTTCGTATGTTGCTTATACGGATATTGGGGCATGGTCTGATTACCGCGAAGGAACTGTCTCTGTTTTGGAGCGAAATGCGGCAGACCAAGCCAAGAGGGACGCTGTTGCAAGCGGACTTATTGCTTTGGCAAACGACAATGCGAAGGCTATTATATCGAATGCGCTTGCATCTTCTGATATACAAGTTGTTTTCGATTGACGGGGGTGCGGAGATAAGTAAAAGGCCGAGCTACCTACTATCGCTCGGCCTTTTTTGTTTCCTAACGCTGTTTAATAATTTCAACCATTTTGCTTGTAATCACTTCGCCACTACCACTTTGCCATCCCCATGCCGGATTTGACGCACTTAACACAAAGGCTGTCCCACCACGGAAGGTTGGCGTTGCAGATGCCGCTTTGAGAAATTCGATATACTCAGCCGCCTTAACTTCTTCGGATGTTTGGCGCGTGTTATTGCTAAACTCGGTGATATACAAAGGCTTGCCAGTTTTTGAAGCATACCACTTCACCAAATCCACTGCTGTTGACATCGGATAGTTTGGCACTGACCAGTATGAATGCACACCCACGCCGTCCACAAACCGAATATATGGTGCCATTCCATTCCAGAATGCGACATGGCCTATTCTTAGACCAGAAATGTCACCTCCGGGTGACAGGCCGGGCGATAGTAGCTTGATACTCGGTATTTCTGCTCGGTACAAGGTCGCAACTTCGGACATCCATTTACCAAACTCGGCTCCATTTGCCCATGAATACCCAAGCCCTTCTGTTGTCAGGTTCGGCTCGTTGTGCAACTCAAGCCATGTGTTTGATGCAGAGCCGGAGATTGCAGACAGTGTGCGGCGAACGTCATTGACAGTCCAAGTCACGAACTTCTGCGGTGTTACCTTGTTCGTTCCGAAGTTCAGAAATGCGCGGATAATCCATGTACTAGGCTGGACTTGGGCGGATAGCTTGCGTAGGTCAACGTCATTGTGTGACGACAATACCTTGATGGTGTCTGGATGAAGGGCGACAACGCTATCCAAGTCCCCAACCATGTTGTATGAATCTGCACTCAAGTGAATGCCAAAATTTACATATCCGGGGTTTGCTATCGGCGGAGGTGCTGGCGGGAGCGAACTCTGTGTATCAAGCTCCGCAAACGACACCTCGGTATCCGGGTAGTATGTCTGGTACCATTGCTCGAACTCGGATTTTTGTCCGCTTACACCATACAGCACGGCTTTCTTCTTTGATAGCCCAACGCCAACACCGGCATCATCATAAGACATGGTAATCGTTTTCGATGTTTTGGTCGCAAGTCCATATAATTCGCGTCTTTGGTCATTGGTGTAGTGAGCAGGGCAAACCCATGTTTCACGCTTGTACGGCGTGCGTGCGTCACCCTCGTTTGGCTTGTCGCTTGTGGCGATGTCTGGCAACCATTCCTTGAATGTATTCCCCGGACAAGCGGTTGCCGTGCGGGGGAACTCACGATGCCCTTGGACGACAGTGATATGCAGAAAACTACGCAAGTAGTTGACCAGCCTATCTAGTGCTTCCAATTGCGATATAGGTGGAATCTCCTCTTGGAAATTGCCTTGTAATGCGATGCCAACGGTATAGTCGTTGTTGTAGGCAGTTTGGTAGCTAACCGTTGTTAGGCGGTTCGTCTGGAATATTTGACCAGAGCCGTTGATGACAAAATGGTATCCAATTCCCGGCCATCCGTGGGTGTTGACGTGATATGATGCCAGGCTGGAGATAGCCCTGTCAGGCGGCGATACAGTATGGTGGACAGCAATGGCCGTGATTGCGCTGACTGTACGATTGCGATATGTGAGCGTGGGGTGCTTGGGCAATTCGTCCACAATGTCGGTTATTGCCAATGGAACTTCGTTGTCTGTGTGCCGAAACGAGACGGCCGTGCCTGGATAGTAGTCCTCAAACCACTGTATCAGGTCTGATTGGTCATTGTCAGGGACATTCCAGCATACAACGGATTTCTGCGCAAAATTTCCGATACCCGCGTCGTCAAACGATTGGGTTAGCGTCACGCCATCGTCTGCTGCCATTTCGGATAACTTGACCATTTGTGTCGCCGTCATTGCGGGGTGAGAAACCCATACCTTGCGGTGATACTGTAGCCTCGGATACCCGTCATGTGTCTCTGGGTCTGTGGTTTGGGTCAAGCTAACGTCTTGAATAACGAATGCGATTGGTTTTTCTGTCTTGGATATGAATGTCACTTCGATGGTTAGGTCGCCGTTTTCATCAGGGCTTCCAATTACTGATGGGGTGTTGCTGTTGTCACCTGCAACAACGATGCGCCCGTCACCAAGCACCAGTTCGATTTCGCCAACGCCGCCCTTTCCTGTATTTGTTGTGACATTGGCTTGCAAAAGATAGAACCCGTCTGGATTTAAGCCGCGCACAACTTGGGACAACGTTGCCTTGAACAACCCTGTCCCAACCACGCGATATGTGGTGTCTGCGTAAACCGTGCATTCTGGCGGCACGGGTGTTCCTGATGCGTTTAAGCTCCATCCATTTGGTATGTGTTGTGCGAAAAACATACTGTCAGTAGTCGCGTCAACATACCCGCCACTAAAGTCAGTGTTGATGGTGCTCGACGAGCCACTAGCACCACCGCCCCCACCTCCACCATTGTTGTTTTCAATCGTCGGAGCCGAATTTTTCTCCCCATGAAACACGTAGCTCTCGGCAAGTGGAATCATGCTTTCGGTGTATGGTTGCAATTTATTAGCGATGCCATCGAATTTTGGGCCAAGCCACCACAGGGCAGCACCCAGAACATCATCGTATGGGGCGTAAACATCGGCAAGCCACTGGAGGTCATCTAGGCCGAATGGCGATTCTGGCACACTGTCATGCGCCCACCCCGCCTCTCCGATAATGACTTTCGGGCGTGCAATTCCGTGCCTGTCGCATGTGTCGAACAGTTGCTTGAATCGGCCTACGAGGTGCGGGTATCCGGTTTGTATGCTTTTGGGGTCTAGGGAATACTCGTGAAGGCAAACGCCTGCCATGTCTGGATTTTCCGCGCAGTACCGCAAGTAATCGAGCATACCGGCTGTTTCCCAAGCCCCTTCATCTGGGGTTCCTGTGGAATAGCCAAATGCCATGTACTTATAACCATCGGCATTGACTAACTTAGCTTGTGCTAAAGAAAACTTGCCAAGCCAGTCCGCAGATTGGACGCTACGGTTAGGCTCGTTGACTGTTTGTATCCATACATGAGCCTTGTTAAACCCCTTGTGCATGGCCTCTTTGTATCGCTCCCAATAGGAGGCGGCTTCCGCCATAGGGTCGTTGTCCATGTTTGGGTAATCTGGCATCATGCCACCAACCCCATCGGGAATTTCTGTGCGGCGATACAATAGCACGCTAACTGCGGGGTTTGTGTCGAGGAAGCCTGTGTTTCCATCGGCACAGACAACAACTTGAGTAGCGTGCGGATTTCTGCCCGCCGCATTCAGGAATCTGCCAAGGCCAGTCGGGTTCCCGCCAGAACCGGCAGTGTGAAAGCCTATTTTGAACATACCTTTTCCCTTGCACTTGTAAAGTGCGTAACAGACGGTTACTGATTTAGATGTTAAACTCGTGTCTATGTTAAAAACTGCAATGTTGTACGAGTGTGGTGCAAACCCAACCGAATCAACTGTTCGCACGGCCATTGCCAGGTTCAATGACAAGTATGGCGAAAAACTTGGCAACGCCGAATTGGTTGTCTTTCCAGCAGGTTGTAATGCGCCGTGCCTAGAAATAGATGGGGTGCCAATGGTTACTCACAACGGCGACCCCGATTGTGTGAAGCCGTTATCTGGTATGATTGCTGTGGGGGTTAAACTCCCTCCGGTGCAATGATATTATCCAGACCTTCCTCTTGTGCTGCCAGTGCGAACGCATCTTCTGCATCATTCACAGCATCACGAGCAAGCGAGAATACGAAGTTTATCACGTAGTTATGGAAGCTGAGTGTCAGGCGTTCCGACAATTGCGCCGGTAATGGTCTGCGCGGGTCGCCCTGAAATAGAGCGAAATAATAATTTCGCATCATCACTGACATCATGGGCATGATGTCTTTGTCCAAGCGCGAAAACAGCAGCAAGACTTCTTCCAGAAGTTCTTCGGTGAAATCAAGCGTCGGCAACCTGGTTATATCTGGCGGCTTTTGCTCGACGGGAATCTGTTCTATATTGTCAATGGCAGCAGCGATGTCATCATCATTTGGTACTGTTGCCTTGTTATTTTGAACCATTATGAAAATCCTTATAAATCCATCTCAGACGGATATTGATACATTTGTTGCGTCATGTCACACGCACGTCGGTATTGATACAGAAACGGACTCGCTTGACACCATCACGGCGAATCTCAAAACATTGCAATTATACAATGGTAGCGACACTGTGTTGATATTTACGCGCTCAATCCCTGTCTCAATCAAGCATCTGATAGAGTCGCTGGTGTGTATTGGTCACAATATCAAGTACGATTACAGCATTCTTGCCGAGCGCGGTGTTTGCATGAATCACATTTTTGATACGATGGTTGCCGAGTCTGTGCTGACATCAGGCACCATGCAACGTGTCAATCTCGCTGAGACAGCCAAGCGTCGGGTTGGTGTTGTGATGGACAAGGGTCAGCAGAAATCATTTATTAACCATCAGGGCGACTTTACACAATCTCAAATAGATTATATGGTTATGGATGTTGTCCATCTGCATAGCATCATGGCCGCGCAACTGTCCGCCGCAGCAGATACGGATAAGCAGTACGGCTCCAATCTGGTGGATGTTATCTCCCTCGAAAACAGAACGGTTATTGCAACCGCCAAGATGGAGAGAAACGGCTGGCTTGTAGACACAGTTCAACTTGAGGAGCTAACTGCCGAAGCCAAGAAAAAGGCGTTGTTAGCCCTGAGAGGCGTTGATGCTTTAGCTGGTGGCGCACGTCAAATCAATCTGTTTGGAACGTTGATGGCCGAAACGCCTGAAATAGAATACGCCCGTCTCAGGAATCAACACGGATTGGAGTCGGCAGATAAGGTGATTTCCTTGCTAGGGGCGCATGGTGTGGCCGTGGACAACGCGCAACGTGCAACGCTCCGCTCAGTCCAGAAATATGGCGATGGAACCGCGTCAACGCTTGCTGGTCATATCGCGGATTATGGGGAAGCTGCACACCAGTTATCCACATCACTAGCTCCAATAGCGGCAAGCATCCATGAAAAGACAGGGCGCATTCATCCTGCCTACTGGCAAGTGCCTGTGTTTGGTGACGGCGGCGCAATTACGGGACGATTTTCATGCAAGAATCCAAATATGCAGAACGTTCCACGCAACAAACAGTTTCGTCAAATGTTTGTTGCGCGTCAAGGCACAGAGATTGTAACCGCCGACTTTGCGAGTGTGGAAATTCGCATCGCGGGGAACCTGTCTCTTGAACCGGCATACATTGATTTCTTCTCTAATAGCGACAACACGGACTTTCACGGGTATATGGCTGCACAGGTTTTTGACGTTCCGCTTGAGGACGTTTGCAAGGTGACGCTGCCCGATGGCACAGAGACCGCGCCAAAGCTGGGTCACTTGCGTTCAATCGCAAAGATTATTAACTTCCAGTTGCTTTATGGGGTCACAAAGTACGGACTTTCCCGAAGCATAGGTTGCACAGAGGACGAAGCGGAGGATTTTATCGGCAAGTACCACCAGCGATTCCCGCGCCTGATGGCTTACTTGCGCCGTCAATCTGAGCAGGCAACACGCTTCGGGTACATCACAGATGGAACAATTGGTCGTATGAGGCATTTCCGCAACCGCAGGGATTCGTCCACGGCGCGGGAGGCTCAGAACTTCCCCGTGCAATCAACGAACGCAAGTCAAACCAAGTTGGCACTGTGTCTTATATCTGAGCGCACCCCATACACCACCATCGGTACCGTGCATGATGAAATAATTGTGGAGGTTCCTGCCGACAAAGCCTATGACGCGGGTCAAGAAATTAGGAAGCTGATGATAGAGGCAGCAAACGAAGTTTTAAGTGGCCCCATTCCATACGAAGTAGGTGTATCCATTAACGACCATTGGACAAAGTAGCTCATACCAAGGATAGACCTGCAAGCACAGCCTGTTCTGTTGACAAGCCAGATGTTGATTGGATGCGTCTAATCTCTGACAGAAACGCTTCGTGGTCGTCGTTATCGAAACTCAATGTCACGAGTGTCTTGCCACGTTTCTTTGCCACTGTGTCAGGTGTCTCTGGCTCGGAGAACATGGCTGTGTTGTCGCCGGTCGAAGCAAGTAAATAGGCCACGTCATCGTTGTCAACCGTCACCATGTTGTCGCCAGCCAGCATGAGCAAATCCGTGTACGCAGCACCCCACATCTTCGCCATGTCGCGTGCTGTAAAGTCTCCACCGGCCAGAACAAGGTTATTTGCATCCACTACGTAGGCGGCAGCTTCTCCTTCGTTGTCAAAATCGTTGCCTATAACCACAGGCACGAGCCATTCTCCACTGTCATCAACCTCAACGCCTGCCGGAGCTTCGTACCCTTGCGCTTTCATATGGAGCAGAGCTTCGACACGCCCGTTGCCAGATACAACTGCGCCAAGTGCCGTATCGTACTTGGGAGGCTCTTGAATCCCGCGCCGCATGATGGACTGTGCAATTCCACCAATGTCATGCAACTTCTGGTTTTTTTCGTAGATTGCCACCTTGCTGAGTGGCAAGTATTTAATCTGGAGTGATTCCATCTACATCTCCATAAACCGCTCTATGTCACGTCGGCAAAAGAAAATCTGCCCAAACACGAGCCTGGTACGAATAAGACCGCCGTTCCTGTCAGCAGCTTTGTATAGGTAAGCTGCGGTGTATTTCCAACGCTCCATCACTTCTTTTCGTGTCAGCCATTCGTTCGTGTCAAGGTGGTGACGCTCGGCGTAGGCAATGTCAAGCTCAAGTTTGATTCGCTGGTCAATATTGTTCGGCACTCTTGTCACCTGAAAGGCGTGCCTGTCTACCGAGTCCCTGTGATAGAGGATGCGTCCGCCAACACGTATCGTGGGTAGCACACGCCTCTTTCGTACAATCTGCTCTCGGTGACGTAATCCTAATATCCGCTGCGCTTGTCGCTCTGTGTAGTAATCGTACAGGTCAACGCTTGCGCTTGCGCTTGATGCTTGCTTCAAATCCCTTTTCCTCAAGTAACGCAATGGCATCCTCTGCCTCGCGCTCGCTCCCGAATCGTAGCAGCAGGGTGCGCGTGAAAGATTGTGGTCTTTCGGCTGCGCCCAATTCGGGCAGCGACTCCTCGCTCCCTGCATCTGTCGGCTCTGGTATACCAGTGACAAACAACAGGCTCTCGTCTATGCCTGTGCCGGATACCGTGGTTGCGTTAGCTTCGTACACCCATTCGGTTGCTGTCTGAAAATCGGCCGCATCTTCCCCGAACAGCACCGGAACCATCCATACATCACCCGTGTCCTCGATGCCTCGTGGTGGGGGCCAACCGAGTTTGTGCATACGTTTTAGGGCTTTTACACGCCCGTTACCGTCACTAATGGCACCAAGCGTCTTGTCGAAATGGGGCGGGTCATTAAACCCATGCCTGTCTATTGAGGCCATAATCATGTCTACGTCGTTTATTTTCAGATTACCCTCATACAACTCAATATCAGACAGGGCTACCATTCTTAGCTCTAGCATCGCGCCCATCCATTGTGTGCCACCATATCGAACAAATCCGCGCCAGAATCGTCTGTGTGCTTTACACGAACAATTACACCTTCATCGCCGGAAAACGCCGTGACGGGCAAATTATCGTGCATAGAGAGCAACTCTAATACAGCGTCGTACCTGTCGTCCCACAATTCGCTTGGTTCTACCAAATCAGCCAGCGTTGTGTTGTTGTGGTCAATGGCGTATGCCATGCCTTCCCACACTGTTTCGCTATCGTTACCTGTGATAACAGGCACCATCCATTCCTCAACGCCTGACGGTGGGTTATCACCACGGCTCCACATGCGATGGAGTGCGAGTATTCGTCCATGTCCTTCGACGACACCAAGCAGTTCGTCTAGCTTGGGCGGATTCTTAAAGCCATGTCGCAAAATTGATGCCTCAATTCTGTCTAAATCGTGCAATTTTGGGTTCTCACCCCACATCAGGGTGTATAATTTTTGTATGTGAATGGTCGTTAGTTCAATCATCAATTATTAGGATTACGTGGCGTGTCAGATTGTCAACTTTTCATTTGTAATCCATTTGACATCATCGTGCGCGATAAGGTGCTAAGATTTCTACATGGCTAAAATTCGGTTTTCAGATGCACTTAGTAAATTGCAATCGGTAGGACACTCGAAAAACGGATGGCATAAATCCGTTTGCCCTGCCCACGCTGATGCTAACCCATCGTTGAGCTTCCGTGAGGACAGAGATGGGACAGCCATCTTCCATTGCTTTGCTGGTTGCAGTCACAACGACATCGTTCTAGCTATTCAAGGTGGGGCGACACGAACGGCCGAGTACAAGGAATCCGTCAAGAAATGCCGCAACAACTCCACTCCGCCCTGGGAGCGCGTGGTAGAGGATTCGTACACGTATCAGTCCGAGTCTGGTAGCGCACTGTTTTATAAGATACGATTCGGTGACGGCCAATTCCCGAAGTATATGACCAAAATGACCCCGGTAGACAAGTTTGGCGCGTGGGGCCTATCTTGCGAGCCTGTTTTGTACCGCCTGCCGCGTGTTATAGAGGCACCATTTGTTTTTTTTGTGGAAGGTGAAAAAGATGTGAAAAATATGGAGAGGTTTCTGAGACCTTATTTTGACAACAGGGTGGCTGTATTCACAAATT
>Ga0209203_1002683_pt1 | contig 11520 bp, 13 predicted proteins | sample AD_UKC109_MetaG_FD_184423 | JGI IMG/M metagenome (GOLD analysis project Ga0209203, IMG submission 184423) | Active sludge microbial communities of municipal wastewater-treating anaerobic digesters from Hong Kong - AD_UKC109_MetaG (SPAdes)... | ecosystem: Engineered > Bioreactor > Anaerobic >...
TGATAACACTTTTATTTGTAATGCAATCACTAAGTTAGGTGAAATTTCTGACATTGTCAAGGCCTGGTAAGCCTTTGTTTATCAGGCCGTTTGACAATCTTTTACGAAAAATGTTGCGGGATTAAGGATTTACAGATTTATTAGTTTACCTATACTTCACCTATATTTGGTTTTTATTGTTCGTAGTATTTGTTTGCTGCTTCTTTGAGCTGTTCAAATACTTCAAGGAAGTTGTCGGCATTCTTGGCACGACTCAACAGGCCACTGTAGTTAGACATGTCGGCCTGAAGCAGCTTGCCGAATTCATTCATCACATCTTGTTTGTTGCTTGCCAGAAGTCCATCCGGAGTCATGAACATCCGGCAGTCGTACATCGCGGAAATAATCTTAATGAAGTCAGTGTTGCGTCTGTTGGCGATACGATACTTGGCCGCATCTAATGATCGGCTCTCGAGAACCCGCTCTTCGGCATCGACTTTCTCTATCCAGTTGTTGTCTTGCTCGGCAACAAGGAGGCGTACCACGTTGAAGACTGTCTTGCATTCCTGGGAGGGAAGAGTTTTCGCAATCTCCACTATATCCTTTATCTTGGCCGTCCTCTCTTCGGAGACTTCTTCCGCGCGGTGTTTCCTCAACTCCTCGTTCTCTGCACGCAAACGAGCAACCTCAGCCTTGAGAGATTCGCTCTCTTGGGCCTGAACCTGAACGTGGCTGCTGTATGTCGCATTGATTTCCGGAATAGGGGAAGGGGCCTTCGGGAACTTCTGGACGTTCGCTTTCAAACGGTCCATAAATGGCTTGATATCGGGGGTTGGCAGTGCTTCAAACAACTGGTCCAACTCAAAGTTTGAGCGGATGCAGTCAATCATAGCCACCTGCTGTTCTGTATCGACGCCGAAATCTACATAGTACTTGATCCACTCCTCATTATATTGGAATGTGGCTGCAGACCAGTTGATGTTTGCATAGTCTTTGGGGGTAATGGTGTCTGTATGGAGATAGAACCTGTCGACCGTCTTGTTGAACCCTCGCTTCTTGGAGATACTATTACAGAACTTTTGGAATTCAGGAAAATACATGGGCTTGTCTTTCATCCTATTCTCAAACACGGTCAGGAACCTGTCGATGTTCGGGGTTCCCATGTTGCAGAACTTCAAAAGAACATACACAACGCAGAACACCAGATCAGCTTCATACGAACGCGTGAAATACTTCTTGGCATTCAGGAAGTAATTGTTGTAGTAGTCTTCCTCAGGATGCCGATCCAGCAGGACACGAAGAGCCTGTCCATATGCTTCATTGAAGATTTGAAGAGGGGTGACTTTGAGGGCGTACCTTACGTCATTAGGCTCTCTTACTGAAAGTAGTAGTTCATATAATGAGGAGTTGAGGCCTGGCTCGGAAAGGAACTCATCGATGTCTTTCCTTTCCCTGAAAATTAGTTCTCGAGGATATGTGCTCATAGTAGTATGTCTTTTTACTTCTTAATCTTGAGTCTCTCGGCCGCCTTGCGCTTGTCGGCGTCCATTACGTCGGTATAAATCTGGGTGGTGCCGACGTTGCGATGCGTAAGCATCTTGCTCACCACATAAATGTCAGTGCCGGAGCTGAGAAGGAGGGTGGCGTAAGTGTGCCTAAAGCAGTGGAATGTGATGTGTTTGTCAATGCCGGCGTCTTCAATCCATCCTTCAAGTTCTTTCTGTACGAGCGCGTAGGTCAACCCCTTGAACACCTGGCCGCGGCCAGGCTTTCCACACAATTCGAGCGCCTCTTCGGTTATTGGAAGGGAAGCGTCAGTTTCGGTCTTCTCGGTCGTCAGACGTATGCAGTGGCCACCATCGGGGTACATTGTGATTTTATCCCATGTGAGATCACGGATATCTCCGAACCGAAGGCCGGTGAGGCAACTGAAGAGACCAGCCCTGCGTACAACATCTGAATTGCATGGAGTGTCGGCCAAAGCCTGCAGCTCATCCATAGTCAAGTATTGGCGGTGGGTATCCGTGTATTCAATTGGCTCCAAAAAATCGTTGACATTGTCCTTGATTTTGCGGTCTTTGTAAGCAATGGCAAGAAACCCACGGAATGTCGACCAATAGCCTGCAGCGGAGTTCTGACCGAGCGCCCTTTTATCGTGACGAAGCTGTTTGGCGGTGAGGAGGTACTCGCGAAATCCATTGCAGTAATCAACTGTTATATTCTCCATTAGACAATATCCATTGCAGTATTTCTTGAAGTGGTCATATACTCTAATCCACTTCCGGTCGTGGCCCTCCAGATGCTCATAGAAGTACTGCAGGAAATCCTCTTTGGGCGTGTCCCTGTCAATGACACCAGCCTCTCCCTGGAGTATGGCCAACTCGCGCTTGGAACGAAGACCTTCAGCGGCAATCATTTTGACGTTGTTGGCCTCACGATCTTCAGGAGTGCGAGGCTTATTGACCAGGTAGATGCCCAAGTATTCACGACGTGAGGCTTTACCTGTGTTCGGATTCACGAGAGGTGGCCAGAAGTCCAGATATAGGGTTATCTTTCCTGATGGCAAGAGTCTCTTGCGGAGTTTGACTTTAGTGACTGACATATGCTATAGATTGAATATTCTACGTAACTCATCTTTGTTATACCAGACGAAGTTCCCTTCAGTTCTGATCTTGGTCGCACCTGCTGCCTTCGTGTCTTCAGAAAACCGCTTCTGGCCAACGTGACAGAAGGCCAGGGCTTCCTTCGCAGTGATGTAATCTCTGCGGATGTATTCAGGGATCTTGGGGCTCTTATCCTTAAAGAGGCGGTCGAGGTCGGTTTTACGGAAGAATACTTCACGGCCTTGTCGGCGGCGTTCTAAACCGGCCGCATTTACCTCGTCATAAAAGCGGCTTTGGCCGATATGATACAGTTTCTTTGCCTGCTCAACGGTGAGATAGTGCTTCTGAAGGTCTGGCACATCGATAACGTTCTTGTCCCAATCCAGCTTGGAGATCATAAGAGAACGACCCGTCCTTACACGGGGAACGTTGAATTGTCTTGCCTGGTCGCAGATGTATTTGCGGGTATGACCAAACTTGGCAGCAAGTTCTTCGGAGGAAATCCACTCCTTGACATCAGGGTAGGAATTCTTGAAGAATAGCCGGTGGATTTCGTCTTTGGGATAGTAGGCTTTCGTGCCAAAGCGCATAGCCTTGAGGCCAGCCCCTTTTACCTTCTTATAGAACCAAGGTTGAGAGATGTCATACTTCGCAATCGCTTCGTCCCGGGTTATCATCGTTTTCTTGGCCTGCTCGATATCCCGGATGGATTTAGGGGAAGGGGAGTAACGAACTGGCTGCGCCTCGAGTTGCGAAAGAGGAATGCGAATCGTATTAGTTGAGATCCGGACGGCCTTGAGGTCTCCAGCTTTGATTCGTGCATAGATTGTCGGGCGGCTTACGCCAAGAAGTTTTGAGGCTTGTGAAATGGAGAGGTACTTTTGCTCATCAATCTGTACCACACTATTGGAGGCTACTCTACGAGTAGCCACAACGCTCTTTCTCTCTGAAGGCATAGCGTACATTTTCTACATTCTACAATTCCGGTCATTTAGAACCTCGATTCCGCACTCAATAGTAGAAAATGTGTTAAACTTTGTAAAGGCGTGTAAAGTTTTCGCTTACTGCCGAAATATTCTACTATACTTGTACCATTCGTGGTCCAAATGTGGTACAAATATAATCAAAATAACTGAAAAAACGAAAAAATACGGAAGTTTCTTCAAGATAGGTTAATATGATGTATATCAATGTATTATCTTTAGAAAATCGTCGTAGTTTTTAAGTGTTTTTCTAACTTCTATTTCCCTATACAGGAAATAAGAAACTTTCCGGCTAACATTTCAACTTAACATTGCCCGTTCAATTTCGTGGTATGGTATGCTTTCAGCTTTCTGTATTTGTTCCAATATTCGCAAATACCTTTTGGTTGGTTTTCCTGCATACGTCTTTTTGAAATTCTTTTTATACAGTTCGCTGTACAGGTTATCACTTTTGAAGTAAGCCCCTAATGTTTTATCCAGTTGCCTGTACTTCTTACTTTGGGTTTGTGTTTCGTACATACAACCGTTGAACGCTTCACGGTGTAAAAAGTAACCGCCTATTAAATACAGTTTACGGCAACGCTTTTTTGTTTGGGGGCAAATGAAATACCATATTTCGCCCTTGTTCAGGTTTGAAGGGGTTGAGGTCAAATATACTTTATAGTTTCGGGGTTCGCCCCTGTATTTGTAATCCAGTTCAATGTATGGTTGTTTGCTGTGGGTGTTTACCTGTATTGAAATACTGCCTGTGGGGTTTCCTTTTCTACTCCAGTTGAGTGTACCGCTTTTAATCTGTTCCGGGTCAAGGTAGCCCCAACCTTTCAACTTTGAAATATGTATTTGCAACGCTTCATTGTATAGGGTTGGGAATGTATGGGGCTTTGGCATTTGAAATTTATTTTGAAAATGAAACCTAAATCATTAAGGAACTTTGAAATATTACCAATTGCCAAACTGTAAGGGTTCGCCCTCTGTGGGGTGTACTGTTTCAACCTTTGGGAATATGTACGGCATAAGTTTACAAACTACATTCAAACGCTCCTTTGGGTCTAATGCTTCAAGTGTTTCAGGTAGCTTTTCAATTTCCTTTTGCATAATGTTTTTAAGGGTTTCACGTAAACCCATTGTTAAAACCTGTTCTTTTGTTTTTGCACTCATATCAATTTGAATTTATGGTTAATACTTGTTTAAATTCCTGTAATCGGTTCAGGTATGGTAAAAAAGTTCGTTTGCCGTTGTTTCCTTTCACGGTTGCAAAGTGGCTTTCAATGAATAGGGAACAATCCGTTATTGTGCTGCACCTGTTCAGCTTTACGGGTTGGGTTGGTAGTTTAATACTTGCAAAGTAGTTTTCAAGTTCTGCAATATCATTGCTCCAGTTTTGGGGCTGTTCAATTCGTTCAGTTTTGAATACCTCAACTTTTGGCAATGTTTCAACGTGTGAAAAAATAATGTTTTGTTGGTGGGTAACTTTAGTAACTTTAGTAACTTTTTCAGGTTCGGGCTGTGGGGCTTGTTCCTGAATGTTCCTTTTCCTGAATAGTCGCCAATCCTGTTTTATTAAATAGTCTGCAAGGTCGTTGCCTTCGCTTTTGTCCCGTTCAGGTGCTAACTGCTCCAGTAAGTCCGAAAATATAAAACGTGTACCGGGTAAACGGCTTTCATATTCTTTGGCTTTGGTTTCCCATTCTTTAAAGGTGTTACCGTCTTTTGAAAGGTCGGGAAATACATACACAAAACGCCCCTGCAATACTTTCAGCTTGTCAAATGAAAAACTGCTTTTGTTGTAAACTGCCAACCAAATAAGGCTTTCAGGCGTTTCGGGCAAACCAAAATACAACGTGCCGTAAACGGCTGTTTTCGGGGCTTCAACTAATGCAACGGGGTTGCTGTGGTACTTGCTTAAAAGGTGTTCGCCAAATAAACAGGAAATTCGTTTACCCTGCTTTATGTACGCTTCCAACCATTCGGGCAACGGCTTATTGTTTCGGGTGTGGTGCTTTTCAATTATTGAGTGTAAAAAGTCCGTGCCTGTGGTGTGGTTCTTTTGGTCGAATTGTTTTACTTGAATTGCCCTTACATTCCCCTTTATATCAATAAAAGGAAAAGTATTTGCCCCTGCTCTGTAACCATTTGCAACCGTCCCCAATCGGTACAACTGTATAACCTTTGTAACCTCATCAACTTCAAAGGGAAATTGTACCCTGTAAAATAGGTTCTGTATAAACGTGTTTTTTTCATAGCGTTCGGGCTGTAATGTTTGTTTGAATGTATCAAAGTCAAAAAATACGGGTTCAGGTGTGGGCTGTGGTTTGGGTTGAGTGCGAAAATATTTTTGTTTTGGAACAGTAACTTTAGTAACTCCAGTAACTTTTTGTTCCTGCTCCCAAATCATTTTTGCGTACCCGTCCAAATACGGGTTGAGGTGGTACGAACATTTACTTTCACGGTCGCAACGTCCGTACTGCTCCGGCAAATAGTCGCCAGTTTCTGTATCAATGTATCGTACAAACGTCTTTTTATTGCAGTCGGGGCAATGGTACTTTTTACTGCCTTTTTCTAATGTATATCGGTGCTTATTCATTTTCTAAAATTATTGCTTGGCACAAGTGGCACAAGTGGCACAATTCAATAATAACAAGACTTTCAGGCTGTTTTTAAGTGGCACAAACTTGGCATAAGTGGCACAAACTAATTTTGAAAATGCCAGTTGTGCCAACGTTGTGCCAACAAAATACCACGCCAAACCCTTATAAATAAAGGAAAGTGCCAATAATGCCACAAATGCCACTTTGTTTTTAAAATAACTTTTCATATTCGCCTTGTCTTATCCATTTGAATAATTCTTTGCTGTTCAAAAACCGCTTAAAAGTCCGTTCAGCCATTCCCATACTTTCGGCAACCTGTACGCCCTCACTTGTTGTAAAGGTGTCGGGCAACGCTATGTAAAGGGTTTGTTTGTCGGTGGGTAACTTATCTAATGGACTTGCATTTGATACAATAGAATGTACCTTAATAGCTGTTTTTTTGAAGTACTCAACCAACTTTAAAGCCCCTTGTACCGCTTCCATTCCAATAGCTTGTTTATTACCCTCATTACAGGCATACCGTACCATTTGAAGTATTAAAGCCAATCGAACAGCATACATTTCTATTTTGGCGTTTATACCGCTTATGGCTTCATTTTCGGGCTTATTGCTTTGGTCTGTTAGTTCCCTTTGCCATTCAAATAAAAGTTGTTTTGCTTCGTGTGTAAAACTCAATATTTCGGGCTGTGGGTTGTTGGTTTCGTCCTGAATCATTGAAACGTCCAAAAGGTTTGAAATAATGGTTTGCCAATTCTCAACTATTGACGGGTTTAATTCTGTTTCGCTCCAGTATTCTTTTTTCAAATTGTCGGGAACAACAAACAGTAACCTGTCTAAAAAACCGTTTTCGGTTCTATTGTCTGCCAACTCATTAAGTACGCCCGGTTGTATTGTTCCTGCAACCGAAATAAAGGGCAACGGTATATTGTATTGGTCACTTGTTTTACGGTTTACTTTTACGGTGTTACCGCTCCATACACTTAGCCAAAATTCCTGTTCGCTGCCTTTATTGTATCGGTTGAAATTCTTAAACCAACTTGCTAATTCGTCCACATTTACGCCTAAACCTCTTTTATTATAGCTGTGGACACTTACAAGGGCTTCGGGTGTAAAGTCGCTAATTAAATACTGTTCCCAAATCGGTTTTACAGGTTCGCTATACCCTTGCTGTTCCCTTTCCTTTTTTGTAAGGGCTGCAATGGTATCGTATTCCTGTTTTTTTCTTTGGTATTCCTGAAACTTTAAATTGTCCCTTTGTTCAATTGGCTTTATTGCCCATTTCAAAGGGTGTGTTTTGTTCGTCCCTGGTCGCCCCACAATTGCAAGATATAAAACAGCGTTCTGTTCGTACCCTCTCATTATTTCGGCTCTGTGGGTGTTACCTATGGAAACTGAAACAGCGTACAATATTGAAGCTCCTATAAAGTCAATAGGAAAATTCAGGCTTTCATTTGTGGCTGTAATTATTTCCTGTATCGGTTCGGGAAATACCTCAACCGGGAAAGGGTTTTGTTTCGCTTTCTGCTCAGCTTCAACGGTCTTTTTTAGTTCCTCAACGTGGTTTAAGATAGTAGCAGGGTTGTTGAGGTCATCAAATACGGGGTTTAGTTTCATAGCTTAACAGTATTTGAAGGTTCAACAATAGCCGGGAACAATTCGGGGTTGGTGGTATAAAACCCTGCACGGTGTTTTGAAATTGGGCAAATGCCCTTCCGTACTATACAAATACGGTTTTCTTTTTCCCATTCAGCAACGTAACGGCAAATATTAGCCCTCAAAATGCCTGTTTCAATAGAAACCATTAACATAGTTTTGGGCTGCCTGTCAAGGGCTGCAAATACCCTTTCCATTTGTGCCTGAAAATGCTTATCTTTGCCTTGTCCTTTATGCGAAAAGACTTTAGGGCTGTTCAGTTGGTTACTTTCCATTGTTCAGCCCTTTTTTTTGTTCAACAAATACGCTTTGGCTTCCTGCTCAATTTCAGCGTTTGACTTTTTACGCCCGTCTTTAAGATATTCCAGTAATTCAGTACGGGAAAAATACAGGCGTTTGCTTCGCTTCATTACAGGCAATTCGCCTTTTGATACCTTGCTGTACATTGTGGGTACTGTAAGGCTCAAAAATTCGGCTGCTTCCTGAATGGTTAAAAGCTGTTCCGGTTGGTCGGTGGGTTCAACCTTAATAGGCTGAATTTCTGTTTGTGCTTCTTTTATCCAACGCTTAAATATTGGCTCTAATTTGGATAACGGCACGTTAAAAAATACCTGTTCTACTTGTTCCATTGTTATTTATATTTTAGTTAAACAATGGGTGCAAGTACATAAGGCGTAACCAGTTACATAACAGTTACTTTTTGAAATAAAAAACGTAAACCCTTAATATTCAGGTTTATTTTCTTTTAAAAAAGTTATATCGTTATCAACTTTAGTAACCGTCTGTTTATAGTTTTCTTTGAGAAAGGGGATAATCAATTCAAGTTTGTTTATTGGATAATCATTCTTTTCGTTTATTCGCTTCTTTGCTTCGTAATACTTCGTTTTGAAGTTATCAAAGGTTGTATTTATTTGGTGTTTACTCATAAACTGCTCCAGTCGTGTTTTAATTAAACGGCTTTCAGTTAGTAATTTTGTTTCGTCTGCATAATAAAAGATAGTCGCCCATTCAAGTACACTAAAAGGGCTTTCAACAATCGGTTGAGGTGGTAACGGTTCATTATTGGGTTGAGTTTTCTTAAATGCTTTTAAGATTGAAAGTTTTATTTGTAATACTTCACTGTATGCCATATTATAGGCAATACGCCCGTTTGTTAATGAATGTAAATGTACTGTAAATGAAAGGCTGCCTATTCCGTCCGGTCGAACGTCTTTAAGTTCCTGTTCGCAATATTGTATTGTTTCCCGCCATTTTTCCTCAATGGTTTTACCTTCAAATTCAGCGTATGAAAGTGTACCGTTTCTTGCTGCATTTAACACTGAATACAATTCCCGTTTTCGTTCAAAAACTTTGTCCTGCAAATGTTTTTCCCAACCCTCAATAACTTTTAAACAACCATTGAAAAACTCAACTGCTTCAAAAAACTGTTCCTTTTCTGCTTTTTTAAACTCCCTGAAAAAATATTTTTCCAAAAACTCCCTGTTATTGTCATTGAAATACCCTTGTAATACTATTTCTAAATAATTCATTTGTCCTTTATGCTTTAAGTAGTTACATATCTAATTTAATTTTGTCGGCTGCTTTGCGCTTGGTATCGTCCACAATCTTAGCGTAAACCTGCGTTGTCTTTAGGTCTTTATGTCCTAACATTTTTGAAACGGTATAAATGTCTGTTCCGTTAAAAAGTTGCAAGGTAGCGAACGTGTGGCGAAAACAATGAAAGGTAATATCCTTTGTTATTCCGGCTGCTCCAATCCATTGAAACAGGTGTTTGTTATGGTAGGCTGAATATTCCAACCCTTCAAATACTTTGGCTGTGGGTTCGCCTTTTTCGTTTAACAAACTTACTGCCTGTTCTGAAATAGGGTAATACTCAATTCCGTTGGTTTTCTTTTGGCTGAAATTCAGGAAATACCCTTGCCCCTCAATGTATTCAAGTTCGCCCCAAACCATTTTTTGAATATCTGAAAACCTTAGCCCGGTAAGGGCTGAAAATAGGGCTGCACGTTTCAATAAATCATTGTTGCACGGTGTTTTTACAAGTTTATTCAGTTCTTCAATAGTCAAGTATTCCCGTCTTGTTTCGGCTGCCTTAATTGGGCTTATTTTGGCGTTCAGGTCGGTTTGTAGTATGCCGTCTTTATAGGCTTGTTTCAATGCAGCTTTTACCTTATTGAAGTACGAAACGGCTGAATTTTGTGAAAGGGTTGTTTTGTCGCTCTTTTTACTTTTGGTAGTTAGTAGGTATTCTTTGAAATCCTCTAAAAACTTTTCGTTGAGGTCTGCAAACTTCAATTTACCGTTGGTAAACGCTTCAATGTAATTGAGTGCTGAAACCCAATTATCGTGGTTACTTGCTTTACGTTTGTTCGCTAACTTTCTGAAATACTCAATAAAACATTGTTCGCCCAATTCCTTTTTGCGTAACTGCTCTTTTTCGTATTCGCTGTAAATTTCAGGCTTATTCAAAAAGTTTTCCCGTTTTTGGCGTATGCTTTCACCTATTTGTAAGGTTTCAGTATTGTGCTGCTTGTCAATGGGTGTTTTCGGTTTCTCAAAAATGTAAAGCCCTAAAAATTCCCTTCGTGTAGGTTCGCCTGTTTCGGGGTGTGGTATAGCCGGGTAAAAATCTAAATACAGGCTTTGCCGTCCCTTGCTTATTTTCTTTTGTCTTAATGTTACTTTTGTTGTCATTGTCCTTTATGCTTAGTTACTAAAGTTACTTTTGGTACTCTCTAAAACAAACTTTATTTTTTGCTCAACTCAAATATTTATCAATTATCGATTTTGGTACATAGGCATACCAACCCATTTTTATTTTGGGTATGCTTTCCCGTTTGATGAGGTTTTGCAAGGCTGTTTCCGATATGCTGTACTTTTCCAACACTTCGTTTATGGTGTAACAGTCGGTAATATCAAACGCCCCTGCCTGTTTCCAGTCGCTCAATTCCTGTTTTTGTTGTTCGGGTATGGTTTCAATTTCGGGAACTTCTTTAAATAGCTTGTCAAGGTCGCAACGTCTTACAATGGTTTTCTTTTCCAGTATGTTTGTTGCTTTCAGCTTTCCCGTATTGATAAGTTTGTACACATTTTGACGGGAACAACCCACTAACTTTGAAACATCTGAAACGGTCAAAAACTCTTTTGCTTTCAGTTCCTCAATAGGTTTGGTTTTTATCTGTTTGGTTTCGCTGTTTGACTTTTGCACCTTTTCGGCTCGTTTCTTAGCCTTGTTTGCCAAACTTCCGCACCTATGGGAACAGTACTTTGTTACTGTGGTACGGGCTGTAAATTCCGTTCCGCAATGCTGACAAATACGCTGCACCTGTATATTACTGCTCATTGTATCTTTTTTCTGTTTTCAATACCTTTAAAAGTGTTCCATTCTGTTTGAAAGTGTATTATTCTGTAAACTATGTAAACCAAACGGGGTACAAATTCAGTCAAAAAAATAGCCACTTTCTAAAATGGTACAACAAAGGTACAAATTTGTACCGAATAAACGTATAACATCACAAAATAAATAATAACTTTGCACCAATAAAAAAGCCCTTATTTCAGGGCTTTAAGTGGGTTTAATACTTGTTTGGTGTTTGCTTGTTTTGTGGTGATTACTTTCCGATGCAGAACCGCCCGAATATCTCACCCAGAATATCATCCGGAGTGATTTCACCCACTATGCTGCCTACGTGATGCAGGGCCTGGCGCAGGTCC
>Ga0209203_1002685_pt1 | contig 11514 bp, 14 predicted proteins | sample AD_UKC109_MetaG_FD_184423 | JGI IMG/M metagenome (GOLD analysis project Ga0209203, IMG submission 184423) | Active sludge microbial communities of municipal wastewater-treating anaerobic digesters from Hong Kong - AD_UKC109_MetaG (SPAdes)... | ecosystem: Engineered > Bioreactor > Anaerobic >...
AGTAGCGCAGTTGGAAGCGCGCCTGTCTTGGGCACAGGAGGTCGCAGGTTCAAATCCTGTCTTCCCGACCAGCAGTTAGCACCGCGATGATAGCGGAAAGCACCATTATAAGTGAAAGACGCGACTGAGGTCGCGCTTTTTCTTTTCTTGAATGTATTGCCGCTCCTTCCAGAAGCAAGGTTGCCAGTCAACATAGTAAGGATTGCAAACAGAACAAGGGATGTAGCCTCCACGAAGCACGTCGGATAGTCCCATTTCATGGTAACTATCCTCGATGTAGTTTAATCAAGGCGCAGTCCTGCAAATACGAAAGCCCAGGTAGTCGCACTTGACATTGGGGGCGTCGTAGTTGCGGTAAGCTACCCGTCCGTAAAACGCAAAGTTGCGCCAGCTACCGCCACGATAAACCCGGCGAAAAAACGACCATTCTGGTGTATAGTTATACGGATTGGTCGTTGGGCTCTTGCTGTAATATCCTTTGTCATACCAATCACTGCACCATTCCCATACATTTCCGGACATATCGTAGATACCCAGCTCGTTTGGCGCCTTAGTACCAACTTCTTGGGTCTTCTGCTCTGAGTTAGAATCATACCAAGCAACGTCACCGACGGTACTGCTTCCAGCATACAGGTAACCCCTGCTCTTGTTCCCGCCACGGGCGGCATACTCCCACTCGGCTTCGGTAGGCAATCTGTATCCGAGTACCTTCGTTATGTCTGTCGTTACTCTTCCGTCTTTATCGAACAGATCCCCGTTGCTGTCATACGCTTTGGGAAGTTTCTCCTTCTCACTCAGCCAATTGCAGTACGCGATGGCGTCCCACCAGCTGACCCATATTACAGGTCTACTTCCCCTTCCCCAGTCGTAGTAGCTTGGTTTGCCCCTGCCGGTAGCCTCGCAGAAAGTGTCATACTGGACAAACGTTACTTCGTACTTTCCTATCTCGAAGTCGTATGTGAGAGTTACCTCGTGAACTGGTCTGCACCAGTCAAATAGATCCCCAAATTCGTCGCCCATCATAAACGTACCACCCTCGACGAGTACCATTTCTCCAAGCGCTGGCGGAAGCTCGTCCGGAATAAGTGGACATCCTGTTAAAAGAATCATTGAAACTGCATGCAGCAAAAACAGCAAAACAGAAATAAACCTGTTCTTCATTGCCGCACCTCCATAGGCAAGGCTTTGCACTCGAAGTTAGCACGTGAAGACTCAAACAAAATACGGCAAGCTGTGCAATGCTCTTATACTATCAATATACCACTTGTTACATTGATACCAAAACTAGAAAGCGATTGCTCTGAGATAATCGCGTTTTGTGATAAATCGGTTTTCAGCAATATGAATGCACGTATTTCGATAGAAAACGCAAATTCATCAACGTCACATCGTTGACGAATCAAATATCATGGATAAGATCAAAATAGCCTTGATGATTTCTGTTTGCTTCGTCTCTTGTGATAACATCTATTTGGAGGCCATTATTTTCGCGACAGACAAAAGACCTTATCCCAGTAGTTGGTGTAGCCGTAATGTGAAAGTAGAGTCACGACAAAATGGTCTTTGTAAAGTCAAGATGAATTATGTTGATAGATGGGTGAAGATGTGCACAGTTGACTGTTATGTAAAGCCTGATACTAAGCAATCAACAAAAGAACAAACATGGGCGAATTGATAAACATAAGAATAAAACAATCGCTGCATTTATTCAAAACATTTCATTATCGCCTCGTTCTGATGCTGACCTGTTAACTGCTCGACTATCTTCCAAATCGCAAGGAACAGGAACCGATTGTTGACGTCGACTTTTTCTGAGAGATCTCCAAGTATCTGCGCTTCGTATTCATGGCAGGAGTTCAGGAAGCAATTTTCGACAGGCCGTGCTTCGCCTTTGTAGCCGACAGTATCAGTCGGGTGAAGAGCAGCTTCGAGGAGGTCCTCATTACTTGCGGCAATGTATGGTTCGTCGTGGCCGAGCGTCTGCTCAAGAAAACCGCCGAGCAAGAGACTAAGATGCGAGAACGATATACACTGTTTGTCGAACTTTATAATAATATTTGTGAACGAGCCCAAGGATGAATTCTTCTTGCTCTTCTCCGTGATCCCAATTAGATTGACACCTTCGAGCTGGTTTATTTTACGGAAAGGCGCGAGGTGTTTGAACCCTGTCTATGGGAATGAAGAATATCCTTGGCAAGGGAGGATCGAAGGCATGAATACCGGAATCGAAACCAAGGAATCTTACATGAATACGAAAGAGATCATCGACCGCATCTTTAAAGACCCGGCCACCAAATACAAGCTCACCGAGTTCGAAAACCTCGGTAAGCCAATTCACGAAATACTGACGATCTATCCAAAAACCGCCTCCATGGGTCGGGATTCAGGCAAGACCAAGTACTATCTGAAGAGCTTCATTCGCTTCTCCTCTGGCAACGAAGAGGTTCAGGTGTATAACGAGGGCGTCAAGACCAACCCGGAAGAGATCGTGCGCCAGCTGTGGATCTACAAGCTGATCAACCAGTATGGCTACAAGATAGACGAGATCGATCCGGAGGCCAGCGTGCAGTTCGGCACCGAGGTTCGCACCAAGGCGGCAGACATCATCGTCTACACCGACAACTCCAAGGAAACGCCGAAGATTGTTATCGAGTGCAAAGAACCTGAGCGAAAGGACGGTATTGAGCAGCTCAAGAGCTACATGAACGCCAAGGGTGCGCCTGTGGCTGTCTGGTCAAACGGCAGCGACAGCGTAATTCTCTACAGGCCATATCCAAATAATTTCGACGACACCCTGTCCGATATTCCTAGGCGTGGGTGTGAACCGAAAGACGTAATCGCAGCTAAGAAAACGATTCATCAGCTAAGAAACGAGTTCAATTTCAAAAAAATCATCCAAGACCTGGAAGAGCTGGTGCTTGCAAAAAGTGGCAATGACGAATTCAATGAGATCTTCAAGCTGATCTTCGCCAAAATCTGGGACGAGAAAAACGCTATCGAAAACCGACCAGACAATACTCTTCAGTTTTCCAAGCTTGTCAATCCAAAGACTGGTGAGCCCGATCCACAACTCACTTACGAGCGAATTAATTCTCTCTTTAAATCTGCCTGTGATGAGTGGCGGGGGATTTTCCGGCCAAGTGAAGATATTGAACTCATGCAAGATCACTTGCAGGTTTGTGTCGGACCTATTGAAGGGGTTCGCTTGATTGGTTCCAATCTGCGTATCATGGACGACGCCTTCGAATATCTGCTCGCCACCGGCGTAAAGAAAAAGAAAGGGCAGTTCTTCACCCCCCGCCATGTCGTTGAAATGTGCGTGCGGATGCTCAACCCGAAGCAGAAGGAATACGTTATGGACCCATCCTGCGGTTCAGGAGGGTTTTTGCTGCACGCCATGAATTGGTGCTATCCCGCAATGGACAACGAAACACGAGAGAAGAGAAAGAACAAATACGCGGCCACCTATCTATGGGGAATAGACTTCGAGGTCCGCGCCGCCAAAACCTCACGCGCCCTGATGCTTATCGCTGGGGATGGACACACCAATATTTTCGGTCCAGATGTTGACAGCCTCGATTTGAAGACCTGGTACAAGACACCCTCTGGTCACACCCTGATGCAAGAGCTTATCAAATCCCGATTGACGGTGAAGAAGATTCCCGAGAATGAATTGCTGACCGATGAGGCCAAGGCTTGGGAATACTTTGATGAACTCAAATTTGATGTCGTTCTCGCAAATCCACCGTTTGCCGGAGAACGAACTGACAGAAAGGAGCTGATCCATTACGAATTAGCCAGAAATGCACTGCGCAGAGCGAAAGACAAACAGCCCAAGGAAGAGCGCGACGTGCTCTTCATTGAGCGCATCTTGAAGATGCTACGTCCCGGCGGTCGGGCTGCCATCGTCCTGCCCCAGGGCAAGTTCAACAACTCATCATTGGCCTTTATCCGCGAATGGATTCTGAAAAAGGCGCGGCTGCTGGCGGTTGTGGGCCTGCATCCCAACACTTTTAAGCCACACACCGGCACCAAGACCTCAGTGCTCTTCGTTCAGAAATACACCAAGCAGCAACTTGCCGACATCGCCAGCGTGCATAACGAGGTGGCCAATAACTGCCCCACCTACGAGATCGAGATTCAGGCCCTGCTCGACGGGTACGAGGGTGATGTGCCCGAAGAAGCCATTCCAGAAACTGTAGCGGACTTGATCGCCGAGACTTTCAGCGAACCGGAGCCGGAAGAACCCGTCGAGGAAAATGGCAACGGCGAAAACGACGACAATGAAGAAGCCGCCGAGCCACCTTCGGACGAAGAACGCATCGCCCACGCTGAGGAAAAGTTGGATAACCTTCGGTCCGAAATGCTGCGGGTGAAACAGAAGCTCGCCGACCTAGACAGTGACGTGGAAGCGCTAGGGTTGCAACAGCAGACCGAAATCGAAGCCATCACCAACACTTTCGAGGGCAACAAGCGCGAACTCTTCACCCACTTGAAGTTCATCAAGACCCAGCACAAGGAGGCAGTCAAGGTACTCAAGGCGGTGCAGAAGAAAAAGTCCAAGCGCTACAAGGCCGAGATCAAGCGGCTGGAAAAAGTGACCCGCGATGCTGAGCGCGAGCTGAAACTGCTGACCAACCGCGGTAAGCTGGAGCTGATTCTGGCAGACCCTGACCTGATCGGCACTCTGAAAGAGCGCTGGATCGCCGCCGAGGTGGCCAAACGTCTCGACTACCCGATCTTCATGGCGGTGAGCGAGCGCGGCGGCAAGAACAACTCCGGCGATTACGAATACCTTATGGATGCAGACGGCCACCTGGTGGAAGACGCCAGCGGCCAGCCCAGAATCGACCAGGACCTCGTGAACTACGACCTGGGGCCGGATGACCTTAAAAATGCCGTCGACATCCCCGACGACCAGCTTTGCATCGCCGAAGCCTTTGTACGCTTTGCCCAGCAGCAGAAGTTTGATTTCTGGAGGGCTGAGTGATGGCGGTTTGGACCTCACCACAGCTTATCGAAACCTATTTGAATCGCCGTATTGATTCAGAATTTTTTGACCCTGCCTACATTGAAGCTGAGAACGCAACTTTGCGATGCGATACCGAAAGCTTAGGAAGGCTTGGGTATTTTGTTCCTGGTCCGTTTGGCTCTGCCTTTCACGTTCAAAATTACGACTTCAAATCTCCTTATCGTTATATTCGGGGCAGAGATGTCAAGCCATTTTTTCTTTTAGATGATGACAACCGATATGTACCAGAGTCTGACTTTAACCGTTTAGTTAAGTATTCAGTCTTGCCTCAGGATTTAATGATTTCTGTGGTTGGGACGCTGGGCAATGTTGCTATCTGTACCGAAGATGACACCCCGGCAGTTTTTAGCTGTAAAAGCACTGTGTTCCGCTCACGAGATGCTGACCCGTATTTTCTCCTAGCTTATCTGAATAGCCACTTCGGGCGGATGTGTCTTTTAAGACGACAACGCGGTGCTGTGCAAACTGGACTGAATATTGAAGATTTAGGAGCAGTTCCTGTGCCGCGCTTCGGGAGTTTGATTGAAGAAGATATCGCAAGCTTAGTTGAGTCGTCGCACAATTCAGCAAAGCAGGCAAACCAAGCCTACACCCAAGCCCAACAACTCCTCGAATCCGAGTTGGGGCTGGCTAAGCTGCGTTTTGAAAAACCTGTGGGCTACACGGCGCGGTTTAGTGATACCTTTTCTGATGGTCGAATTGATGCCGATTACTTTCAGCCGCAATTCAAGCAGATACAAAAGCATATAAAAGCATACCTGCATGGTTTCCAGACTTTACTTTCGATTTGCACAGCACTCAAGCCCAATTTCGACCCGTCAAAAACACCAGCAGATACTTTCGAATATATTGAGTTATCAAATATCAATGGCTCGTTGGGAATGGTAAATGGTGCAAGCCAGGCAAATGGACGTTCATTGCCATCCAGGGCAAGAAGAAAAGTATCAACAGGGGATATTATTGCTTCATCCGTTGTCGGCAGTATTGATAAATCAGCTCTTATCCATGAAGAGCAAGATGGATTTATTGCCTCCACAGGATTCTTTCATCTGCGGCCAAGAAATGTTTCGCCTGAATACTTGTTAATGCTTACTAAATCCAAACCTGTGCAAATGCAGTTGCAACAACAGTCGACAGGCGGAATTCTTAGTGCTGTTTCAGATTCGCGACTTCGCCATGTAGTTGTTCCCGTAATGCCTCAAGCAACACAAGATCAAATTACACAATTGGTGAAGCTGGCCCACGAAAAGAGAGCCGAGTCTAAACACCTCCTCGACCAGGCCAAATACCGCGTCGAACAGCTCATTGAAAAGGCGGTGCAGTCATGAATCTATCCGCACAAGATAAGGAATTACTGGAGGAACTCTGCCAGCAGCACGGCGTGAGCGAAAGCAAACTGTGGAAGAGTCTTTTGTGGGCGTACCTTGGTGACTACGAGAAGCTAGTCAATGAACTTGAAAAACTGCGTATTACAAGCAGCTCTATCTGAACGGTATTCCGCAGCTCTCAATTGCTGTTGGTAGGCTTGTTGTTCTGAAGGAGAAAAACTGGAGGAAAAAGAGATGATAATACTGAACGAAGAAAAGTTCATTGAGGCAGAATTTGATAATGAACAGGAAATTGAAGATGTTGTTATAGAAAATGCAGACTATTTTTTCGGTTCTTCCTCTATATTCATCGCCAAGAAAATGATCAGAACAAGAGATGGATTTGGCACCATACCTGATGGATTCTCAATAGATCTGGCTACTAGATCCTGGTATATAGTAGAAGTTGAGCTTGTTCATCACAGCGTATGGAATCATATAGCGCCCCAGGTAGCAAAACAGATGATAGCAGTGGCCACACTCGAAAGCCGGCAGATACTTGAAGATATCGTAATTCATATGTACAACGAATTTGAGGATGTGAAGGAGAAATTCAGAGAAGTGAGAATCGGAGAAATCGATATTAGAAGGGTGCTTGGCGAAATTCTAAGCAAACCACCCATAATTGGGATGCCGATTGATAGAATCTCGCAAGATTTGAGGGAATGGGCCGGGACATTGCGTAGTGATGTGAGACTTTGGCTTGTTAGAAAATTCATAGAATTTGGTGCCCCCGAGAATATAGCGTATGAAATCCCAGAGGAGTATCGACCAATCCTTGATACCACAGAGGAAAAGGCAAAACCAAAATCGGGTATAGCTTATTATGAAGTCTCGCTTGCTGACCTTCTTGATGCCGGTTTCTTATCTGTCGGTGACGAATTAGTGATGACATATAAACCAAGAGGCGGAAATCAAAAAGAATTCAAAGCAGTCATTACAGAGGATGGGAGCATGAGCATTCTGGGCAAAAAGTTCAAAAGACCCTCTTATGCTGCCCTTCTCGGAATACAAGATGCTGGTAGCGAGCGAAAAACCGTGAATGGTTGGATAAGTTGGAAAAACAGAAACGGGAAGCTTTTAGCAGATCTCAGGACAGAATACCTTGACCTAAAAGAAAATGAAGCAGAAAAACCCACTTCGGCGAACGATTAAACGCTGTTGCTTATCTTTAGCATTATGCCCGGAAAAATACACTTCGACTGAGAACAGATGATTAGGGACTTGATTTTCCGCGTCTCGCCAACAACCCTCAACGACTAACCAGCAACTATCCTTGCTGCTTGTTCTCATTTCCGCATCCATCTTTCGCCAGAATTCGACAACATTGAAAATCAAACCCCGGCAAGCGGCGAATGCTTTCGATTATTGGTTTTGTAGGTATTTCGAGTGAATCATCCACCGCAGCAGCTTCATCATAGTAATGGACCAAACTCTATTCTCGGCTGTGGTGAATATGTCACCAGTGAAATACGATCTGTTTGCTTATGTCATCATGTCCACCCTTTTCTCGTTGCGAACTCCTCAAACACAAAAGTCTTTCGGTCAACTTGATAACTCTGGTTGTATTGAAAGCAATACCTGAAAAGAAATGCTGAAGGATAATTACGTTTTGTGCGAAGGCGGTTCTGAGCAATATGATTATACGTATTTCGATAGAAAACGCAAATTCATCAACGTCACATCGTTCTGCTAATGAAAAGCGACCCTCCCAACACGGGAGGGTCATCTTCGAAAAAAGGAGGTGTCAAAAGCGAAACTCAAATCCTATTAGCAAGTCGAAATAGCGTTTGAAATCGAGCAGATATTGCCACTTCTTAGCGACTCCTATATGAAAGTACACAGGCGGCTTGACTTCGATTCCTGCCGTCGCTATGAAGTCCGAGACATCTAGTGCAATGTTGAGAGAGAACCAGTCTTTCTCGCACACAGGGTACATCTCGTAGGTAAAGTCTTTCCCTTGAAAGTCGGGAAGTGTTAGGCGAATCCCTGAAACGTTCTTCATCTCTTGTTTATAAACATCTCCAATGCCGCCTCTACTATGTCACCCAGGGAGGCTTTGTCCTGATCTGTGAGTGAGTATTCGTCGATAGCCGCTAAGTTCTCCAGCAGTCTTATCGCTGCCTCTTTCATCTCCGCGTTCATTTCTGTAACGTCCTTGCCTTCGTTCTTCATTTTCGTTTTGATTCCCTTATACTGCTGCTCAATTGAAGAGACAGCAATGACAGCGTATCTCATTATCTTGTCTGTTGGAGACAATGTTTCTGGATCTTTGTCGAACCTCTTCAAGATCGCTTCTGCTGCTTTTACGGAAACCGTTACTCCTCCAACCAAAAGATCGGTGATTGCTCCGTTCTTCTTCAAAGCAATTACGACCACCGTTGCAGAAGCGAGGATTATTGCACCGTACACTATCAAAGAAATTGCGTCCATGTTCACTCTCCCCAGTCTGGTAGACTGCGCATAACGTTCCTACACTTATCTTCGTACATAGGGTCTGTGGCGTAACCACAGTTACGAAGTGCCTCGAAGTAAAGCGCAGGGTGATCTCTATTTATCCATGCGTTGTAGTACCTGCCCTCTTCCTTGATTTTCCTCACATAGTCGAGCATCGATTCACAGGTAGAGCCGTACTTCCTGAACTTTGACATCTGCGGCTTCAGTGACTTGCCGTCGTATTCGTAGCTTGAGAACTCCACAAACGGCTCGCCTTCCTTTGCTTTGATTCCAAATAGATTGTTACCTTTTACCTTTGTTCCCCAGTCTGTCTCCAAAGCGCACTGTGCTAGCATTGCTTTCGCACTTATCCCTAGAAGCTGCTCGATGAGAAATGCAATGGGGGCATATGTCTGCATAAACTTCTTCTTCTTTTCCTCTATTGGGTTACCCACCTTTCTTCACCACCTCGGAGATCAACTGCACGATTGCAATACCTAATGCTCCGAAAATGCCAGCCAGAATAATTTTCCATAATTCCATCTTCTTCTGCCGCGTCTCTTCTTTCACCTGTTTTGCTTTCTCTTCAGCAGTCATACTCTGAATCTTTATCTGATAAGCATTCTCGAGAAGCGTTTTGTTCATTTCCATAATCTTGTCTGTCAGGTCTGGTCTAAACTTATCGCTGAAGTATGAAATCAATTCTTGCTTGAATTCCTCAAACCGCTCCGCTATGTGCTTTTGCATTTGCTTGTCTTGAGCTGCGTTTGCAATCTGCACCCTGTTGTCAATCATTTTCTCAATCTTGCTAATGAACTCAGCTTCAATGTCTCTGAAATAACAAGGGTCATGATAGTCTTTTTTATCGCTCATTCAAATCACCATTCTTTACGGTAGTCGTGTTGAATCTCGTTGTACTCTATAAGCTCAACGGTTCTTATTAGCAGGTCTCCCTTGCGTTCCAGCCTTACGATGTGTCCGCCTATCACAGGTTCAGGGAAAGCCTTTCTGGCTGCATATGGCGTGCGCCCTTGAAAAGATGCAGGGTGAGCACAATAGATACCACGAATCATTATGGATATTTCCGTGTGGTAATGCCCTTGTATAATCACGTCTGGCGTATCTGCCCCTGTGAATGTCTCCGCAAGTTTCTGAAGTTTGTACGACTCCGCATACGCGTGTCCGTCTCCGTGGTGCAGGTAGAATTTGAATCCGTTCCTCTCTATAACCCCCGAGTGCCTTCCTATGTAAATAATGTCTTCCCTTCTCCTCGTCACCTTTTTGAGAAAGTCAGTACCCGACAGCTTTAGGTAGGATTCAGGGTGATTGCCGAGAATCATTATCGTATGTACGTCTGGACGCTTCGGATACTTCTCTACGAAGTAGTCCTCCTGATCGTCCTGAGTCTGCAGAAAGACCTCTGACGTGTGCAAAGGGTACACTTTGAAACCGTCAACCGCATCTCCTGCATGAAAGACGTACCTTATCCCTCTCTTTGCGACCTCATCATAGAACATATGAAGTGCGGTAATTTGCTGGTACTTCGAACACAGGTGAGTGTCTGCTATCTGAGCGTACTCAATGTAGCCGTCATCGTCGCTCTCTAAACTGAGGACAGGAAACTCCTCGCTTGAGTTAAGAAGAACGGCATTGTTACTTATCGAAATGTCCTTCCCCTGTTCCATCATCTTGTGAAGGAAAATAGCGAGCTTGCCCTTCGTTGTCTTAGTCAGATCGGCAAGCTCATTTATAGAAATGAATTCCCTCCTCTTGAGAATCTCGAAAATCCTTTTGAAATCGTCTTCGTCTCTGTGCGGATTCTTGTTCAAGTACCTCCATCTGTTTCTGATGCTTTCCATGTTCCTGTTGTTGCACTTAGGGTCGTTACGAAAGTCTTCCTGAATCTGCGCGTAAGAGCGTTTATTCTTCTTTCCTTCAACTAATACCGTGTCTTCGTGAATCGTCCACTTCATTTCGCGCTCCTTGTGTTAGTGTATTAACCCCATGTTGCGCCTGAAGATGATGCCGAAATGGTTACCCAATCCGTTCCGTTCCACAACTTTAGCGTGTCGTCGTCCGTATCGTGCCAGAGAGTTTTTCCTGCCACCTTGTTTGTAGGTTCTGCTGACTGACTGTACAAAACAGGCATCGCGTCTATCTTGTCAAAATTTGTATTGAGTACACTTACATCTACGTTATCCGTTCCAGCAGGTTTAGTTAGTCCGTGATTTGTAGTAGTTGTCGGCATATCAACTCTCCCTCAATGACCAGTTTCCGCTCGTATCTTTCGCATAAACATTTATCGTGTTTGTTCCTAAATCAAGTTCGGCAGCGTTTATCTGTGCCACCACGTCCGTACCTGCGTCAAGTTTCAAAAGCTCGTTCCAGCTCTTCGTACTCTGTGCGTTCCACGTTTCATCTGAGAGGTTCGACCAGTCTTTAGTAAGCTCTTCTAGGAGCGTTCCTGTGTCGTATGAAGAACCGTCTTTCATTATTCGCCATGCGGTTAGGTCAGAATCAGACTCGAAGGTTACCAATGCGGAATCGAATCCGCTCATGTATGACAGCCTGTACTTGCTTACAGAAAGTATCGAAACGCTCATACAAAGCTCACGTCCAGCTTTGCTCGCTTCAAAGAAACAGAACCGCTGATCTCCGCGTACCATTCGTAGTAATACG
>Ga0209203_1002690_pt1 | contig 11507 bp, 13 predicted proteins | sample AD_UKC109_MetaG_FD_184423 | JGI IMG/M metagenome (GOLD analysis project Ga0209203, IMG submission 184423) | Active sludge microbial communities of municipal wastewater-treating anaerobic digesters from Hong Kong - AD_UKC109_MetaG (SPAdes)... | ecosystem: Engineered > Bioreactor > Anaerobic >...
TCCTGCTAAAGGTTGCTCGATATGCTTTATGTGCTTTATTATTGGTTTTAAATATTGTTGTCCAGCCAAAACTATATACCTGTCATTTTTAAGATCAGATTTTTCAGACAACTGCTGGATAACTTTTTTACCCCAATCGATCTTTTCTGAAGATGTCAACACTTTTAATCCCGGTTTCCTTTTGTTAAATGGTATGTTACTTAACGTAACATCATAGGGTTCAATCTCCTTTTCAAGATCAAGCAGACAATGCAAGGCAGACAGTATAAATATTTTATCAGGCTTGATCGAATATGCATAAGCAAGACTATATCTAAAGAGGGCACTTTTATAAAGGTCTTTTGCTTTCGCTTTGCTTTTGCCTTTTTTTGAAACACAGGAAATGAGTACAATCTTATTCATATAGTCGTTAATTAACTGTGCTGTTAATGACAAATATGTCTATTCGTGTTTACGGAATTCCATAAATAATCAAAATTCTCTAAGAACGCTTTAGTAACAGATTCATTTTTAATTATTAAAAATTGTCCAACCTCTGAAAAGATGCCCTCATAACTAAGACCAGTTATTCGCCTAAACCTCGGAATATTTACATGTTTTAAATATATAAATTGAGTTGGGGTAAAGTTGCAGGAAGTAATAATAACTGTATCATCACAAATAATGTACTTGCTATGCAAATTTGAGTTAGATGAATATTCAGCAGAGGGATGGGATTCATATTTTAGCATAAATTCTTTAAAACTTGCTGTATTTGCAGGTTTCCTTGCACCCATATTATCTCCATTCGAGTTTACATATGTTTGTGATATACATTTGATTTTACAGGTGTTCACCGTTTTTGTTAAAAGTTCATTCAAGAAACCATATTTGGATATACTCCCAGTATGATCACCACCGAATTTAAACTGTTTGGGAATTTGATATTTGAAGGCAGATATATGTTGTGCTGCAATGAATACTCTTTTCTTAGCACCTAATACCAGTTGCTTCAATTTCTCTTCCATTAATTCTGGCGAATTTTCATAAAATGGACTTAAAAGAATGTTATTATAATTTGATGGATCAGTTCTAATTTTTATTTGGTATCGGGTATAGTCTGCTTTGAAATCGAACTCAGTTATTAATATTGAATTACTTAGCAAATCATTGAAAAATATTTCTGTTGGTATATTAATTAGATCGTCATCTTCGCATATGATTAAAACTTCATCCTTGATCCTATCTCTTACAGCCAATCCTGAAGATGTCAGTATTGTTGTATTTACTTTATTCTTCTGTTTAATGAATAACGATTTTAAGTGCAAAGAATAAGGCATATCGCCCCTTGAAAATGGGTTAACATTTTCGCTTCTGATGAACATATGAGGGAAAAAGAACAGATCAAAATTTTTTATCTTATTTTTATATAACTCTCCAAATATTTTCCTCGCTAAAGAATATTTTGTTTGAGACTCATTGTAAACAAGTTTCTTTGATGTAATATCTACAATATACTGAGGACTACGATCATCGTACCCATCAATAGGAATAGTTATTACCTGTACCTTTACACCTTTATCGGCATACCGACATAACTCTTTGTAAAGGATTTCATTATTAAAAAGATAGGAACATATCTGGATAGAAGTGATTTCGCTTTCAATAGATTTTAGATAAGAAAGAAGTTGTTTTAATAATTCAGGACTTGAACCTTGTGAATAGTATTTTGTTGGGTCGTTATATTGGCTTGGCGAATCAAAGAATGTATAGTACTTACTCATAAGTTAGACCTTTGTTAACATTAAGAAATAAACAGTCTTCCTATCCTTGTCACTTACATCCTTTCTCCACCTTTCTCCATTATTTTTTGCGTCTGGTTCACCAGAGACTTCATTAAATACCCATTTCGAATTTTCAGGTCTGCTAATTAATCCTTTCGCCCTATGATGCTCAGAGTTACTGATTTGACCATACCAGACTCTACGGAGTGAAATTCTGTAAGAATCATGATATTTATCAAAATATTCATTAAAAGTGTAGACTTCAATCTCATTATCATGTAAAACATTAACGGGTGCTTCCAATATAAATTCAGCCGGAAAATTTGAGTCCCCAGATGCGCTGCCAATCAGCATAAAATATTTCAGAATTGACTTGAAGTTAGCCTCTGATAGGAAATCTCTCCAATCACGATCCCGTGATTCCAATTCCCCATTGTGAAATTTTGTAATTTCATCATCAAATGACCTCAACAAAGTTTCAGGATCATCAATATGGATCGAATTAATAACATTGATTAATCCCTTGCGCTGTAGTCTGTTGTAGGCAAAACTGCTACCAGTCTGTTTTATAGAAACGCCTTTGTCATTCAAATAAACATCGGCTTTCTTGTGGCTATCATCGGAATAATATCTGCTAATTTCATTTCGTACTGTTACTTGTACTTTTTCTTTTTTAAATGGGATTTCAATTTTTGTTAAGAGTCCAATATGGTTTAGAGTGATTATATTAAGTCTTGAAAATAGATAAGCCAGTACCTTGGCTTCATTTCCGGGCATAATAATCTTTATTAAAGGTTCTTAAACAATTCTTCCAGACTTAGACCAAGAGCCTTGGATAACTTATGGATATTTTTTAATGAAATATTTCGTTTCCCTGATTCAACCAGATATATATAAGTTCTGTGCAAGTCAGCCTTTTCTGCCAATTTCTCTTGCGAAATATTTTGCTTCTGGCGGAGTGTTTTTATCCTTAATCCAAAGTTTTGCAGAATTTCCATTCATTAAAAGTATTCCAATGAATACAATAAGTCAACAGACAATGAGTAGCATGATTGTTGACAAAGGCTAATGAATGCTGTATGTTAATAGTTGAAATACAGGGAATTATCCAAGGATTATTTCATTTATTTAAGTAGGGGATGATTGCTTTTAAGCAGGATTCGATGTTGTAAGAAATTTCCTTCCCCCAAAATCTAATTACTACCCATCCAGATTGGGTTAATATGTGATTCACTTTATTGTCTCGTTCGATGTTCTTTTCGATCTTGGAAATCCAATACTCACGGTTACTTACGATTTTTTGTCTTTTTGCTGCCCAATTGTAACCATGCCAAAATTCACCGTCAATAAATATTGCTATTTTACTCTTGCGTATTGTTAAATCAGGTTTGCCAATTATATCATTATTTAATAATCTGTACCTAACCCCCTTACGCCACAGATATTGTCTTAAAATTAATTCCGGTTTTGTGTTTTTGGATTTAATTCTCTTCATCGTGTCAGAACGCACACGAGTTGTGTTAAAACCATGTTTAGATAAAAATTCAGGCATATTCACTTAGAAAAGCCTCAAAACACCTTGCTTTGAGTCTTCAATGGTTGTTCCAAGTAATTCACCATTTAGTTGTCTTTTTATTTGCAATGCCAATTCATAAGCAAAATTTACAGGAACTGCATTACCGATCATTTTATAACCTGCAGCCAGTGAATCATAATAAAAAATAAAATTATCAGGAAATGTTTGAATTCTGGCACATTCTCTTACTGAAAGTCTTCTGTATAAATGCTCATCTCCCTCAACAAATTTCTTCACATCCTGTTCAACATGGAGCATCTTTGGCGCTTGTGGATGGATTGGAGCATGCCTTCCCCCAGCCTGAATAGTGAAACTTACCTCATCCCATGAACGAACTCTGTTTCTTGACATATATATTGTTGAGAATGAGCCTGTCATGTATTCATGGTTTGGTACAAAACAATCAGTGCCATTTGTTTTATTTTTATCTCTTGCTTGAAGTGCATTATCCTTCAAATCCCAAATAGCATTACGCAAGTGTGGGGCGGTTCGTTTTTTCTTTGGAAATACGAAGGTCATGTCCAAATCTTTCCGTAATCCAACAAATATTAAACGTTTCCTATCCTGTGGGACATCATAGTCTTTTGCGTTTAACAACTGTACATTCAAATTATAACCAGCATATTTAAAATGGTTGATAATGTTGCTTAGTGCGTCTGAATGTCTTCCTGCAAGCATTCCAGAAACATTTTCAGCCAAAAAGAATTTTGGTTGTTTATCTTTTAGGATTCTTATAAATTCATAGAAAAGTTGCCCCCGTGCATCTTCGATGCCTCTTAATGCACCTGCCTCGCTCCAACTTTGGCATGGCGGTCCGCCAATAACACCGTCAAAATCATTTGGAATTTCATCGGATGGAATATCCCTTATACTTCTCCTATCTAATACTGTTTGCGGAAAGTTTTTTTCATATGTTTCCCATATTTCTTTATCATATTCATTTGCCCATACGACATTGAAGCCAGCCTTTTCAAATCCTAAGTCCAAGCCGCCTGCTCCTGCAAAAAGTGCGATAATATTCATAAAATGCTATATGTGATTAATTTAGAATTAAGTAATAATGCCGGATTGTTCGGGTTTCTGATTAGCACGTCAGTAACAGTAAGAGCCTCATTGTTATTAATTAAGTTTTGGTCATCATTATTGAATGCGTTAAACTTATCCTGCCTAATAATTACTGCCATATTGAACCTGTTCCGCATGTTCATCCTGTGCACATAATCAAATACTGAACATGGATTTTCGATTCCCCACATTCCTCTTACACGTAAATATGTAATACCTAAAGGGTCAACCCTGTTCACTCTGCCTAATTCATTTGTTTCAGCAAATTCTACATCAGGTATTGCCGTAATTCCTTGTGAAATTGTGTTCTTAATCCGTTCATAAATTTGACGGTCTGCAGCATAACAATCTCCATAAACAAGCCACAGAGTTAATAGGTTTCTATCATCTGTGTGTCCTACAGCGTAAATAATATCTTTCTCTTCCCACTGCTCACATTCTCTGCAAGCATTTGTGATTAACGGGTCATTTGAATGTAGTCTTGACTTTGGATAGGAACTATTTAATGCTAATCCTGAACGAGCGGATTGTATCTTCTTTACCTCAACTGCATCACCACCCGTAACAATAAAATCAGGGGGATTATTTTGTGTCCCTATATATGAAAAGGTTCTTGAATACGTCAATATTCTTTCGTTTTCATCCTGACAATTAATTGTTCCTGCGAATGCATCCTTAATATATTCTTCAAGAGCATATCCAACGTTATTAATTCGATTCCTTCCCCTGAAATGCAGCATCAACTCTGTTACAGGGTTTTGAGATATGTTATTGATCGCATGAAGAATATTACTCATAAAGCGCCATTAAATGTGTCAAATTTACCAAATGGAACATGAATATTAAAACACCGAGGTGTAAAATTACAAATAAAGAAATGTCCTCATCGGTACTGAATTCGTTATATTCCCAACTGGTGTAACATGCGCAATATATTAGATTCAACCATATAGAACTCAGGGCGGGGGCATTCATTAGTTCCGACAGTGAAAGTATTTAAATAAATAATACTCGAAGGGGATTCCCAAACATTATAAAATCTTTTTACCGGAATGCCCTTTTTCCCCAACGGGTAAGACCTGTTCTTAACAATGGGATCGGTAGAAAACTGCTCTAAATATTTAAATTGTAATTCTGCAAACAAATATTCGAACTCTTTACCGATAGACAAGATTATTTTTAAGTCAGCATATTCAAGTATGCTTTCAGCAGGTTCAATAACATGTTCATTTACATGAGCAACTGAAAAATCTTTAAGCACACCCGTATCAAAGAATTTTGAATGCCAAGGACATAATTGAATAGCAAATGGGTTCTTTGGTGAGGAACTTAATCTACTAATCCATTCCGCCCTCGTCTGCCACCATTTACCAATATTCGTATCCTTATATTTGTTTAAGTATGGGAAAGATTTGGCAAATTTATCATAGTTACCGTCAGCCTTTAAGTCACTAATAAACAAACCTGATGAATGCTTTTGGAGTTGATAATTAACACCACCATATGGATTTAGGCTCAAGATAATTGCAGATAAATCCCGTGGATTTCCATAATACGGTTCGGGTAATGCATCAGCATTTCTTAAAAGATTTTCAAATTTGCTCCAATAATTGTTTTCTGACTGAAAGAAAGCAATAGGATTTATGCTCCATTCATTTACATACTTATTCCAGTAGTCTACATATTCATGAATTGTTTTCATATTATTAAATAGTAATTTATCTCTGCATTGAAGATTGGTGGTGCTAAAACACTTATCCGTTGTGGCTGCTTCGGTTTTTAATTGTCAATCTCTAATTAAGGATTGGCGAATTTGACCAAAGATAATAGTTTTGTCTAACTAATGGAGCACGACCGTTAGGCGCAGATAATGAATAGTTTAAGAAATAATGGCAAGTTATTGTATCATTAAGGAAAAACCTTGCAAGCAACGTCAAAATTTAATGACTCATTAGAAATAACTACCCTTAAAGGTTTTATGTCTTCACAGCAATAAAGTAATAAAGCAACAACCTCATAACTCATTATATTTTTTTAATGTTCCTTTCGCTTTATGAACAGGGTATTTTATAGAATTCGTATTAATTTTTTCAAAGACAATCTTTTTCACGTCAAACTTATATTTATCTGCAAGCATAAAACTATAAGCAAAAACATCTGCCAATTCTTCTTTTACCCTATCTAAGTTGGCTTCCTCTGACTTTTTCCAAAGAAACAATTCAAGCAGTTCACCCGCTTCAACGTTTATTGCTAACGCCAAATCTTTGGGATTATGAAACTGTTCCCAGTCCCTTTCATTACGAAACTTTATCAGGGCATCAATTATTTGTTGTGTATCACTCATTTATTGCTTGGTTTATAAAAAGTTAACGCTAACTTATATTCAGTATCATATGGAAGTTGAAGTTGTGGCAACATTTCAGGCATGACCAAAGACCAACTTACATAATAATATGCAAGGATATGGTAACCGGAAAATTTCTTGTCAGGAATCAATCCAATGATATAGTTTTTGTTTTCGGGTCGATATCCCTGTGTCCCTTGTAAAGCAATTTCGTATGCAATTTCTTTTATTTTTTGCTTCGGCATATTTTGGAAAAACTCAAGTGCTTCGACCATATACATGACCACTGCCATATTCGTACCCATTTCTTTTTGTGACTTCTGGAACTCTTCCATTTCCTTTTCCTTGATCGGGTCACGGGATTCCATGTCAAACGGGTCTTTTTCTATTTCATCAATTATGTCATCCAAAGATTTTTCTTTCCCAAATATTTCTTCATCGACAAGTTCAAAGTATTTTTCAAGTTTCAGGTCTTTTGCCCAATTCTCAATAAGTTCATATTCCTCACCTGATTCCCGATCATCACGATATTCATAAAATTCCGCATACATTTCCTTAGCGGTTTTATCTTCCAAAGTCGTTGCTTTAAAATCTGATAAGAGATCAATCCCATAAAGGTCTCTGAACTGTAATGCACCTATTAGGTTAAGTACTTTGCTGGCATGTAATATTGCTGGCGGTGATAATTTTACAATTGTCTTATCTGTCGTTGCTTTTATGCCATCCATAATCAATGAATAGAGAGATACTAATTGATATGGTCTGAGTACTTGGAATTCCTCAAATAATTTATCCTCAATAAATAAGTCAATTGGCGCATTAAAAATTTGTCTGTTAATGCCATCAAAGAGTAAGTCAAAATATTCTTTAATGGAATCTTCCGACATACCCTTTTTCAGTAACGATAAACGATGCTGGCGAAGGTCACTTAAAAATATCTCCTTTGTCTTGTTATTGGAAATGAATAACCTATTACGTGAATCACTTCTGGCAGAGGTTGCAAAATCCAGATGTACGAGTTCATGCATCATCAGATGATGATGTGCAGGATATTTTTGGTTGTATTTTATTAAATGATAGTCCCGATCATACTTTTCAGCAAATTCAAATTTTGCAGCAGTATCAAGAGTATTATCTATTTCAACCTTAATCGCCTTACCCGAATTCTTTTGAAGTTTCTCACGATACTTAGTGAATGTTGTTTCCCCGATATCTGTTTTAATGATTGCCTGAGCGGATTCGAGTAGCAGTTGCTTTGCATTCGTACTCAAGTCAAGTTCACCTTTACCACATTTCTTCATGCATTGCAATGAATAATTGAATACATCTTTAATATTACCTTTCATCTGGTTGACCAATGCAATTCCATATAGGGTGTTTGGATATTCAGGATTGATGGCGTGTGCCCTTAACAGGTATTCCATACCTTCATCGACCTTTCCTGCCTGTATTAAATTAGTCCCAAGGTTGTTGATGGCTATATTATCATTTGGGTCGTTCTCAATTACCTGCTGGTAATACTTGCGTGCAGTTTCAATATCATTTTTGTTCCTTGCAAAGATGTTCCCGATCATTATCAGGGCATAATTGTTCTTTGGATTCCATTTAAGGGCATCTATCAGGTAATTTATTCCCTCTTCATCATTACCAATCATTGAATATGCCTGACCAATTGTCCTATAATACTCGGAATTGGCTGGATTCTTATTGATTAATGATCTTAATATTGGGATCGCTTCGTTGAACTTGCCATGTTGGCATAAATTATTTGCCCGGTTAAAATCAACGTTTTGTGTAATAATTCCGCTTGGATCAATATGAATTTCAGCAAATCCCTTTCGGACTTTAACTTCAGGTCGGATATCTGCAACGGTATAATAATCAGTCAATACTTGTGCAATAAATTCTTCGTCATCCATTTTCCCTTTTAGCACCGGGAAGAGTTCTTCAAGGAAACTGCCGATCGGGTGAATAATTATCATGCTTATAATTAATGATTTACGATTTGAATCAAAGGTAATAATTTTGCTTTGTGATTTACTCTGTTATACCCATACTGTTATCCGATTTAAATTCAAGAAACATAGGCATATGATCACTGTAGGCAAGCCATTTTTCTGGTTTGCCAACAGTTAAGGAGTGAATTGAATTTGAAAACTTTTCACTTCCGAAGATATAATCAATATGATATGGTTTGTTAATATTCTTGTGTAAATAAAATGTTGGTTGAGTTTCTTCGCCCTGAGACTCTTCGTAATACTTATGATAAAAACTATCAATTCTGTGTTCTGCCAATTTTTGAACCACATCCGAATGAGTCCCAATCCTATCTTTGTAGTCCCAAATTTTATTACTATTGAAGTCCCCAATAATAAGAACAGCATCCGATAACAGATTCATGTAAAAGTCAATTGCTAACCATACTTGACCAATATATCTTGCATCATAGTTTTCTTTATTATCCATCGCCCAAACAGCAATAAGATTGAAATAATTATTTATCCGGCATGGGATAAAGTACCTCAGAGCATTTGATCCCAATATATATTTTTCTAATGCCCACTTTTCGTTTGTAAATACTCCAAGACCCTTGTTTTTGTTATCTCCAATCCAAAGATACTTTCTTGCCCACGCTTTATATATATTATCATTTGCCCTTTCAGGGTCTTCACATTCTTGTATTATGAAAATATCAGCATTAATGTTGGAGAAAGCATTGAGTTTTTTTCTTAATGCACCACCGCAATTCCAAGTTAATATTCGTATTAATTGTTTTTCCCCAATCATACTAATCATCAAAATGGTTTATTGTTTCCAACAATGCATCTTTAACAAACGGCTGATTATGAAAATCATGAAGGATTTTCTCAGATATGTATTTAATTTGCAATTCCTTGTAATCCAACCCCAAAATTTCAGCCAAACCCTTAATCATTGCTATTGATATCTGCCGTTCTCCAAGTTCCATCTTGGAAAGCGTGCTTGTATCAATATCTAACCGGTGGGCAACCTTGCGTTGGGGTATTTTTTTCTGTTCCCGAATTTGCTTCAGGTAACTACCAAATGACACATTTTTCATTTTGACGGTGTTGATTAGACGGTTCTGTCAAATTTACCAAATGATTTTGAGAATATATTATGACAAAATCTATTTGTTGAAAACAATTCAGGAAGAATTTAATAATAAAAATGCAGGAACAACATACGTCCCTGCATTCCATTTTACCATTGTTAAAGGCACATTCCCTTAGTTTGCATTCTTGAGATTAATATCAAGTCCCATTTCCTCAGTTATATACTTATGCATAATAAAATGCATTGGATTGGTCAAAATATTGAATGGATTGTCTTTGACAAAATTTGGGTGTGTCAAAGTATCATTCATAGCCTTGGAAATAAATAGTGAGCAAATGTCGCATAAAAGATTTGTGCCTTTTTTATTTATATCCTCGTTAACCTCAGTCCCCAACTGCTGGGTTAACAATAATTTCAATTCATCAGGATTTAGATATTTATCCAAATTTTCAACAATAAAATCGGATAGTTCCTCAGCAGTTATCAATGGTTTATCTTCAAAAATAAATCTCATTAACTGGTCGTCAAATATATCGCTCATTATTCTCAAACCAAGTTCTTCCATCATATCTGTTGCTTCTGTTTTCATAATTTAAGTATTTATATAATAATAATTTACATGTTTATCAATCCAAAAATCGCCATTATTTGAAACGCCATGATTGGAGACAAAATGGTAATTCCAACTCATCTACAACATCTATGCTCGATACGTCAACGCAATATGCAGAAGGGTAACCTTTCTGCAATTCCGTATGACCAATCTGAATTCGATATATCTGTTTCTTGGTCAAGTGTGTCGCAGCATACAATCCTGTGTTCTTTTTAACGTACAAATAATGTATGGTTTTATATCCTGCTTCTCTTAATGCTTCAAGCCTATCCGATATAATAGGATACATATTGCTTATATCCATTATTTCGGTTATTATCTGATTTAACTTCTTCATTGACATTGATTTTTAAAACAAGTTATTTTCTTGACTTCTATCCAACATACTCACCATAATTCAATCGCCAAGATTGTGTATCATCTCCTATCGATTGAACAACACGGCTGGATTTGCTGATGCAATAACATGTAATACGTTTCTTGCCCTTTCTTATCGTATCGAAGCCATTTTCAGCCATGAGTTTTCCGATAACCAAAACATTGATACGTTTGCTGGCATATTGAAATTTACCAAGTAATGCACTAACCAAGTCAAGATTTGTTACAAGGAAGGTGTCACCCACGGTTTCTGGTTTCTGAACATACTCATCAAAAATCAGGTCAACATCTGAATACTGAATATAATCCGCAAACAGGTGATGTAATTCAGTTTTGTTATCCAATTGATATGAGTATGAATATCCGTTGATATAAAGGTTATAGGCTTCCATGAATAAATCTTTTAAGTCAAGAGCAGCCAATTTTTCAAAATGAAATTTTTCAATCTCCAAAGGGATAATTCTGCGGTTGTTAATCTCCCTGACCACATAAAGGTTGTTCCCACTACCGGCAAAACTGCATCGTCTCTTAATGGTCGACATTCTTCTGTCATATTTTCTTCGCAGAATAATCTCATTATCACTTAGTATGCTTTTAAAGGTCTTATCCAGTTCATATGTTCTGCTATCCATTTCGTCATCAATAATCAATATAGATTGAGACATAATCACCTTAAAATCATCATCATTTGAT
>Ga0209203_1002691_pt1 | contig 11504 bp, 9 predicted proteins | sample AD_UKC109_MetaG_FD_184423 | JGI IMG/M metagenome (GOLD analysis project Ga0209203, IMG submission 184423) | Active sludge microbial communities of municipal wastewater-treating anaerobic digesters from Hong Kong - AD_UKC109_MetaG (SPAdes)... | ecosystem: Engineered > Bioreactor > Anaerobic >...
CCAATACGAAGGCCCCGCCATAGAAATGGGCTTCAAATCCGTATTCCTGGCAGAAATACTCGCCAACCTTCCCGGCACCGAGGTCAACATCGCCCTTAGCGATCCCTCCCGCGTAGGCTTAGTCACCCCAATCACCCCGGACTCGGAAAACGAAGAAATCTGCGCCCTCATCATGCCTATGATGATCACACAGTAGGTCAAATGGAGTTTGCTGCGCCAAAAACCTACATCCCTGCGCCATATACCCCCGGAAATGGAGTTTGACTGCGCCAAATTTTCTTTGCAATCATAAGTGCTTGTATATAAGAATATTACAACACGTTTAATTTTGTTGGCGCAGTCAAACTCCATTTGACCTACCAGCCTCCATAAATTTTTGTAAGTTTGCGGTCTGATCTTCTTTAATTGTTATATCATGAAATTAAATCTCAAAAAACCTATACTTTTCCTTGACCTGGAAACCACCGGATTAAACGTTGCTTCTGATCGCATTGTAGAGATCTGTGTGCTGAAAATCAGTCCGGATGGTACACGCGAAATTAAAACCAGGCGCATTAATCCTACCATTCCCATTTCACCTGAAGCTCAGGCTATTCATGGTATTTCCAATGAAGATGTAGCTAATGAACCTACTTTTAAAGAGATTGCTAAATCACTTGCCAAATGGATGGAAGGTTGTGATATTGCTGGTTATAATTCTACACGGTTTGACGTTCCCATGTTATCGGAAGAATTTTTACGAGCAGGCATTGATTTCAATTTTCGTAAACACAAGCTTATTGATGTACAGAACATATTCCATAAAATGGAACAACGTACCCTAAAAGCCGCATACAGATTCTATTGTGATAAAGACCTGGAAAATGCCCATAGTGCAGAAGCAGATACAGTCGCCACTTTTGAAATTTTGGAAGCTCAGCTGGACCGTTATCCACAAGACTTACAAAACGAAATCAATTTTCTTTCAGAATTTTCCACAAAATCCCGCAATGTGGATTATGCCGGACGTGTAGTATTAGATAACGAAGATCAGCCAATCTTTAATTTTGGCAAACACAAAGGTCGCCGCGTTAAAGAAGTATTCCAAAACGAGCCCTCTTACTATGATTGGATGATGAGAGGCGATTTTACCCTTGATACAAAAAAAGTGCTCACAGAAATAAAGTTGTCAAATGGAGTTTGAATGCGCCAAAAACCCGCAATGGTGCGCCAAAAAACTGTCCCCACTATAAAAATATAAATCCAGCCATTTCTGATATATGAAACTCTTAGCCTATCCTTATGGTGTAGATGATTTCTATATTAAACCGGACACGGCTCTGGCCAAACCTACGGATGATTTTTTCATACCCCCGGTATGTGAAAGTATTACTTTCGCAACATGTTATGTAATTAAGATCAATCGTTTAGGAAGGAGTATAAAAGAGAAATTTGCCCATCGGTATTACTCAGAAATAAATTATGGGGTTTGTATCTACGGACATCCAAAAGTTTTATCAGAAACTAACTCGGATCTAAATGCAGACATAAAGCACAATGGATCCATCTGGATTCCCGGTCTTGCTTTGGATTACTCCTTATCTATGCCACGAACTTTCTTGGCCAAAGAACAAATTGAACAAATTTCTATGCAAAAAGCTGACGATCCACTCCAGCCGGATGATCCACTTCAATCAGAAGACTCTCGACTACAGATTTTTCCAATACCGCCCGTTCAAGTAATTTCTAAGCGAATAGCACATTTGTCTGGTTTTGTATATTTAAAAATGGGCGATCTGTTGCTTCTGGAACTTCACAAACCGCAAAGAATAACAAGTGGTTCGCGCATTCGTGTTCTACCGGAAATTGATTTTTGTATAAGGTAACCAAATGGAGATTGACTGCGCCACAGACCCGCATCTGTGCGCCCGAAATGGAGTTTGAATGCGCCAAAAAAAAGAAAAAATTCTATAATTCTGATTATCAACGCTCTACAAACTGTCTTTTTTTGATGGCGCAGTTAAACTCCATTTGAGCAAACGCCTAAGACTCGATTCCGGAATACCAAGAATACGACTCAGTTGTCTGACGGCTACTTTATATTTACGCTTGATCTTATCTGCTATCTGAAGTTTTTCCTTATCACTCAGTTGCTGGATGGTTTTTGGAGCTATTATTCTTAGGATGATCTCACTAATTTCAATGTCTTTATAAGGATATCTAAAATAATCTTTTGATTCGTTTTCCTTTTCTTCTTGTTCAGTCGGAGTAGACAATTTTTCCATAGCTTCCTGATAAGAGCCAAGACAATGCTCAACTTCTAAAACATCTAAAAAACAGGGAGGATAAATGTGACCAGACTTATTAATCATAAAATCGGCAGGTACTATTTTTGACGTATAGGGAAGTACATAGCCTTTCCCTGCCGGATAATATCCATAGCTAAGATCAACCTTGCGGTCTTTTTGAAAATAGTATTTTGCCGAGTTGAAAGGATCGCTGTACGGATGTTTTTCTGCGCCATGTCTTACAGAGTTGCGCAAAACATAAATTGTCTTCCTGATAAACTGCTCATCGCTAGTTATCTTTATACATACAAAACTTCTATTGCCGACACATCCAATAGATTTGTATTTAAAATTGAAGTAACGTGAATAACTAATTCTGAATGCATGCATAAAAGGTGTGGGATCTTTTGCCTTCACTATCAAATGAAAATGATTCGACAAGAAATCGTAAGCAATAATAATAACGTCGTATTCGCGAGCAAAAATTCCTAAGAGATCTATAGCATGATAGATATCCTCATGTTCCAAAAACATGCTTTGATATGCGTTTCCTCTTACACAAATGTGAAAATACACAAACAAATCCCCATTCTCAGTCATAAACCCTCCTCACAAAATAAATACTAATCTTTTACCTCAAATATATGTCTTGCAAGAAAAAAAAATCACCTAATTTCAATAAATGTGTTTTTAAATGGAGATTTACTGCGCCACAGACCCGCATCTGTGCGCCCGAAATGGAGTTTGAATGCGCCAGAATAAATCACCGAATCCTAAAAGTCTGATTATCTACGTTTTGCGAAATTTCATTTTACGATGGCGCAGTCAAACTCCATTTCCCGCCACCCTACCGGTAGCAAATGCAATCTGGAGGTTGTAACCTCCGCTGTCTGCGTCCAAATCCAGAACTTCACCTGCAACGGACAAATTTGCGACGCGTTTTGAACGCATGGTGTGTAAGTCGATCTCTTTCATAGAAATTCCGCCTGCAGTGACAACTGCACGGGCCCAGTCTCCGTAAGAAGCTATGGGAAAGGCCCATCGCAGCATACCGTTTACGGGGTGCAACCCCGACTCGGCAAGGTATTTCATAAAGGGAGCTATCAATGCCTCGGGCATATAACGTTTCAAGCGCAGGGAAAGCGTGGCGGTCTCGACCCCTTGATTTGCACTTATCGTATTGGGAGTAACTGATCCGGAAGTGGGCACTGATCCGGAAATGGCACCTGTCCCGGCCTTAACCCGGCTTGAAGGATTATCTTTACTTTCCCGTTCCCACCTATCCATCAGTTGCTCCCGCGTGAGGGCGGGTTTCAGATTCAGGTGCAACGCCACTCGCTGGCCTTTGTTCAGTGCCACCACGGCTTGCCGGCTTACGCGAAAGCCAATGGGGCCCTCAATTCCCAGATTTGTAAAGTACAGCTCTCCTTCTTCCGAACGCCGGAGCACCTGCTCGGTGTATAGCTCCAGGCGCACATTGCGCAATTGAATCCCCTCAAGAAGACGATCGTAATTCACAGGCATCAAAGCAGTTAGCGTAGGAAACAGCGGCTCAATTGTATGTCCCAGGGTGGCTGCCAAAGAATACCCGTCACCTGTGGAACCTGTTCTGGGATAGGTCTTTCCGCCTGTTGCCAGTATGAAATGGTCAGCTTCCAGAAGTCTGATCTGACCATTAGCGTCTGCCACCTTCACCGCCTTGATTTTCTGCAGCTCCTCCTTCCTGATTTTTGCCGAGTCAACTTTCTGTTCGCCCGCTTCCCCCTCTTTACCATCAGTTGGAATTTCGCCCGTAGCGGCCTTGGCCGATGGTATTGCCCGGTCGCCCGCTCCCCCCTCTTTGCTTTCCGGGAGGAATTCCAGTACCTGGCAATTGCATACTATCTGAACACCAAGGCGTTCCAGCCACAACTTCATGGCATCAATCACATCAAAAGCCCGCTGCGAAGCCGGATACACACGTGTCCCGCGTTCCAACACAGTCGGCAAACCAATATCATTGAAAAATCGCACCGTATCCTCACTGGTGAATTGGTAAAATGCCGGTTTGAAATACCGGTTAAGGGGATGGACGTGAGGGCTGAACGCCCCCCAATCCTTAAGATTCGTAATATTACAGCGCCCCTTGCCGGTAATAGCCAATTTACGTCCCGGCTTCTCCATCTTCTCAAGCAATACCACACGAGCACCCCGCTCAGCTGCCGTTCCTGCCGCCATCATACCCGCAGGTCCTGCTCCAATTACAATTACATCCATGTACCAAAGGTACAAATGGAGATTGATGCGCCAAAATTTTGACGCATCAATCTCCATTTGGTGCGCAGCTTTTTTTGTTTATCTTTGCTGCCCCAAACCAAGCCTTCTTAGCTCAGTTGGTAGAGCAGCTCATTCGTAATGAGCAGGTCGCGGGTTCGAGTCCCGTGGAAGGCTCAAAACTTAATAGTTGTGAAAAAATCCAGAATGCTCAGGGGAGCTGTTATGGGCTCTTGTGTATTGCTGTTCACACTGGCATTTCAATCTTGTCCCGGCCCCAGGAGCAAAAATTTTCGCGTACGATATGACTCTCAAGATCCTTTCACGGAAGGGAATATTGAATATATATACAAGCCGTTGTATGCCAACAACTTTTTTATAGCTCGCGAAGAGGGAGAAAAAGTTCTGTACCTGAAAGATCCGGTGTCAAAGAAAGAAACCAGGCAGGTTATTCATAAAGTGAAACGGGTGGTTTGCTTGTCAACCACTCACATTGCCTACCTTGATGCCATCAACGAAACCCGCTCCATTGTTGGAGTTTCCGGCCGTCAGTATATATATAATGACAAGCTCAGGAACGCCACCGATGTAGGGTACGAATCGGCTATAGATTATGAATCCCTGATGGCCCTGGAACCGGACGTCGTTTTTGCGTATGCCGTACCGGGCCAGCCTGCGGATTACATACAGAAAATCAGGCAATTGGGAATCAATGTGGTAGAAGTTCCCGAACACCTGGAGGATCATCCTCTTGGAAAGGCCGAGTTCCTGGTTGCTTTTGCGGCTTTTTTTGACAAAGAATTGATGGCCATGGAGCAATTTCATTGGATCTACCAAACTTATGAAGAATACCGCCTCCTGGCCCGGCAGGCCGTAACACTCAGCCAACGGCGCAAAGCCGTGGAAAACGGCCTCGGCAAGGACTCGCTCAACACCACTTTCAAACCGGTTAAAGTCCTGATCAACGCACCGTTCAAAGACATCTGGTACGTTCCCGGAACAGAAAGCCATCAACACATCCTTGTCAAGGACGCCGGAGGCGTCATACTCGGCTCGGAGCCAGGTAAAAAAACAACAGTCATGAGCACCGAACAGGCATACATTCACGCACTTGAAGCCGATTTTTGGTTGCACCCCAATCAATTCTCAGACCTCTCTTCGCTCGCCGCATTGGATCAACGGTTTGCCGAGGTGAATGTCTTCCGCACGGGCAACGTCTGGAACAACAACCTGCACAGCACGCCCGAAGGCGGAAGTGATTACTTCGAGTCGGGGGCTGTCAGCCCGCACCTGATCCTGGCAGATCTGATCGCCATTTTTTACCCGGATGCCCTCCCAAAGCACAAATTCGTATATTACAAAAAGCTGGATTAAACCTGTTTGAAAGAGACCAGATTTAATAGGCGGGTGATAATCCAGATGATCACCATATAGATCAAAGCGACCATAACCAGCGGGAAAAAAGCATCAAACGTTCTGCTGCGAATAATGTCGCCGGCTTTGGTAAGGTCCTGAACCGCAATATATCCCACAATAGCCGTCATTTTTACAAGCGAAATCACCTCCCCTTTGTATACCGGGAAAGCCGTACGCACCGCCTGAGGCAGTAAAATATGCCAAAACGTCTGAAACTTTGTAAAACCCAGTGCCAGACCCGCATGACGTTGCCCGGCGGGAATACTTTCCAGCGAGGTTCTGAACAACTCGGACGAATACGCGGCAAAAATCATAGCAAAAGTGATTACCGAGACTACCATACCGCTGATGCGCATGGAAGCGAAAACCACGTAAAACATCAGCATCAGGATCACCACGTGAGGAATCGCACGGAACAAGGCAATGTATCCCTTTGCAAAATTACGGCTGTACTTCCCGGACGACATCCTCATGGCACATACACCGGCTCCCAGGAACGTGCCACAAATCACGGAAAGTACTGCAATGAGAAACGTTACCCACAACCCGTCCAAAATGAGCATATAACGTTTCTCGTGTACCACATTCCGCTCAAGCCCTTCTTTGAAATGCTGCCAAACCCCTCCTGCAGATGCCTCCTCATCACCGGACCACTCCACCAAAACTTGCGGATTCACATAATAAACGCTTGAAAAGTCCACCTGTTTCTTCCGTTCTGCAGTCGCCGTCATATTGGAAGCGATTGCATCAATGCGTCCCGATTGCAAAGCCGCTATCAGGGCCGCATATTTCATATCCACAAACTCAACCTCCCTGCCCAGTGCCCTGCCAATGCGCATCATTAACTCCCAATCCAGGCCTACGATCCTGTTATTTTGCACAAAACACATGGGTTCCCGGTTGGCAGCCGTCCCCACCCGCAACGGAGGTTGCGCGAAATCTTCCACAGCAGATCCCGGCACTCCGGTTGCAGAAAAATCAGTAATCACATAATCAGATCCGTCGTGACGAATCCAGTTTCCAATAATGGCATCCAGCGTCCCATCGGTTCTAAATACCGCCAGCACGGAATCTACACGAGTAAGCAATCCAGTTGTGTCATCCCGCGAAATAGCCACACCGGCACCTTCATTCGTCAGGTTTTGAGGCAAGATAATATATGAAGAATTGGAACGCCCCACCACGTAAGCCGTTGTATAAGCAGTCATCAAATAATCCACTTTTTGCGCCTTCAAAGCTGCAAACCCATCCATGATATCATCGTAACAATGCACCTGGACTTGTGGATATTCCTCACTCAGAATCATTTCCCCCAAAGACCCTGTCATCACAGCCACCCGCTTCCCGTTGAGCAGGCTGTCCGGAAAAGATTCCTTGCTGAGTTTGGGATCCTGCTCACCGACACCGGCCGACCCGGAAGGCTGCACTGCAGCACCGGCTACCGGAAGCGCTGCTCTGCCCATTCCAGGATCCTGCTCACCGACACCGGCCGACCCGGAAGGCTGCACTGCAGCACCGGCTGCCGGTAGTGCCGCAACACCTTCTGTCGCCTGAATCCCTACAGGTGCAACCGGCATGAAAAGCAAAAAAACCAGTAGCCATAAACATTTCATCGCTCAAAGATAATTATTAACTTTGTTCACATTCAAAAATCCTGAACATGAAAGGAATTATTCTTGCCGGCGGCTCCGGGACACGTCTTTATCCCATCACAAAAGGAGTCTCCAAGCAATTGCTCCCCATCTACGACAAACCCATGATCTACTACCCCCTATCTGTCCTCATGCTGGCAGGTATCCGGGATATCCTCATCATATCCACCCCGCAGGACCTGCCCTCCTTTGAACGGCTGCTGGGATCAGGTGAATCCTTTGGCGTACGATTCCAATATGCCCTGCAACCCCGGCCGGAAGGCCTGGCACAAGCTTTCCTCATAGGCAGGGACTTTGTGGGCAGCGACTGCGTCAGCCTGGTCCTGGGTGACAACATTTTCTACGGGCAAGGCTTCCGGACAATGCTCCACCAGGCAGTAGACTCGGCAAATAACGGCTCTGCACATATATTCGGGTACCAGGTAAAAGACCCGCAACGTTACGGCGTCGTGGAACTCGGCAAAAACGGGAATCCGATCTCAATACAGGAAAAACCGCAGCAACCCAAATCCAACCTGGCCGTCACCGGCCTCTATTTCTACCCCAATGAAGTCCTGGAAGTAGCTGCCCGCGTAAAACCCTCTGCCCGTGGCGAACTGGAAATCACATCGGTAAACGATCATTTCCTGCAACAGCAATGCCTGCACGTCACCACCCTGGGCCGGGGCTTCGCCTGGCTGGACACCGGTACGCACAATTCACTTGCCGAGGCGTCCAACTTCGTGGAAACCATCCAGGCACGGCAAGGTTTGAAGATCGCCTGCCTGGAAGAAATCGCCCTGCGCAACGGCTGGCGCACCCCCCAACAACTCCGTGAAGATGCCGCCCCCATGCAGAATAACGAATACGGGCAATACATCCTGGAGCTTGCAAATGCCGCAGAAGCAGCCGCAGGAGCAGCCGGCGCACCCCCTGCAGCGGCGCTGCATCTTCAAGCTGCCGCGCCACCCGACCAACGCTAAAATGTTAAATTGCTGATTTTATGGGAGATAAGAAAAATACTGCAATGAAGTGGCGCGGCAGCTTGAAGATAACCGGCGGCTGCGGCTTCATAGGATCGCATGTGGTCAGGCATTTTGTAAAAAAATATCCGGAGTACCGTATCATTAACGTGGATAAATTAACGTATGCGGCCAACCCGGAGTACCTGAAAGATATTGAAAATGAGCCCAATTATGTATTCATACAGGCCGACGTGTGCGACCATGCCAAAATGGAGGATATCTTCCGGCAGTATGAAATCGATGCGGTCATCCACCTGGCGGCTGAAAGTCACGTGGACCGTAGTATTATGGATCCGTTTGCCTTTGCCCGCTCCAACGTGATGGGTACGCTTACCCTGTTGCAAACGGCCAAAACGTGCTGGAAAAAGGAAGATTACCACAAACACCTTTTTTACCAGATATCCACAGACGAAGTATACGGGGAACTGCACACAGGGGACGATCCGTTCCGGGAAACCACCCCCTACGACCCCCGCTCCCCCTACTCGGCATCCAAAGCCTCGGCAGATCATTTTGTAAGGGCTTTTCACCATACCTACGGGCTGCCCGTCAAAATATCCAATTGCTCCAACAATTACGGACCCTGCCAGTACCCGGAAAAACTGATTCCCGTAATCATCAACAATATAGTAAACCGCAAACCGTTGCCAGTATACGGCAAGGGTGAAAACGTACGCGACTGGCTGTACGTGGAAGACCATGCACGTGCCATTGACCTGGTGTTTCACCAAGGCCGTGTGGGAGAAACCTATAACATAGGCGGAGAGAATGAGTGGCAAAATATTGAACTGGTACGCCTGCTCATAGAAATCACCGACCGCCAGCTGGGCCGTCCGGCAGGCGACTCCCTCCCGCTCATCACATTTGTCACCGACCGACCGGGCCACGATCTGCGCTATGCCATAGATGCTACCAAGATCAAAACCGAACTCGGCTGGCAGAAACAGATGACCTTTCGCCAGGGGCTGGAGCGGACGGTGGCGTATTATCTTCAAGCTGGCGCGCCACTTAAAAGTCATTAAAATCACAAGACGCTCATAATATGATTAATACAATTTTTAACAATGCATGGTGGCGCGGCAGCTTGAAGATGCCACCCAAAACCAAAACCATATGAATATAGCTATAGTAGGAACCGGGTACGTAGGACTTGTGTCCGGAGTCTGTTTTGCAGAGATGGGTGCGCAGGTACAGGTAACTTGCGTGGACATTGACCGGCAGAAGATTGAAAACCTGAAGAAAGGGATTTTGCCTATTTACGAACCGGGACTGGAACCGATGGTCAGCCGGAACGTAATTGCGGGCCGTTTGCATTTTACTACAGATCTGAAGGATTGCCTGGAAAACACGGAAATCGTGTTCAGTGCGGTCGGTACGCCACCCAACGAAGACGGGAGCGCAGACATCCATTACGTATTGGATGTGGCCCGGACTGTAGGCAAATACATGACCAATTATTTGGTATTCACTACCAAAAGTACGGTTCCTGTGGGAACGGCCGCCAAGGTCAAGCAGGTCATCAACGAAGAATTGGGCAAGCGAAAGGTACAGATCCCGTTTGACATCGCATCCAACCCCGAATTCCTTAAGGAAGGCGATGCAATCCGCGATTTCATGAGCCCGGACCGGGTGGTCGTAGGTGTAGAAACCGAAAAAGCGCGCAAGATCATGGAAAACCTCTACCGACCCTTCCTGCTGAAAAACTTTCGCGTACTTTTTATGGACGTTCCTTCTGCCGAGATGACCAAGTACGCGGCCAACGCCATGCTGGCCACCCGCATCTCGTTCATGAACCAGATGGCCAATCTTTGTGAAAAAATGGGCGCCGATGTGAACAGCGTGCGCGTTGGGATAGGCTCGGATACCCGCATAGGGCATAAGTTCCTTTACGCAGGCCCGGGCTACGGAGGCAGCTGCTTCCCTAAAGACGTGAAGGCCCTCATAGGCATGGGTCGCGAACACGGGTATCCCATGGAACTGATTGAATCGGTGGACCGGGTTAACGAAGCACAAAAAAGAATTTTATTCAACAAGTTGCAACAACATTTCGGCGGCGCGCTCAAAGGCAAAACCATTGCCGTCTGGGGACTTGCCTTCAAACCCCAGACCGACGACATGCGTGAAGCTCCATCACGGGTGCTCATTGAAAGTCTGCTGGAAGCCGGATGCCGCGTACAGGTTTACGATCCGGTGGCCATGGACCAGGCGCGCCTCTTACTCGGCAAGTCCATCCATTTTGCCAACGACATGTACGAAGCTGCCAACGATGCCCATGCGCTGGTGCTGGTGACCGAGTGGAAGGAATTCCGCATGCCCGCCTGGGACGTATTGCGCAAAATCATGCATACGCCGCTCATAGTGGACGGACGCAATATTTACAACCCGCAGGAAATCAAGGAAAAAGGCTTTGAATACATCGGGATTGGGCTGGGTGCCTGAAGAACCGGCCAGAAACTACCAAACGGAAATTTCGGATAGAATCCGATCGAATCCCATGACGGAACTTGAACACAAACGACTCATAGCCAAAAACACCGTTGCGCTTTACGTGCGCATGCTGGTGCGGCTGGTCGTGACCCTGTACACCTCGCGCATCGTGCTGGACGTACTGGGTGTGGACGATTTCGCCTTGTACGGGATTGTGGGCGGGATCGTCACCCTTTTCACCTTCCTGCAAACGGCCCTGAACGCTTCCACCCAGCGCTTTATGAGCGTGGAACTGGGACGCGATGACTTGCCGAGGCTAAAGCGCGTCTTTGACGTGAGTACGACACTTTACCTTATTGTGGCGCTGGTCATTGTGGTGATTGCCGAGACGCTCGGACTGTGGTTCCTCAATACGCAACTGATCATCCCTCCGGAACGCATGAACGCGGTCAACTGGGTGTTCCAATTCACCATCCTGGTCACCT
>Ga0209203_1002695_pt1 | contig 11492 bp, 5 predicted proteins | sample AD_UKC109_MetaG_FD_184423 | JGI IMG/M metagenome (GOLD analysis project Ga0209203, IMG submission 184423) | Active sludge microbial communities of municipal wastewater-treating anaerobic digesters from Hong Kong - AD_UKC109_MetaG (SPAdes)... | ecosystem: Engineered > Bioreactor > Anaerobic >...
CCATTGAGCGTTATCAGGATCCAGCTTATGAAGTATATGAACGAGTTTGTGGAGAATACCCATTGGAAAAGCTCCGCTTCCACAGGCTGGATCAAGAATTTTGCAGTTATCTATAGCCTTTATAAGACTCTGGGTCTCATCATTGTTAAATGGATTCCCCTTTTCGTTATAGCCAATCAGAAAGTCAAGACCAACCTCGGCATCGTCAGAACTCATGCCCGTTTCTTCAAGCTTTTGTTTTAGATAGTATTTCAGCGATTCGTCGACCATGTAATTGACTATCTCTCTGGGAGTGTAGAAACTACCGGTCTGCTTCCTAGCAGTGGTCTGTGTCTCGGGATTATAACTTGCAAGGAGGTTCTCAAATACCCTGCCTAGGAGTTCCGGATCGAGAGCAACTTCTTCTTCAACGGGTGTGTTCTCGGCTATGGTGAATTTATAGCTCGATAGAATTTCTATCAATCCTCTTGCTCTGTATGTCTTATTTGTCGTTCCATAGATTTCGTTTAGATCGACGTTTGTCTCTTCAGAGAAAAATAGATAGTCGGGAACAAACGCTTGCTTATTCGAATTTCTAGAGAAACCGTCGATATAATGGACCTTTCCATTGTTGTCAGTAATATCCAGGCAATCAAAGAGACCTCCGTTGAGGAATGGGACTTCTTTGAATAGCTCTAGAACTTCACTTTCTTCAATCTTGAATAGCTCAGAGTATCTGAGCAGTGACTTCACACCATAGTGTGTTTTATTTTCATGAAAAGATCCATTCTTTGCAAAAGCCCTCTCTCCCATCTTTTGATTCAGTATCGCAAAGAAAAGATTCTGGAGGATCGCTTTGTAATAAGAGCAAGATTCCTCTGAGTCGAAAAATTCTTTCAAAAGCGTATTGACACTATTCTTGACAAAAATCCTTTCTGGAATCAGCCTCTTCTCTTTTATGAACCAGACAAATATAATCCTCGTTAGAAGCCTGATTAGGTTAACTGAATTCCTTATTTCACTATCCTTCTCGATATCATCTGGATACTCTACTTTATTCATTGCCCAGAAATACCAATTGGACAATTCGCTATAGAAGCGCCTGTTAAGTTCCTTGGTGTCGAGTATTTTGAGCCAAGCTCTGTGAAGCTCTACAAAGTTAGTGACCGAAAACTTCTCCCGAAGTTTTCCAAGCGAAAGATCATGAAGTATCTCGATATGTGCTCGATGAGGTTTTTCGATTGATATGTCTTTAATCAGTGTGACTTTTTCAAGCACATCTTTGCTTTCATCTTTTTTGTTTATTCTCCTGTCAATTACAGAGAGCGTAAGATAGTCACCATACTTGAAGAGAATCATCACCGGCATCGAGAATACTCTGTTTACTTGACGCGTTATTTTAGCAAGAGCAGTTCTTGAGTACTCAGAAGATGAAAGCTCAATTGCAAGAAAGAGATAGGATTCAACTATTGTGTTGTCAATTCTTCTGTTATCAAATAAACCCACTTGGTTAGATAGATCTTCTTTGGTTAACTGGAAGAGGAAATCAACGTATTTCCATTCATCCGCATAGAATTTCGATTCATCAAGGGTTTTTCCGGAAGATTCAATTAGACTCTTAAAGTACTTGAACGTCTTTTCGGAAAGAGGAGCACGACGTTCTGTTTTGTAGCCTAGAGTGGAAAACAAAGTCAATGAGTTCCTCGAGAAGTCGTTAGTTGAAAAAGCTCTCAGAGCCGATCCAATACTCTCTTTCGATGTTGTTTCTGTCATTGTCTCACCTCACTATCAACCAGGTCACGAGTTCAAAATCCCCTACTTCTCTCGGCTGATGATTTTCTAGTGGAAGAACGGCATCTCTTTGACCCATAAGCATTCGAATCTGTCGACCTGTAAATACTTGAATGATCTCATTAACTGCTTTCCTTAGCAGTTCTGAGTATCTATTCATTTTCTCTCCGTTGTTAGTATCTCTGTTGAAAATCTCAACGAGCACTTCGTTCGGTGCTTCTTGGTTTTGGCATAAACGCCTGTATATCTCAAGAATTTGCTTTGCATTTGTGTAGTTGAATCTCACAGTCCCATCTTCTCTTATATAGACTAGAAAATATGGGTTCAGTGGATTTACCTTTTCGTTCCCATCAGAAGCTTCCTTTTGAGACAGACAGAAAATGACACCGGGTTTAATGATGTCTCTTTCTGATTGAGAGTATTCCCTGGGAGCATTATAGCCATCAGGTTCATTTCCTGGAGCAGGTACTAGAGCATAGAGTCCCAGGGGGGCCTCTTCAAGTTGCTTCCTGTTTTCTCTTAAGAAGTTTTGCAGTTCAATTCTGAAGTCATCCAAAGTGAAGTCGGTAAGCGATACTGATTCACCGGTATCTTCAATGTCTAGAACTTCGTTCTGAAGCTTTTTTAGCTGCCGATTTCTATACTTTAGATCATCTGAAATTAGATCTTCTATCTGCTCAGTATTAAGAATATTGTCTTCACCAGTGGCCGTGACGTCTACAAGTGCCATTCTTGCTTCAACTCGTTCCCTAAGATTGATATAATTGTCGAGATCCTTAGTCGGCCAGAAATTGACGAGTTGAACTGTTTTATTTTTGCTTCCCAATCTGTCAATACGACCAAATCGCTGAATGATCCTGACTGGATTCCAATGAATATCGTAATTAATCAGATAATCACAATCCTGAAGATTCTGGCCTTCGCTAATACAATCAGTTGCAACTAAAATATCAATTTGCTCATTGGCATTCATGCCAGGAATTTGGGAACGATTTTTGGAGACGGGAGAAAAGTTGGTCAAGATGCTATCAAAATTGTTTCTCCCAAAAGTTGTCTGCGTGAAGCTCCCGGTAACAAGTCCACAATGCAAACCCAGTTCTTCAGTGACCCACTCTTTGAGATTATCGTACAAGTACTTTGCCGTATCGGCGAATGCAGTGAAAACAATGACTTTCTTGTTCAAAGGATTAAAAGGATTATTCACCTTTTTCTTGATTATCTCCTTCAATAGCGCCAATTTCGCGTCTCGTGATGAGGAAACAGCAAAAGCACTGTTGTAGAGACCAATTAGTGCATCTTTATCATTATTCAAGTCTGTGAGCCAGCTCTCAACATCGATGTCTGCAAGATCGAAGCGAAGCTTTTTTCCTACTTGCCACTGATCAATATCTTCCCCATCCTCTTCAAGTTCATCTTCACTAGGTTGAAACTCTTCCAGCGATTGCTCTTGAGAGCACTGATTCATAGCGATGAAATCGGAAATCTTTGCTTGAAGCTTTTCAATCTTCTCGATTGTTCGATTCAATGATATTTCGAATGATCTGATCGAACTCTCCAGTCTCTTCAGGAAATTTACTTTCATCATGCCGATTAGAAAGTTCTCTCGATCTTCCTGAGTGAAATTCAGAACTTGTCTTCCGGCCATTTCTTCATACTTAGTTCTCTTCTCCGGTTTTACATAAGACGAAGGATTGAATACTGATAACCTGTATTCGAGAATTTGCTTGTTGATACTATCATAGGAAGGAAACCTATTATCTAGATCAATGTCCGGATATACCGAAAATGGCTTTTCTCTTGCCGGGAAACCACCTATCGCCTCTATCTTGTAAAAACCCTTAACATGCTTCCTTGAGCGTGCTATTGTCAGCTCATCAAGCAACTTGAAGAAACTCGAATCGAGCCTTTCAAGTAGAACTGAGGTTTTACTTCGTATTTCTTCTGTTTCGGCCCAATTCGTGAAAGCCATCTGGGCATTCTTCAAAGTCTGACCTATATCCCTTATCCCACAGGCCTCGTACAATGCGTCTTCTCTTCCCTCTGTGATAAAAGCAATCTGATTCCTGAGATCGCGAAGTGTATTGTTTACAGGGGTTGCCGATAACATTAGAACCCTAGTTCTTGGACCAGACTTTACCACTTTCTCCATAAGGAATTTCGCACGATTCATTCTAATGTCACCATTGCCTCTTTCAGTTTCCATTGGGTTACCTCGGAAATTGTGCGATTCATCTAACACAACTAAATCATATGCGCCCCAATTGAAGTTCGCCAAATCAATGCCGTTAGCGTGCGATATACCATTCGTCCGCCCTATATCAGTATGGTAAAGAACAGTATACCCAAAACGGTCATTCGTAAATGGGTTCAGCATGTTGTTCTGGCTAGCTTGATATATTGTCCAGTTATTTGACAGCTTCTTGGGGCATAGAACAAGCACCCTCGCGTTGAGCAACTCAAAATACTTAATCACTGCAAGAGCCTCATAGGTCTTCCCTAGTCCAACACTGTCGGCGATAATGCAGCCGTTGTGCTTCATAATCTTGTTAATGGCACCTCGCACGCCGTCTTTTTGGAAGTCATACAAAGCGTTCCAGATTTGACTGTCGTAGAAGCTGCTTTCTTGGTCAAGAAGATCATTTGACTCCTGATCCTTCACATAATCTCCAAAAATCTCAAATAGAGTCTTGAAATAAAGGAACTTCGGAGAATTCTCAACATAGAGTCTTTCGAGATATTTCAGCACTTCGTCTTTCACGTCTTCGACAAGTCCAGTGCTGTCGTTCCATATTGAATCGAACCATCCTAGTAATTCGCTTCTATCCCTGTCACTATCGATTATTGTATTGAGCTCAATGTTTCTACTTCTTCCCAGCCCTAATCCATTTACTGTGAAATTCGAACTACCGACAATAGCCTTTTTTATACCGGATGTTTGCTTGACAAAGTACATTTTGCCATGAAGGAAATTGGGTTGGACCATTGAGCGAATTTCTGCCTTTTCACGTAACCACTTGGAGCACTCAAGAGAGATCCTTTTTTGCATGAGTCGGCTTTCTATAGGAACGGAAATCCTATCATCAACGATGCTGTATTCTCTTGCTTTTGCCTCTTGAAGTGCATCGCTTCTAACAAAAGTGGGCTCGCCAAAGAGAAATCGCAGGTTACGTATTTCATTGAGTTTGCTTTTTAGGGCATCATAAGCATGTATCGTGAAGTACGCTGAGACTATTGAGAGATCACTATTGCCTAGAATAGTACTCTTCAAATAATCTCCTACAGTGCCATTTGAGTAGTTGTCACGTATTGAGTAATAAGGCATAGATTTCCTCCGATACTCTGTTTCATAGAGTTTTATGATTACCAAGAAATTCGAAACCAAATTACAAAATGGATCACTGCTAAGACACAATAGTATTTCCGCCTGCAACTGATTCAATTTAAAATAAAACTGGATTGTCTATCAGTCATGTTCAAAATTTAATCAGCCGGCTATTGTCTGTTTCAGAAGATCAAGAACACATATATTGAACTATTCCTAGCTTGACACATATTACGTAATTCTCGATAGTAGGCTTTGGAGTTAGAATAGTTCGAAATCATTATCTTCTCTGTGCTTAGATAAGAACTTCCGGTTAGCAAAAGCTGCATTCCAGAAATCCTGTATGCCTATTTAAGACCCAACAACGCCTTTTTAGTGGACCTCAGAGCTCTTTTAGAATGAAAAATTCTAGTATAGAGCAATAATCAAAAGCCAATACTGTCTAAGAGAAAAAACAGCATTCTTCACACCAAATCCATCTTATCTCGTTACACGTATATACATGCATTGATCTCATCCATAAAACATTATAAAGGAGTTTACATTGAAAACAAAATTTGCCGTTTCTGATCGTTGAATGAAAGATCCGGCTTTGAAGCCGGGCTAAAAAAGAAGGTGATACACAGTGGGTTTGTTTGCGTTCTAGTCGATCATAAACATTACGTTTCTCAATCGCTATCTGCAAATAGCTATTACTTCACCAGCACCTTCATCGCTGTCTTCCACAAACCTCTGTTCAGGAACATGACGACAAGGTCTATCAGGACATCCAGGATGAAGTCGAAGAATTCGGGATCGATCTTCCATTGTTCATCCGGAAGCGCGTCCTCTATCATTTGTTTCACTTTCTCTTTCTTCTTCGAGTAGTTGCCAGAGGAAAATGGTAGGACTGACTGAAGTCGAACAATCTTGAGTGAAATGTTTATCAAAGTGAAGCTGGTTTGGCCTCTTCTGATTTCTAGATACTCAAGTGGTCAAAGATAGTAATTAGAATGGAAAACAGCTGTTCAGCAAAAAACTAGAGCCTAATGGCAGTTTGTGGCATTGTGAACTTCAAGTCCTGAATCAAAGCTATCGGATGTGCCACTTCTCAAAAGCGCAAATGAATTCAATCCCCGACTCTCATAGTGAAGACCAAAGCGACATTTTTAGAATGATCGAACCGAACACATCCTAACGGCAGGAAGGAAGAGAGATCCTTCCTGCCTCATTTCTTGAAAAATGAATGATCTCAGCGCATGGTTAGTTGTCTTTCAAAAGATCGCTGTTTAATGAAGATAGAGAGCAAATCGAAATTGGCAGGAGTATTTCAAATACCGAGTTTACTGAGGAAACGGTTTAATGAAAGTCGTCCTTCATTGATCCTCCCAGATCATGGATCGGTTCACCGATAGGATCTAAGATCAGATCCTGAACAGGAGCTTTTCAGGATGACAGATTGAGTTGGTTCTGATCTAATAGGTTTCCTCAGTCACAATGAACTAGATCTAGTTCTTGTTCTTTGCTCCTGACCAACCACCAACCACGAACCACCCACAACGGCTCTTAGCATACCACTATGGTTCTTACGCAACGTGTAATGGCCTGTTTTCACAAACGCTATGAAATAGGGTTTCCATACCACTATGGTTCTCACGCAACCAGAAGCTGGCGATTTTCGTTGTCAAGCTGATATGTTTCCATACCACTATGGTTCATACAAGAGCCGTCCTCCGTTGACCGTCCAAGAACATGGACCCGTCCTTCGAAAGGATCAAAGATCAGATCCCGAACAGGAGCTTTTCAGGATGACGAATTGAGTTGGTTCTTACAATCTAACGTCTTGGCTCTTGAGAGGTTCTCCCTCCTGGCGAAGCCAGCCTTGCGTCCCCGGATGCTTTTCCGGGCATTGCGTCCGCCGATGATCTTCGGCGCATCACTTCCCGGGATGATCTTCCCGGCAGAGCGTCCTGCCGAAGGCAGCAATTCATACCACTATGGTTCTTACGCAACGATCAAGGATTTGGTATCGTTTAAGAAACTCTATAAGTGTTTCCATACCACTATGGTTCTTACGCAACGTAATAGTATTTACTGTATCGTATTCTTATATTATGGTTTCCATACCACTATGGTTCTCACGCAACGAAGTGCGACAGAGTTCGGATACAACGAAAACGGTTTCTGTTTCCATACCACTATGGTTCATATAAGAGCCGTCCTCCGTTGAACGTCCAAGACCATGAACACGTTCACCGACAAGATCAAAGCCCAGATCCTGAACAGGAGCATTTCAGGATGACAAACTAAGTTGGTTTTCACAGCCTAACATGATGCCCCTTGAAGGATCTTTCCTCCTGGCGAAGCCAGCCTTGCGTCCCCGGATGCTTTTCCGGGCATTGCGTCCGCCGATGATCTTCGGCGCATCACTTCCCGGGATGATCTTCCCGGCAGAGCGTCCTGCCGAAGGCAGCAATTCATACCACTATGGTTCTTACGCAACTTGGCAACAGCGTGTACGTGCAGTATGCACGCAGAGCTAAGTTTCCATACCACTATGGTTCATACAAGAGCAGTCCTCCGTTGACCGTCCAAGAGCATGGACCCGTCCTCCGAAAGGTTGAAATATCAGATCCTGAACAGGAGCATTTCAGGATGACAAACTGAGTTGGTTCGGATCTGATCATATTGCTTTAATTTGCTTCTTGAGGATAGGTTAGGTTCTTGTTTTTTGCTCCTGACCAACCACCAACCACGAACCACCCACAACGGCTCTTAGTATACCACTATGGTTCTCACGCAACACAAGAACGTGAGAAGAGAATCAGAAAGTCAATCATGTTTCCATACCACTATGGTTCTTACGCAACCCGTACAAGGCGACAGTGAAGGCGACGATCTCTCACGGAAGTTTCCATACCACTATGGTTCTTACGCAACTTTGAATTACATAGAAAATGGTTAAAAGACGCGAATATGTTTCCATACCACTATGGTTCTTACGCAACAGAAATTTGCCCATGGATTTACCGCTGGGCGACTGGACGTTTCCATACCACTATGGTTCTTACGCAACACGAAATCTCTAAGAGAATAGATACCGGGGATAACTTGTTTCCATACCACTATGGTTCTCACGCAACCCTGAAGGTTCTCCCGGGAATTAACATCTCTTTATCGTTTCCATACCACTATGGTTCTCACGCAACATAATGTTTATGCAAAATGGCGTATCAATAAAATTCAGTTTCCATACCACTATGGTTCTCACGCAACTAGACCAAGCCTATCAGACCACGCCCTGCCATGCCGTTTCCATACCACTATGGTTCTCACGCAACCCCTAGCACATGGACACCCTCTTACACGTATCTCTTTGTTTCCATACCACTATGGTTCTCACGCAACCGATCTAAAATGAACCTGCGACACGTGCCGCTACTAATGTTTCCATACCACTATGGTTCTCACGCAACCGCTTTTATTACAAAGATATTATACAGGTTTTGGGCAGGCGGAATCAAATGAAGGGAAAGCTCTCACAAGAGTTATTCTTTCTGCATTTCGCAGATTTGTCTGGATTCGATTCGAGAAATCGTGATTGGTTTCCGTGTGAAGAACTGGCCCGTATCTTCTAAGAAAGGTCATTTGTCTAAAATCCTGGGAGACACCTTTCAACAGAAGCTTACAGAAGAAAACTGCTCTCGATTTCGCTTTCAATCAAATGACCTATCCACAGTCGGATCTATGTAAACTGTACAAGAATGATTCTAAATAAGTCTGGAAGTGTTATTGAGAAATGAGTTGAGAGGAAAATGGTATACGAATGATCCGACGAGAACCGGTAACGGAATTATTAAGTCGGGTAATGTTTTATAGGAGCATGTTAGAGCACGATTCAGAAAAGCGGATAAAGTTAATTCGAAATATGGTGGTTGCCAAGCCAGACTGTATGTAATGAGATCCGACAGAAAGAATCATGAATCAAACCTTGAAATCCTCTATGTAGAAGGATCTGGAAGAATGGCGAATATCTTGTGCGATCGAGTGAAGTGAGGCTTATGCTTATCAATTATTGCGATTAAGTGAAGGCGTTTGATTGAGGCTGTTTGTGACATACAGATAGCCTTTCGGCGGGGAAGAATGCGATTATTCCGCCATGAAGAATAAGAAATGCTAATTTCCGTTTTATTTGAAGTGCCGCTACGGGAGGCGAGGGGCAGTATGTTCTCTAATCGTTTTAACTCTACCCTTCGACCTCCCATATGACACAGTAATTCTTACTCCACTGCTATGTTTATCGCAAAGGTCTGTATTGGATGGACGCTCTCCCAGGGGCGCCTTAGGGAGAATATGACAACTGTCTCTCCGGGTTGTTTGGCTTCGAATACCCACTGGACATTATAGGGAGTTCCAACGAGTTCTGAATCGTCAAGGAACTTCGCTTCGAAGATCGAGCCCTCGTAGATAAGCGAAACGACGTTTGGATTGGTAATCTTCACGTCCCAGACATAACCGGTCGAGCCGTTCTCCTGAAGCTCAATTGTAGCTATCTCTCCTACAGAGAGGGTGTTCATGGAGGTTCGAAGACCCTTGACATCGAGCTGGGAGGAATTCCAGAGTAGTGATGTCACGAGCATGTTTGGCACGAATTCTCTGATTGTCTCTTCGAAGCTTCCATCTCGCTTCATTTCGTTGAGAGTCTTCTGGAAGTTCAAAATCAGTCCGAGATTCGTTCCCTTCGAAGCTGCGATGTAGAAGTAGTTTGTTTGGAGCTCCACAAGAGCTTCCAGGTCGTCGATGCTGTAGCCTGCTTCATCTGCCAGCTCTGCTACAGTCAGGTCTGTGAAGACCGCGAGATCGGTCTCGCCTTCGACAAGTTGCGCAACGGTGTCCAGAGGATCGAGAGAGCTCTCGAGGTTTTCAAAGCCCATTTCCTTCAGGAGCTGTTCGGTCCACCAGTTCGTCGTCGTGCCTATGGTGTCGACTTTCTTTGCTGACTCGAGGTCTGTGGCTGGAGTGTCTTTGCGGCCGTAAAGATAAGCGGTGTTCTTTCCTACCGGTCCGATCCACTCGAAGTTTTCCTTTCTCTGCTCGGTCTGATCCATGCTGAATAGGAAGACATTGGGCAGATTCGAAGCCAGTTCATAACCGACGGACCATGGAACGATCAGGATCTCTGCAGACATGTCGTTTCTGCGTAGGATCTCCTTTACCATTTCCGTCACGAAGCCCGTCGGTTCTCCATTTTCGCCCCTGAAGGTTACCGGCGGGTACTCCTCGGTCAGGAAGGTGTAGATGCCGGGAACGGGCTGTCCAGGGAACCATTCGCTGTAGAGATCGGAGAAAAAGCCGGATCTCTTAAGGCCGTCGAGGGCCTTCTGGAATGCGTCTACGATTTCAGTCGGGACTTCCTTCGAGAAACCGAGGTATGTCATATCCAGGTCGATCACGACTGTCGATACGGGACTATAAGAGGCTTGTTCCCTTTCGAGAAGTTCCTGGAGAACTGCCGAGTTGAAGGGCGCCAGTTCGATCTCTCCTTCAAGAAGGGCTTCAAGCAACGACCCTTCGTCTTCAAAAACGATAAGGTTGTCGAATCCCTGCCGCTCCAACAGTTTGTGGGAATAGTATTCGCTTACCACACCGACGGAGTTTGCGTTTCTAGCATCCTCGAGTGATTTGAATTCACCCGAAAGTTCCTCGGTCGTGTAGAGGTAAGTGTTCGTTATGGCAACGGGACCCGCCCATTGATAAAGAGCTTTCCTCTGTGTCGTGAAGACAAGAGAGGGAATGCAGTATCTCCCTTCGCCCTGTAATATCTCGAGGGCTTCGTCGAATTTGACGGGCTTCATCTCGACATCTATGCCCGTTTCGCTTTCAAGCGATCCGATCAGATCGACGAGGAAGCCCTTCAGATGGCCTTCCTCAAGGTAGCTGAAGGGATCGTAATCGGGATTCACGAGGAAGGTAATTGGCTGAGCCAGCGCAATTGATGAGAGAAAAAGGACAAGAATAATGGAGAAAAAGACTTTCTTGGGAATAGAAGATCTCATTCTTACACCTCCAATTGAGTCTGTCAATGATTCCTATTCTAGACGATAGTCTTCGTTTCGCAAACAGTAATCGATACCTTCAGAAGGTAATGAAGAGTCGTCTACTCACTCGAAAGGTCTTGTGAAAAGGCCTTATTCGTGAGGTTTGGCAGAGGCACCTTCGTGACTTGTGAAAGCAGATTTTGTAGTGATATAATATATATGCAATAAACATATATAAAGAATTAGGAGGTGTTTGAATTGCCTTGGGTACGGGAAGATCTATGCACCGGCTGCACTCTTTGTTTGAAGTCCTGCCCTGTAGATGGAGCTATAGTGATGCAGGGAGGCAAGGCACACATAAACAACAGTCTTTGCACCAGGTG
>Ga0209203_1002698_pt1 | contig 11479 bp, 12 predicted proteins | sample AD_UKC109_MetaG_FD_184423 | JGI IMG/M metagenome (GOLD analysis project Ga0209203, IMG submission 184423) | Active sludge microbial communities of municipal wastewater-treating anaerobic digesters from Hong Kong - AD_UKC109_MetaG (SPAdes)... | ecosystem: Engineered > Bioreactor > Anaerobic >...
GCATGTCTATGTAATCATTACCGTCAGCATCGACGATATGACCTGCATATCCCTTTTCTATAAAAACTGGATATTCCCCTTCGATGAAATTATATGGCCGCCTGATTCCAAGCATGCCCCCGGGTGTCAGTTCATATGCCTCTTTCAATAATTCCATTGACCTGTCCAGGCTGAGCTTTTTACAACTGTTCATTTTCTTTCCTCCCCATACCTTTTCTATGTGCAATTTCCCTGGCAAAATATGTTGCAACATCATCTGCAAACTTTCCGCTTCCAAATCCGGCATCGTATCCAAGTTCCTTTGCGAGTCTGTTGGATATTCTTGCTCCACCGCATATGAGAAGCACATTTTCACGTATTCCTTCTGCTTCAACCATTTCCACAAGCTGGGTAAGGTTTTTTATGTGGACATCCTTCTGTGTCACTGTCTGTGAAACCAGCAGCACATCGGCATTCTTTGATACTGCGAAACGAACCAGGTCAATATTGGGGACCTGTGCCCCGAGATTGTAGGTCTCAAGCATTTCATAACGTTCAAGGCCATAGTGACCGGCATAACCCTTCATGTTCATTATTGCATCAATTCCCACTGTATGTGCATCCGTTCCGGTGGAAGCTCCTGCAACAATGATTTTTCTGCCGATGTTTTCCCTGATAAATGCATCGGTTTCCTGCATGCCCATGGCGGTATTTTCTTTTTCAGGAGCATCAATCCTTTCATAATCTATGCTGCCTGTGAAAGTTCCATAAAGGATGTACATGGTGAAATTGGTATCAAGAGGTTTTATGCTTGCTGTTACTATATCGGTAAGCCCCATCTTTCCAGCAATTTCCTTTGCTGCTTCAGTGGATTTTTCACAGTTTCCCACAGGAAGGGTGAAACTTAGCTGTATCCTTCCGTCATTCATTGTATCTCCGTAAGGTCTTAGTGCCGTTAAGTTGAGTTTCCTGTCAAAATTCCTTTTTTCAGTTTTATATCCGCTCATGACTTCTCCTTCAGTTCCCGGACCATTTCATCCATGAAGGGATTAACATAGTCCTTTGACTTGATAAAAACGCCTTCAAGACCCCTGCCCTCATCTTCGCCTCTGCGAATATCGGCAAAGACACCTTCCCCCAGAGAGGCGAAAAGCCCCTTTTCGGCGATTTCCCCGATCAGTGAATGTGCATTGTTCAGAACTTCTTTGGCGCGTGCAGCCATCATTCCATCCTTCTTGAATGATATTTCCATACCAAGGTCTTTCATTGCATTAAAAATATATCCGGCGTTTTCAAGTGACAGGGCTCGGTCTGCCATAAAAGGTGTGTGTATTGCTTCAGTCGGCATGCCCAGAAGATGTATTTTCTGTCCCGTAAGTATGGTTACCATATTGAAAAGGGCATCCTGCACATTGGCCATGAAAATGTCCCCGGTCTTGTGCTTTGTAGGCGGCATGTACTTCAAAGGGGCGTTGGGGAAAATTTCCCGTATCATCTGTGCCTGTGCAAGTTCATACACAAAGCTGTTTTCAAGGGAAGGGGATATCTCAAAAGCATGACCGAGTCCAATCTGCTTTTCAGGCAAACCCGCCAAAAGGGCGAACTGTTCATTTATGAACTGCGAGGCAAGGACAGTATGGGCTTCCTTGTATGCATCTGAGGTTGTAAGATAATTGTCTTCACCTGTATTTATTATGATTCCTGCGAAAGCATTGATCACCCTGGAAAAATATTGGTCAACCAGGGTTCTTTTCATGTTTATATTACGGAAAAGTATGCCATACAATGCATCATTGAGCATCATGTCGAGTCTTTCATTTGCACCCATTGATGCAATCTCAGGCATACAAAGACCCGAGCAATAATTGCACAGCCTTATGTATCTTCCAAGTTTTTCACCTGCGGCATCAAGGGCTTCACGCATTATCCTGAAGTTCTCCTGGGTTGCATATGTTCCACCGAAACCCTCATGGGTTTCACCATATGGAACATAATCCAGCAGGCTTTGACCCGTTGTACGTATAACGGCTATGACGTCGGCACCCTGGTTTGCCGCGGCAACAGCCTGTGTCACATCCTCCCGGATATTACCTGTTGCAACAATGACATACAGAAGCGGACTTTCCTTGTCGCCGTATTTTTCGAGAAACAGATCCCGTTGTTTTCTTTGTACTCTGATTCTGCCAAGGGCATTTTCTGCTTGCTCTGCCAGATATGGTGCCTTTTCCCCGGCAGCGAAAAGGGGAAGAGACTCAAAGTCAAAGCGGTATGTGGAAATCAGCTTGGCAGTTTCCATTGCCGACAAGCCTTTATGCAGATATGCACGTGCAAAGAAGTCCGCTGCACCATTTTCAAGAATACCATAATCAGCCAGGGCATCAACGACTATATTGGGGTAGGGGACCTCTATATCATCCACGCCATCCACACCAAAGAGTCTGCATACTGTCCTTTCAACCGATGAAGTTGAATGAACCAAGATGAATCTCTGTACATCCTTTGCTATTTTTAATGCATTCTTTCTGCATGAATCTACCTTTTTTATGTCTATTTCCAGTTTATTGTGCATAATCTATACCTTTTCATCCAAAATATTGTATACGGGTACATCCAGGCGTTCCTTCATCCTTGCGAGGAATGTCTTTTTGTCAAACCATTCACCATATGGTGACATAGGATTGATGGTTACGGCAGCAAGGTTGGTTTCTCTCATTGTGTATAGTTTCCCTGCATTTTCAGTGAATTTTCTCAATGTCCTTTGTACAGCAAAGACTGAAGCTGCATCATTGACCACGGCTGTTTTTCTGATGTCAGGGTGTTTCTTCATGATGTCATGCAAGTCTTCATCCACCAATGGTCCCCTGAATATAAAGATCATTTCTCCGGGCTTTTCAATGGTTTCATACGGGCGGTTTTCGTTGAAGCTGTAATCAATGTTATCTGAAAAGATGGGAATGGCAAAAAGTGAACACTGGTATTCGGTCAGCCTGATTACCTTGCTCATATCAGAAGAAACCGCAGCTCCCGAAGCAAGTATCGTGCAGTCCATATATGAGGCAAAGGACTGCCGTTCAGCAGAACCATCAACTATTATTTTGTCACATCCCATGTCGGACAGAACACTGCAAAGGCGAATCAGCTGTGCAACCATGGAAGGGCCTGATATTTCCATAATCCCGGGGGACACCACTTCTACAACCAGTATTTCTCCGAGAACCGTGTACATTCCTGTCCCGATGATTGTTCTGTAATATGCTGTAGAGACATCCAGGCAGCTTTTACAGGTGGCAACCAGCATTCCCGGGAATACATCCACCCGTGGTTTTTCAAGAAGGGTGATTTCGTCGGTTTCTTCACCATCGTATCCTATTGAAGTAAGGGCAACCTTGTGATATTCATGCAGATTTTTTATAAGGTAATTGACCGTGGTAGTCTTCCCGGCATTCTTGCACATGCCTGTTACCGCGATTGTCCTATAATTAATGATGCGGTCAGCCAGTTCACTCATTTCTATTTTCCCTCACCGTTGTGCCTTTTCAGGTCCCTCGGCTCTATTGTGATTTTTTGTCCGTTGAGCAATCCTGCAATACCTTCAAGATGAATATCTTTTTCGTCGTGGGTTCTGTTGAATGTATAATTCTCCGGTTCACTGTATGTTGTAATCATTCCTTCGAAGTTCCTTAGAATCATTCTTTCGTAGCCCTGTGAAATAATATAATTCGGCATTACGGGAATCTTCCCACCGCCTCCAGGTGCATCAACTACAAAGGTCGGAACACAAAATCCTGATGTATGACCCCGCAAACCCTCAATTATTTCAATTCCAACAGCCACCGGTGTTCTGAAATGACCGATTCCACTGGATAAATCACATTGATAGAGATAATATGGACGGACCCTCATCCTGACAAGTTCATGTACCAGTCTTTTCATGATTGATATCTTGTCATTTATTCCTGCAAGAAGCACAGACTGATTTCCAAGGGGTATTCCTGCATCGGCAAGAAGAGTACATGCTTTTTTTGATTCCTCTGTTATCTCATCGGGATGACTGAAATGTACATTGACCCAGAGAGGATGATATTTTGAAAGCATCTTTACAAGTTCCGGTGTGATTCTCTGGGGCATGACAACCGGTGTCCTTGTACCAATCCTGATGATTTCAACATGCGGAATATCCCGCAGCTTGGAAATTATATCCTCAAGTCTGCTATCTGATAAGGTAAAAGGATCTCCGCCGGAAATAAGAACATCCCTGATTGCCGGGGTTTTCCTGATGTAATCAATGGCCAGATCAATCGCAGACTTTGAGAGAGGGCAGTCATTGTGGCCTGCAAAACGTCTTCTTGTGCAATAACGGCAGTACATTGAGCACTGGTCGGTGACAAGCAGGAGCACACGGTCCGGATAACGATGGGTTAGTCCGGGAACAGGGGAATCCGAATCCTCGTGCAAAGGGTCTTCTATGTCGTCTTCACCCCTGACCAACTCCTTTAAGGTAGGTACCGCTTGCTTTCTAAGAACATCATCAGGATTTTTTGGATCCATGAGTGAAAGGTAATATGGCGTTATGGCCATACGCAGTTCTTCGAGGCACCTTGTAATTGCTTCTTCCTCTCCCAGGGATATCGGGATCTTTTTCCTCAGTTCCCCGACGGTGGTTATCCGGTTCTTTATCTGCCAGTGCCAGCTGTTCCAGTCTTCATTGGAAACTTCGGGATAAAACAAATCTTTTCTCGAGTAATTCATGGCTACCTCCCGGTTCAACAGTAGATTTTCTCAAACAAATCCCTGATTTTCTTGTTTTCCCTGAGTTCTGCAAGGGTAATTTCAGCATGGTCCTTTGTGTAACCATTGCCGATGATCATGTTGATATCCTTGCCGACGCCTTCTGCTCCAAGCGCAGCCTTTGTAAAGCTTGTTGCCATGGAGAAAAAGTATACGGTTCCATTATCCCTGACAGGTAGGATGCTGGCCATTTCAGTATCGGGAATATTGACGCAGTTTATGCATATGTCATATTCCTTCCCGTTGTTGGCTTCAAGGGCCTTATGGTAAACATCCATTACCTGTGTTGCATCAGCTATGAATTGTTTATGGCTTACATCCAGGTCCTCAAGCTGCTTGCGGGAACTTTCCCTGCTGGCCACTCCTACGACATTGCCTGTGGGTCCGACTCTTTTCATTGCTTCATAGCAGCAAAGGATTCCGGATTTTCCGCTTGCACCAAGGATTAGGACGCTGTCACCGGGTCTTATAAGCTTTGCGGCCTGGGCGGGTGCACCGGCAACATCAAGGGCTGCAAGGGCCAGGTTTTCATTCATATCCCCGGGCATCTTTGCATAAATACCGCTTTCAAAAAGAATAGCCTGGCCTGTGACTTCAACCTTGTCAATGTCCATATGAATTTTACCGATTTTTTCTATTTTCAAAGGAGTGAGTGAAAGTGAAACAAGTGTAACTATATCATCACCCACCACAAGGTCTGTTTTCCCCTCAAGGGCAGGTCCGATCTGGGCAACCCTGCCCATAAGCACACCGCCGGAACCGGTGACAGGATTTTGCATCTTGCCACGCTCATTCACTATTTCCATGATATTCCTTGCAATTGCATCCGGATTCTTATTGTTTGCATTCTTCAACTGTGTAAAACTCGCAGAGTCAATGTTCAGGGCTTTTACATCTATCAGAATTTCATTGTCATAGATGGTCATATCATTGTCTATCTTCCTTGCCGGCTGAGGCAGGACTCCTTTTGGTTCGATTACCCTGTGTGTACCGTACTTACAACCTTTTTTCATTTTGCACCTCTTTTGATTTTTAATATATTGCGGGCTTCTTCAGGGGTTGCAGGGCTTCTTCCAAGTTCTCCCGCAATCCTTATAGCCTTTTCAACCAATTGTCCGTTTGATATGGCCGGCTCACCGGGACTAATATATATGTTGTCTTCAAATCCGACCCGTATATGTCCGCCTGTAACTGCTGCCATTGCCGCTATATTGAACTGATTTCTTCCTATTCCCGTGGCTGTAAATGAAGCTTCCGGAGGAAGACTGTCCTTCAAAAAGGAAAACTCTCCAAGTGATGCACCTATTCCGCCCCTGACACCCATTACTAGGTTGAAGTGCAGGGGAGCGCCAAGAAAATCCTTTTTATATAAGTAGAGCGCTGTATTTATCATGCTTCTGTCAAATACTTCAAGTTCAGGCATGATGCTGCGTTCCCGCATTCTTTCTGCGAAGTATTTGATGGTGGCAATGGAGTTTACAAAGATATCATTCTCCCCGAAATTCAGTGTACCGCAGTCAAGTGTAGCCATTTCAGGATCGAGGCCAAGTGGCTGAAGGCGCTCATCATTGGTCATACCTGCTGCACCACCCGTGGAAGGCTGTACAATCACCCCCGGGCAAAGGGCTTTTATTTCAGCAATGCATTCCCGGAATCGTTCTATATCCTGTGTGGGGGTTCCGTCATCATGTCTTACATGAAGGTGGATTATAGCTGCACCGGCTTCAAAGGCACGTCTTGCTTCATTGGCAATTTCCATGACTGTATAAGGAACATTCGGATTCTGTTCCTTGGTTACCTCAGCTCCGCATATTGCGGCTGTCAGAATGATTTTTTCCATAAATGTCACCCCGTATAATTTGTATATAAAAAAGCTATTCCAACACTTACATTGAAATAGCTCATTGCAATCATAAAGCAACAGTCGGCCGAAGTTCCTTCAGCCAGCCAAGTCACAGGTTCCGGCACATCCCGTGCTTTCGGCGGATAAAGCCTTGGTCCATGTCGTCAGTCCGCCGGGACTTAAAATCCATGGGCTACCCTCATATCCGCTCCTCTATTTTACTAACAAATATTCAGTTTTCAGGAGTCCCCTGTATGGCCATATTACCATACTGTTATGCAGTTTTCAACAGGCCGCAGACGACATGAGCTTTACTCCCAGTCCAGTATGACTTTTCCTGACTGACCGCTTTTCATTACCTCAAACCCTTCAAGATAGTCAGTGTAATGGAACCTGTGGGTGATCACAGGTGTTATATCAAGGCCTGACTGGACCAGGGAGGACATCAGGTACCAGGTCTCGAACATCTCACGACCGTATATTCCTGTTATTGTAATACCGTTGAATACAACACTGTTCCAGTTAATCCTTGTATCAGGACCATGTATCCCGAGGAGTGCAATTTTCCCTCCGTGGAACATGTTTTCCAGCATATCGGAGAAAGCTTTTCCGTTCCCGGACATCTCAAGGCCTACGTCAAATCCTTCTTTCATTCCAAGTTCATCCATGACCTGTCTGACAGACTGTGACCGGACATCAACGGCCCTTGTAACTCCCATTTTTTCCGCAAGGGACAGACGATATGGATTGACATCGGTTATTACAACATGTCTGGCACCCGCATGCCTTACTATTGCGGCTGCCATGATTCCTATTGGACCGGCTCCCGTTATAAGTACATCTTCTCCGAGAACACTGAATTTCAGGGCAGTATGGACTGCGTTTCCAAGGGGGTCAAAGCAGCTTAGAACATCAAGGGGAATGTTTGGATTGCATTTCCAGATATTTCCGCGTGGAACACTTATATATTCTGCAAAGGCACCCGGTCTGTTGACACCAATGCCGCTTGTATCCTTGCAAAGATGACGCCGTCCTGCAAGACAGTTCCTGCACTTGCCGCACACGATATGCCCTTCGGCTGAAACAAGGTCACCGATTTCAACATCATGTACATCGCTTCCTATTGCGGCAACCTCACCGACGAACTCATGTCCGGTGACCAAGGGAACGGGAACAGTGCGCTGTGACCATTCATCCCAGTTATATATGTGTATATCAGTACCGCAAATGGATGTCTTTTTGACTTTTATCAGGACATCATGCATCCCGATCTCAGGTACCGGAACATCCTCCATCCAGATGCCGGGTTCTGCGTATTTCTTGACCAATGCCTTCATGAAAAAACCCCCATAGTAATATGCGTATATTATATTACGTTATGATGGAAATGAACACACAACAAAAAACCCCGGAGCTCCGGGGTCTTTTGTAAAATGATTAATAATTTGTTGATCTTACTTCGAAATATGCAAGAGGATGTGAACAAACGGGGCATACAGCAGGTGCTTTTGCGCCTTCGTGTATATGACCGCAGTTTCTGCAGATCCACTGGACCTTTTCGGGTTTCTTGAATACGGTTTCGCCTTCAACATTGGCAAGAAGGGCCTTGTATCTTCCTTCGTGTTCCTTTTCAATGGCTGTAACACCGTCAAAGAGTGCTGCTATCTTGTCAAATCCTTCTTCCCTGGCTTCTCTTGCCATACGGGGATACATGTCCGTCCATTCACCATATTCACCTGCTGCAGCAGCCTTGAGGTTTTCAGCAGTATCTCCAAGTTCGCCAAGTGCCTTGAACCAGAGTTTTGCATGTTCCATTTCGTTTCCTGCTGTCTCGAGGAATATTGCAGCTATCTGCTCATAACCGGCTTTTTTTGCTACAGATGCAAAATAGGTGTACTTGTTCCTTGCCATTGATTCTCCGGCAAAGGCTTCCAACAGATTCTTCTCAGTTTTTGAACCTTTCAATTCCATAATCAGTTATCTCCCTTTCTATTCTAATAGCAATTGCTATTGATTTCTGTTTCATTGAGGCAATCTATGCAGATTCCCCGGTAATTAATCATCTGACTGGTTATATGATGTTCTGTCCTTGGAAAATCAGGTGAAACAACATATTCCATGTCATATATTTTACCACACTCATCACATCTGAAATGTGAATGGGTTCTTATGTCCCCGTCAAAACGGTCGGCACCTGAATCGGTGGTAATCTTATGGATTGTACCGTTAGAAGAAAGCATCTGAAGATTTCTGTAAACGGTTCCAAGACTTATTGAGGGGAATTCCTTCCTCATTTTTTCATAAATCATATCTGCAGTGGGATGGTTTTTGGCCTCTTTTACGTAGTCAAGAATCCTTTCCCGCTGCCTGCTGTGTCTGAAAGTCTTGTTTGTATCCATAATTTCCTTATCAATAATGATTACTGTTATTAATTATACAGAATATTGAAGAAAAAACAAGAAAAAAATACCCGCCGTTTCCGGCGGGTAATGGTATCACCAGAATCTGGCGAAGGAAAACAATGAAACACCCGCAATAAGGAGTATTATCCAGACAACCACAACAATAAGCATCAGCAAAAGTGACAGCTTGCAGTAATTTGCCCTGCTTGGTTTGTCATTGCTCCCAAATCCCCAGACGAAAAGCATAATGAAATTGACGATTGGAATTGCAAGTATAAGCAGCGTTACAAACCAATCCCCCATGGTCATTACCTGGTAACTTCTTTCTACGTTTTTGTTTACTTCGTTCATAATTCCTCCTGAAATGTTAATTTGGCAAAAGAATATATTGTATGGATATCTTTTCCCCCCATATACATTATATTTGATAATTCAAAAAAATGAATGTTAAATTATCAATCAGTCCAGCACAAGCTTTTGTTTAGTTTTCAAGTCCCCTTCGATGGCGCTTCCCATCGAAACCACCATGTTAAGACCCTCATTGACGGTCACATCAAGAATTTCAACATCCTTGGCATCAGCAAGCACAAGAAAGCCGTTTGTGGGATTTGGTGTTGTGGGAATGAATACACTGATTTTGTCAGAACCCTTGATTGAAAAATCACTGTTTGTTATGAATCCGATGCTCTTTATTCCTTCCTTTGGAAACTCAATGAGAACTACCTTCTTGAAACTTTCGTTCTTGTCGCTTGATAGACCGGATGTAATTTTCCTTATGGGATTATATACTGTTTTAATTAAAGGAATCTTGCCGACCAACTTTTCAAACCAGCCCGCTATCTTGCCACCGACGAAATTGGAGGTAAGCATCCCTACGATGAAAATTATCAAAAGCAGGAACAGAAGTCCAAGGCCCGGAATGTCTTTTCCGAAGATACTTGTTATCAGACTCCTCAGGATCCCGTCAAGAAGATTGAAAAGCCAGACAAGTACAAAGGCGGTCAGTCCTGCGGGAAGAAGGATGGCTATGCCGGATAAAAACCATTTTCTAATTAATTTCATATCATTTTCCTTAATTCTTTGGTAGTTTCATTATAATACATAACCGATGGCATATATAATTCTGTTTATTGCATATATCATACGCTTTATATAGAATTGAAGTAATAATATTCATTGGGGGTTTCTATGACATATTTTGATGTGGCAAACAGCAGCATAGTATATCTGCTTGTAATCGCCGTAATTGTCTTTGTGTTTGTGCTCTCTGCCATTTTTACAAGAAAGGCCTGGAAACGGGGGATTGAACTGGGATTTGAAAAGGAACTGCTGAGAAGAGTCGTCAAACAGTCCCTGGTCTTTACCCTGGTTCCGTCAATTGCAATAGTCATAGGCCTTTTTGCTCTGGCACCGGCACTGGGTATTCCGTGGCCATGGCTTAGATTGTCGGTCATTGGTTCGGTAAGTTATGAGCTGATGGCTGCGGACATGGCTGCTTCAGGAATGAACATGACCCTGGCCCAGGCTTCATCAGGCGGACCTGAAGCCCTTGGGAACATAATGATTGTAATGACTGTAGGAATCATGGCGGGAATGGTAATGCTGCTTTTCTTTGGTAAAGGAATCATGAACAAGGTCAGTAAATTATCCCAGAGCAAATCGGATTTTGCACATGTTGTGATGGCATGCTTCATGGTTGCACTGGCAGCCGTCTTTGTACCGGGTATTCTTGCAAAAGGTGTAATCTATATCCTTACATTTGCAACAAGTCTTGCGGTCACCGCAGTACAGGCGGTTGTAATACAGAAATTCAAGATCAACTGGCTGAAGGACTTTGTTCTTTCGTTTTCGCTGGTCATAGGTATGGCGTCATCCATCCTTTGGACCGCAGTGATCGGTTAGGAGGTATTTATGAGAACAAGTGAACAATATAAAAAAGAAATACATATGACAGGCAGAATCGGGCTTCTGATAACAATAGTCATTTTGCTGGCAGTTCCAATCATAATCTGCTCCGTATATGATATTTTCCCGACATTCAAGCAGTTCATGCTCAGCGCCAGCGGACTTCTTGCAATATTTGTACCGCTTACAATATCAGAGGTAATAAGCTTTACACCTCTTCTTGGTTCGGCAGCATATCTTACGTTCATTACCGGAAACATAATGAATCTGAAATTCCCCTGCGCAAAGGGTGCCATGGATGTTGCAGGAGTTACACCGGGTACGGAAAAAGCTGATGTAATTGCCACTCTTTCAGTTGGTGTTTCGTCAATGCTTACGATCATTGTCATAGCGGCAGGGGTACTTCTTTTGGTTCCCCTGAGGCCAATACTGGAACTGCCGGCAGTCAAGACAGCAACGGACTACATGCTTCCTTCATTGTTCGGAGCACTGGCACTTTCATTGCTCAGAAGCACCGGTGAAGTACAGGTGAAGAATGTCTGGATGGCAGGGATTATTCCAT
>Ga0209203_1002711_pt1 | contig 11434 bp, 10 predicted proteins | sample AD_UKC109_MetaG_FD_184423 | JGI IMG/M metagenome (GOLD analysis project Ga0209203, IMG submission 184423) | Active sludge microbial communities of municipal wastewater-treating anaerobic digesters from Hong Kong - AD_UKC109_MetaG (SPAdes)... | ecosystem: Engineered > Bioreactor > Anaerobic >...
ACTGAGCACCAGACCGGAAAACTCCATGGGTACACAAGAACAATGGGACACAGCAACTCAGGGATTGATCGAAGCCTTAAAGGCTACTGACACGGCATATACCATCAACGAGGGTGACGGTGCCTTTTACGGTCCGAAGATCGATTTCCATATCAAAGATTCACTGGGAAGAACCTGGCAATGTGCCACTTGTCAACTCGATTTCCAAATGCCCGAGCGGTTTGATATGACATATATTGCTGCAGATAACGAAGAACACAGACCAACCATGATACATCGAACGATTCTGGGTTCTCTTGAACGGTTTTTCGGCATTCTCATCGAGCATTTCGCAGGGGCTCTGCCTACATGGATAGCACCTGTTCAAGTGATGATTTTGCCCATTGCCGATCGGCACATTCCCGACGTGGAAAAACTAAAGGCAAAATTGGAAGCAGCTGGTTTGAGGGTAGAAACGGACGGGCGTTCCAAAAAGGTCAATTACAAGATACGTGAAGCCCAGTTGAAAAAAATTCCCTACATGATTATCATGGGGGACAACGAGATTGAATCGGGGAAAATCTCCCTCCGGTTAAGAAGTGAAAAAGAACTCAAAGATATGGACATCGACCTGTTTGTTGAACAAGTTAACAAAGAAACAGCTGATTATTCGTTGATTTCCCCTTTTGAAAAAGCATAATGAAAACGCTGAGAAGAGAAACCAAAAAAGTTAGTGTGGGAAAAGTTGCCATTGGCGGAAAAAGTCCAATAACGATCCAGTCTATGACCAATACGGATACAAAAGATATCTATTCCACAACCGTTCAAATGAGACAATTAGTTTCTGCAGGTTGTGAAATCATCAGAATAGCTCTTTACGATATGGAATGTCTGGAGGCCTTTCGTGAAATACGAAAGGCCTTTCATGACATTGCCCTGGTCGGCGATATCCATTTTGATTACAAAATAGCTCTAAAAGCAATCGAAGCGGGTATTGACAAAATCCGCCTCAATCCTGGCAATATTGATGCCGATTGGAAGATACGAGAAATTGTAAAAGCCGCAAGAGACAAAGGCATACCGGTGAGGGTGGGTACCAACAGTGGATCAATCAACAAACGTTTTCTCAATCTGGATAAAGTGGAAGCCTTGGTGGAATCGGCGCTTGAACAAGTAGCGATTCTGGAAAAAAACGGATTTGAAGATATTGTCATTGCCGTCAAATCATCCGATGTGCTCGAAACGATTGAAGCTAATGAACGTATTTCTTTAAGAACGCAACACCCCCTACATCTTGGTGTTACTGAAGCCGGCCCTTTAAGAACATCCTTGGTCAAATCAACCATCGCCATGAGCCATCTGTTGTTAAAAGGGATTGGCGATACCTTGCGTTATTCCATTTCCGGCGACCCGGTAGAAGAAGTTCTGGCCGGTCAACAATTATTGATTTCGATGGGACTTCGTGAAGGGGTGAACTTGGTTTCGTGCCCCACATGTGCCAGAACAGAAATTGACATGGATGAATACACTTCAAAAGTCAGTGAGATGATCAAAGGGGTTAAAAAGCCTCTCACCATCGCCATCATGGGGTGTGTCGTGAATGGAATGGGCGAAGGCAAACATGCTGATCTTGGCATTGCCGGTACAAAAACAGGCGGGGTCATTTTCAAAAAAGGTGAAATATTTGGCAAATTCAACCGTGAGAACCTTTTTAGTGAGTTTGAAAAAGAACTTAAAAAACTTATTGATCAATAAATCAACCGCATCATTGCTGATAATGGCTTTATGCCTCTTAACATATACTTTTTCCAGGGAATTGTTCATCGATATTCCCAAAGGAATTGGTTTCACTATAGAATATTCAAGAATTGTCAGACAGTTTATGGTTGAGGAAAATGGCCGCTTATCTGACTATACTGGGGAATGGCTGGTAGTCAAGAAATTGGAACCCCCAACGGTAAATCTTTCGATGCCTTTTTCAGTTCCAACGCTGATTCAATTGGCGAATGGTGTTAGTCTGTCGGATCGAAAAGGATACGGAAATTTATTGATTCAAACAGCCCCAAATCAATCCAACGGCATATCTGAAAAACTATTCGAAACAGTCTCTGTCACATTTTGTGTCTTTCCTTGGGAATTTGAAAATGGTATGCTGGAAGTTAAAAGCAGAGACTATCAGCAGTTTTTACCTGTGTATATCACCTATTTAGGCTATCAAAACAAATTGAACGATTTAATGATATACCTCAAAAGTGAACAGGAATCATTTGAAATGCTATTGGATCCCGCTTTAAAAACAATTCAAACTAAACATTATTCCTCACCCCCGCAAACAACTTATCAAATTCCTCTGATGTCCAAAAAAGTGAGAATGGTTCGGGCAAAACTTGGTGAATCACTTCTCTTAATGGAAACCACTAGCGGTATTTGGAATGCCCCAGATGATATCGAAAAAGATACTTCATTCCTATATGAAGCATTAGTACCTGGAACATACACCGTTAAATTTACTTCCACAACTTTCATCACAGACTATTTCATCACTGTGAAATAGAAAAAACTAAATTTGAAGCTGATAAAAAATTGTAATGGAAAAGCATGAAAAACGCAAGAATTAAGAGGTGATGGGGTGCTATAATCATTAGGATGTCTAACTATAATGAGGTGACGAGATGGTATTTATTGCAACTTTTTCCCACTTTTTGGCTGATTTTTTGGGTTCAATTTTTAAACCTCTGGGTCCTTATTTCATCCAAACCTATGAAATAGATGCCGCAACTTTTGGAAGCACCATTGCCCTGATATCTTCACTCGCCAGCCTCATGCAGATCGGGTTCGGACTTTTTTATGATAATGTGAAAAGAGACGGCATTCACATCTTAATTTTGCTGTTTTTAATCATTATGTTTTTGGGATTATTGGGATTTGCCACTTCGTTTTTTGTGGTCACTATTTTTATTTTCCTGATTACACTTCTGAATTCAGCCTATCATCCCCTGGGAGCCAGTCTGGCCGGATCTCTGAACCGAGGTCGTGATGTAGCGCTTTTCTCCGTTTTCGGCACATTTGGCGCAGCTGCTGGTCCGGTCTTTATCACACTTTATACAAGCAAAATTGGATTTAATAAACTTTATATTGCCGCAATCATTCTCATCGTGATTCTGATTCCCATTATTCCAAAAATATCAAAATATCAAAAAGACATCACCATTCGAAAACGTTTTCCGGGTTTTAAAGCATTAAAATCAATTCTCCCGATATTCTTGGTGGTTCTTTTTAGAAGTTTTATCATGGATCTATTTCACATTTATGTTCCCATTTTTCTGGAGGCCAAAGGAGAATCTCTTGTCACCGGTGGCGCTTTTCTGACTTTGGGATTGCTGGGAGGCATGTTAACCACTTTTTTAGGAGTTATGTTTCGGGAAAAGATCGGTATTTTCAGAATCAACCTGATCGGGTTTGGTTCCATGGGCATCATGGGGATCCTTTTCTTTTTTACCGATGCGCTTTTCTTAAGAGCCACTTTTTACATCCTTTTTGATGCCGGCGCTTTTTTGACGATGTCTGCTAACATACTGGAAGCACAAACCCGTATGCCAAATAATCGTGCATTTGCTTCTTCTGTTACCATGGGATTTGCCTGGTCTATTGGTGGATTCCTTGGAGCTGGATATGCTGCTCTGTTTGGAAATAGGGTGGACTTTCTCATTATCAGCTTATCCATCTTTTCAATGTGCCTAAGCCTGTTGATGATCTATTTCTCTGCAAGATTCGGAAGGAAAAGAAGACAAGCTGCTTCGTAAAAAAATATAGTATAATGAACCTATCATACTCTGAATTCATGGTTATACACTGGAATCATGCCAAAAAAAAGTCAAGATCCTTTATAAAAAAGTAAAAAAATTCATCCTGAGAAGGTGGCGATTTTATGAGACTTAAACTTTTAACGTTTTTTTTAATTTTTATCTCAATGACATCTGCTTTTTCTGTTTCTGCCGAAAAACAGGAGAAACTGAATGTATTTCGAGATTACATCTTGGAAATGAAAGAAAACTGGAAAGTACCCGGAATGGCTGTAGGGATCGTCGATTCAGATGAAGTCATCTTCATGGAGACTTTTGGAACCTTATCCAACAAAGGCATAACGGATGTGAACGAACATACCACTTTCCAAATCGGATCCACATCAAAAGCCTTCACAGCCACGTTAATGGCCATACTGGCAGAAACCGGAGAGATTTCATGGAATGACCGGGTCAGAGACCACTATCCAACGTTTCAAATGGCAGACCCCTGGGTCAGTGATAACATGCGCATCCACGATCTGATGGCGCAACACAGCGGGATGTATCCCTATGTTGGCGATATGGCCGTTATTTTTGGATTTGACGAGGATTATATTCTGGACAAATTAAAATACATGCAACCTCTTTACCAGTTCAGAAAAGATTTTACCTATGTGAACACCTTGTTTTTGGTGAGTGAAAAAATACTGGAATCCAAATATCAAAGCTCATTTGAATCTATTCTACACGAGAAGATATTTGGACCGTTATCCATGAAAGATACCACCATCAGCTATGAAAAACACCTGCAAAATAAAAATAAAACCACGACCCATGTGTACGCTAAAGAAAGCAAATCCGGTGAAATAGCATTTGAAGTGAAACCGCTTAATCCTTTGGAGCCACAGTTTGAGTGGTCCTATATCTATGCGCCAGCTGGAGGAATCGACTCAAGTATCAGCGATATGGTGAAATGGCTGACGTTTAACATGAATTATGGTGAATACAACGGCCAAAGACTTTTGTCAGAACAATCCATGGTATACCTGCATACGCCTACAACGATACTATCTTCCAATAAAAAAGGCGATCTAAAGGCTTACTGTCAGGGATGGGTATACGAAACCTTTTTATCTTACCCCATGATGTGGCACAACGGCAGCACCATGGGTTCAAAAACCATGATAGCTTTTATTCCGGACCTGGATATCGGTATAGTCATCTTAACCAATGTGGGAGATATTAACCTTCCGGATAATCTGGTTAAAGACTTTTTTGAAATGGTGATTACCGGAGAAATGGGAACCAGGGCTAAAACCGAATTCGAACAATCCATACAGGCCATACAAAATCCAACCGTCTTTCAGCCGGAACAGTTTTCAGATCCTTTGGAACTGAGCGCTTATTGCGGAACCTACTACAATGATGTATACGGACCGGTTCAGATTGAACAGGTCAACGACACCCTTCAAATGAGACTTGGCCCATTGGACGACCCGTTCCAATTCGAACATCTCAATCGGGACTCTTTTGAAGTCTTCTACAACAAATGCGGTATCACTTCCATTGGAGTGGCAACGTTTAAAATTAATGTGTTCAAAACAGCTGAATCCTTCTCCATTGATGCGCTGTCTGCCGAAGGAACCGGAGATTTTACAAGAATAGAAGATGATGAGAGAAAAAATAATTATTAGTATTATCTGTATAGTTATTTACCCTTTAAAAAAATCCCCTTTTAAAATAGGGGATTTTTTTAGTATGTACTTTTTGAAAAAACTCGAATTTGTTTAAAAACAAATGGATCCTCTCAATAGTTAAAGATAAAATGAAATAATCACTTCTAAAGAGAAATAATCGGATTTGTATTAAAAAAAAAGAAAGGGTATGATCAGTTAAACGATTAACTAAACGTTTAACTGAGGAGTGAAAAAATGGGACTGAGCATGAAAGATATTGCTAAAACTGCCGGAGTATCAGTCGCAACGGTATCTAACACGATATCAGGCAAAAAATATGTCAGTCCTGAATTAAAAGCTCAGGTTATGCAAACGATAGAAGCACTAGGATATAAACCGAGTAAAATTGCTCAAAATCTAAAACAAAACCGCACCTACATCATTGGACTTTTAATACCGGATATTACAAACCCATATTTTGCAGAAATTGCCAGAGGAATAGAAAAAATTTCTGTAGAAAATGACTTTCAATTCTTTTTAACGAATACAGATGGTGAAATTAAACAAGAGCGAAGAATCCTGGATACTTTCATTTCACAACGTGTTGAAGGTATTATCAACGTTGCCCCGAGAATGTCTGAAAAGGAAATCCTTAAAAATCTTCATAATATTCCAACGGTTATTTTAGATCGAGAAATGAATCAGAACGAACCGCTAATAGATAGTATTTATATGTGTAATGAAAAGGGTGCTAAGCAGGTTGCAGAACATTTTCTCAGTAAACATTATAAAAACTTTGCATGCATTGCAGGTCCTCAAGAAGTATCACCAGCACAAAAAAGACTCAAGGGCTTTATTGATCGCTTAATCGGAGCAGGAATTTCTATGGAAAAAATCAAGGTGTATTTTGGAGATTTTAAATACGACAGTGGCTATAAACTCTCGCAAAAATTAATCCAAGAAAACGAATTTCCCTTAGCCCTATTTGCTTGTAATGATCTGATGGCGTGGGGAGCCATTGAAGCAATAAAGGAGAAAGATATCAAAATACCTGATGATATAGCAATTATCGGATATGACAATATATTCATTTCCAGACTAGTTGTACCGGCATTAACAACCGTAGATCAATCAAAATATGAAGCCGGTGTTCAAGCGATGAATTCTTTGCTTGAAAAAATTCAGCAAGTGCAAGAAGAAAAAGAACCCGTTCATCATCTCATCGAATTAAAAACACAAATTATCATTAGACAATCAGCATAAAGGAGGAAAAAAATGAAAACAAGAGGAATTTTACACAACGATTTAGCAAGAGCGGTAGCAAGATTGGGACATGGAGATATGATAGTAATCACTGATAGGGGTTTTCCATTTCCACGACATGACAAAACAGAGTGTATTGATGTTTCAGTTGGAAGGGGATTACCGGGTTTCACAGATGTTGTCAAGGTTGTTTTAGAAGAACTGGAGATTGAAAAAGTTATTATTGCAGATGAAACCAAAACCGTAAGCCCCAAAATCTATGAGGAATTAAAAAATATCATCTCCTCGATCAACAACAAAGGAAATCCTATTGTCGAAGAAAATATCCCTCATCCAGATTTCAAACATATGGTCTTAAACGGTTCCTTAGAAGGAAAAGAAATGAAAGTCTTTGTGAAAACAGGTGAATTTACACCTTATGCCAATATCATTTTAGTATCCGGAGTGGACTTCTAGAGCATGATCATCAAAAAAGAGAAAGATCATTTGGAGAGAATTTTCAAAAATAAAAAACCAATCATTGGAATGATACATTTAAAACCTTTACCGGGCTCTCCGCTTTATGATCCTCAAAAATGCGATTTCGAGAAGGTATTGGAAATCGCTTTGAATGAAGCAAAGATATTAAAAGAGGAAGGGGTAGACGGGCTGCAGGTGGAAAACATTTGGGATTATCCGTACCTCCCCGGTGAAAAAATCGGATATGAAACTGTGGCCTGTCTCTCTATTGCAGCTTCCGAGGTAAGAAAAGAAACCGGACTGCCCGTGGGGATCAATTGCCATTTAAATGGTGGTGATGCTTCCCTTTCAGCTGCAGTAGCTTCCGGAGCACAATGGATTAGAGTATTTGAATGGGTGAATGCCTATGTTTCTCATACAGGTATCACCGAAGGCATTGGATACCAACTCGCCAGAAAAAGATCCTTTTTACGGTCAACAGAAATTTGTTTTTTCTGTGATGTTCATGTGAAGCATGGCAGCCACTATATCATCCACGACAGAACAATTGAAGAACAGGCATTTGATGCAGAGTCTGAAGGTGCAGAAGTGCTTATTTGCACAGGTTTTGAAACCGGTATTGCGCCTACCCCTGAGAGAATTTCATCCTTTAAAAAAAGCACGTCGTTGCCGTTGATACTGGGCAGCGGCATTAACGAAAAAAATGCTTATGAACTTTTGAACATTTCAGACGGGGCTATTGTTGGTAGTTATTTCAAAACCGAAGGAAACTGGAAAAACACAATACAAAGAGACAGAGTAGCCAAATTCATGGAAATTGTTCAAAAACTAAGGGAGGATATCAATGGTTGATTATTCTTTTTCGAATGAAATCATATGCCTTGGAAGCGTCAATATGGATCTTGTGATGAATCTTAAATCATTTCCAAAACCAGGAGAAACAGTCATAAGCGACAATTTTAAGACTTATCCCGGTGGAAAAGGTGGTAATCAAGCGGTTGCAGCAGCTAAAAGCGGAGCAAAAGTAAAAATGATGACCAAACTCTCAGATGATGATTTTTCACAATCGCTTATCAAATCATTAGATGCTAATGGTGTTTCTACAGAGATGATTAAGATTGAGAAAGATGGTTCGGCAGGAATTGCAATGATATGGGTTGATTCTAAAGGTGAAAATTCCATAGCCTTTACACCCGGCAGTAATGCAGCCTTCAATATGGAAGATTTAAATGCAAGCAAAAAATCGTTCAAATCTGGAATGATTTTTCTAACGACCTTTGAAAGTCCGGTTGAAATTATTTATCAAGCGATCAGCCAAGCAAAAAAATCGGGGTTATTTGTTGTAGTGGATCCAGCTCCGGCACCAAGTGAAAAAATACCGGATGAAATTCTCAAATGTATTGACATCATCAAACCAAACGAAACTGAGGCAGAAATTCTCTTTGGGAAGAGTGTGACAAATGATGTTGAAAAAGAGGAATTCTTACATTATTTAGCTAAAAAAGGTGTCAGATATCCTTTTATGACTTTAGGCCGATCCGGATGTATAGCTCTCATCGACTCGAAAGTAGTTGCTTTCAAAGGGTTTTCTGTAGAATCGATTGATTCTACAGCAGCCGGCGATGTATTTTCAGGGGCATTGTGTGCAAAACTATCTCAAAATTGCACATTTGAGGATTCGATAAACTATGCAAATGCAGCAGCAGCTTATAGTACAACAAAAAGTGGTGCACAAACATCAATACCTTCAACTGAAGAGGTGGATCAGTTTGTCAGAAACTGTTGATAAAACAGCAAAAACGGTTCTGAAACTTGAAGCAATACAAAAAAGCTTTGGTGGAGTCAAGGCATTAAAAGGGGTGGACTTTGAATTAAATGAAGGTGAAGTCCATGCGCTTTTAGGCGAAAACGGCGCCGGAAAATCTACCTTAATCAAAATACTTACAGGTGTTTACCAAATGGATTCAGGAAATATTTTCATTAATGGAAACACAGTCAAGGTTGAGAATCCAATTGCCGCAAGATACAAGGGGATTGCAGCAATATATCAGGAATTAAGTTTAGTGGAATCCCTGAGTGTGGCTCAAAACATCTTTCTTGGACATGAGCCAGTAAAAAACTTCCTGGGTCAGATCAATTATAAAGCCATCATCGAACAATCAATTGATTATTTAAAGACTTTTGGAATCAATATTCAACCTAATACCATGGTAAGTGAATTGGGAATGGGAGAAAAAAGGATTCTTGAAATCGTAAAAGCACTCTCTATCAATGCAAATATCCTTGTTTTAGATGAACCCACAACGGGGATGAGTGCTGCTGAAATTGAGAAGCTATTCGCCATCATGGACGATATGAAGCATAAAAAAGTCAACATGATCTACATTACGCATTATCTGGATGAAGTATTCAGAGTATGCGACAGGGCTAGTGTATTCAGAGATGGTGAAAATTCCGGGACTTTTAATGTCAAAACGACTGATTCAAAATCACTTATCAAAGCAATGCTTGGTAAAGAATTGAAAGATGAATTCCCGATCAGAATTGACAAACCAGAAGGAGAAACACTTTTAGAGACAAATCATTTTAAATCAACAAAAATGAGAGAACCTGTTTCATTTAAACTTAAAAAGGGCGAAATTCTGGGTATCACGGGAATAATTGGAGCTGGAAAAAGCGAGTTAGCATTAGGCCTTTTTGGTGCTGACGTGTGTGAATCAGGCGAATTGCTTCTCAACGGTAAGAAAGTCATTCACAAATCACCAAAAGACGCTCATGAAAACGGATTTGCATTTATTCCAGAAGATCGAAAGGACCAAGGCCTCTTTCTAGATCTCTCTATTGAACACAATATAACGGTCACCAATATTGACAAGGTTATCAAGAAAACATTCGTTTCATTAAAAGATAAGGAAAAAATGGCTTTTAAGACAGCGGAAAAATTGAAGGTCAAACCTTTAAATATTAAGGCTGATGCAGCAAAACTCTCCGGTGGAAATCAACAAAAAGTAGTAATCGGAAAATGGCTCTCAGGAGAACCAAAAGTCATTTTAATGGACGAACCTACGAGAGGGATCGATGTAGGAGCTAAAACAGAAATCTACAAACTCATTCAAACACTTGCTTCCAGTGGTGTGGGGATCATCATCTTCTCCGCTGAATTCAAGGAAATTAACGGGATTTGTGATCGAATCCTAATTTTAAGAAAAGGCCAAATTGTACGAGAAATCATGAAAGAAAACTCAACCACTGAAGCAATTCTATCCGTAGCATTAGGAGGAGACCAATGAAAAATCAGGCCAAGCAAATGCAAATTGATTCTAATGACCATATTTCAAAAATCAAAAAATTATTGAAGGGTGAATTAGGACTATTACTTATTTTAGTTATACTCGTCATAACCTTTATGATCTTGTCTCCTTATTTTTTTACCTCAAGAAATCTTCTAAATATTACACGACAAGTATCCATCACATTAATCGTTGCCATTGGAATGACCTTTGTAATTTTAACCGGTGAAATAGATCTTTCAGTGGGATCATTGGCTGCTCTTGCGGGTATAGCAACTGCTGCTGTTTTAAGTGCATCTGGTTCCATATTATTGGCAATTCTTACCGGGTTAGGTATGGGTTTTCTGATGGGTTCAATCAACGGATTGTTAACCGTTTATGGAAAAGTTCAATCATTTATCGTTACATTGGCAATGCTTGGAATTGCTCGTGGAATTGGACTTGTATGGACAGGAGGTAAACCGATATCCGGACTACCCATTGCATTTGGAAAATTGGGAGCAGGTTATATCGGGCCAATACCCTTTTCAACTCTTATTGCAGTTGGCGTTTTTATCATAGCATACTATTTTATGAACCGGACTAAACACGGCATATATATGAGATCAATCGGTGCTAATACGCAAGCAGCTGAACTATCTGCAATCCCAGTAAAAAAATACAGGGTAATCGCCTTTATGATATCAGGTGCATTAAGTGGATTGGGTGGAATCCTTATTACCTCCAGATTGCTTTCTGCTCAACCAACTGCCGCAGAAGGCATGGAATTAAATGTTATTGCAGCAGTAATCTTAGGTGGGGCTTCACTTTCAGGTGGAATTGGGACTATATTGGGAACACTACTTGGTGCAATGGTTATCGGAGTAATTGATAACGGGATGAATTTAATCGGTGTATCTGCATTTTTCCAGCAGATTGTAAAGGGAATCATAATTTTAATAGCCGTAATGGCAAAAAGGGGAGAATAACCCTTAAACAGGAG
>Ga0209203_1002715_pt1 | contig 11426 bp, 7 predicted proteins | sample AD_UKC109_MetaG_FD_184423 | JGI IMG/M metagenome (GOLD analysis project Ga0209203, IMG submission 184423) | Active sludge microbial communities of municipal wastewater-treating anaerobic digesters from Hong Kong - AD_UKC109_MetaG (SPAdes)... | ecosystem: Engineered > Bioreactor > Anaerobic >...
TCCTAAATCTGTGACCATACCCCAATCATAGGTGTAGGCAACCGGTTTCATTTTTAACTCATTTACTATCAAATGAAGTGCATAACAACTGTCTCTACCCCCAGAGAAAGGTACTATACAATCTAATTCATTGCCCTTTCTTCTATATGGCTGTACTAAGTTGAATAATTCTTCTTTTGGTTTTGGATTATTTCTTGGTTTGTAGCTTTTGCAATAATTGCATACACCTTCTTCGTCAAACTTTATAAAAGGCATCGTCTCAGGTAAAAGACATTTGGTACATCTTCTCAAGTTTGGGAGTGGATATTGCAATAATTTTTCTTCACAGTTATTATATTGCAATGAAGGTATTAGGTTCTCAACTCTGATTTTATCATCATTAATTATGAAACCGTTTTTCGATTGAGGAATCTCAATTATTAATGCCTCATTTTTTATCTGTGAAATATTTACACAATTTATTAATTTTAAGCCATAACTTTCAGAAGAAAAATACGTCGCATCATTATCGTAGCCAACATATAAACTTCCGTTATTTGAAAACAATAGAAGTTTACCCTGTTCGGGCAAAATTAATGCACAAGATACTACTCCTTTGCATAGAGAAAGAATTTTCGAAGGTAAATCTTCGATCTTTCCATTATTACTGATATGTGATTCTGCAATAGCCACAATTACTTCAGTATCAATCTTATAGTGTCTTTCTAAAGAAAGCTTTGACCATATTTCATCTTCGTTTACAATTATGCCATTATGTACTGTAGCTATATTGTTTCTAACTACAGGTTGATTATCTTCTAACCCATTGGTTATTAGCCTACTATGACCTAATACAATTGTGCTATTGTATGGTCTTACTCTACTTATGAGATTTTCAACATCATAATCTGCTCGTTTTATATAATAATTTTCATCTTTTAAATAAATAATCCCACTAGAGTCTTTTCCTCGCTGTTGAGAATGCTTAACAAAAAGATTTAAATTCTTTCTATTAACAGATGACTTAGCTATAATACCAAAAATTCCACACATATTTATTTCATTAATATTTTTTTATATCCAATAATTAATTTCTCTGCTTGATAATTCCAACTCAATTCATAAAGATCAATATTTTTATTCTCAATTATTCTTTTTTCTATCATTTTAATAGATTTATACACATCGTCTAAATTTAGATTGGTACATTCACCTAAAGAATATTTTTGAACGATTTCTTTAATGTCTGGGAAATCAGATGCAAGTATATATAATCCAGAGAAAGCATACTCAAACAACTTGTTGGGTAAACAGTAATAATCACTCAACGACACTGGTTCTAGCAAACACAAACCAACATCAGCAAATTTTGATATATTAACAACCATGTCGTGAGGAACTGCAGAATGATAATGAATATTTGAATAATCTAAAGCGATTTTTTTTATGTCATTAGAGTAATCTCCATATCCCATAAAAACGATATGAGAATTAATATCGTGTTTTTTAAACACATCCAGGCATAGTTTAATACCTCTTCCTTCTCTACTAATTATTCCTAAATATAAAAATATTTTATCTCCTTCAGGAATGTTATACTTATCTCTAAAATAGTTCTGATTATTTTTCTCGATTTCTCTTTTATTTAGAAGAGGTGAGTTTACTATTAATAGATTTCCTTTTTCACCAATGTTGTTTTTATACCAATCTAGAATAGAGGGGCTTACACTAATCAATAAATCAATATGTTTCCACACCTTTTTTTCAATATATAAAGTGTATTTTGATAGCATTTTTGTTTGTCCCGCTTTATCGGACTCTAATTCATGTGCATCGTATATGATTTTTGATTTACAAATCAATTTCCCTATTAACGCTAAGGGAAGAAATAATGTGTCGTGACAGTGAATAACTCTTGGATTAAATCTTATTAGAGGAATTGTCAATCTTAGTATTGCTTCGATAAGATTAAAAAAATACCTTAAAGGCCTAGGTATAAAATTTATTTTTTTTGAAAACAAGCTAAAGGCATAAATATCATAGTTTTTTGATGGTATATAATTATGACCTTCGTTATCATTAATTCCAAATGCTTTTATTTTATAATCATCTATTTTGCTTAACGCATCGATTTCTTTAAGAATTCGACTATCATACCTAATATCAGTAGGTGAAATATGCAATATATTCTTGTATTTTAACATCACCTTATTTTCGGTTAGGTCCACATTCTAACTTCTGTATTACATCTGATATATATTTGTCATCCCAAATTAAAACATCCTTAATAATCGCTGCATTATTTTTGTAATAAGAATAATTATCTAATATTTTTTTTATAGCAGCTTTAATTTTATAAACATTTGAGCCATCGGATTCAAGAGCTATACCACAGTGATAATTATCAATCATCTCTTTCATTGGCTCATTGCATCCACAAATTACAGGAACTCCAAAAACCAAAGACTGATAAAAACGATTTGCTTCGCAATAACGATTGTTTGGAGTATTGATATTATAAAAAACCATACTGAAAACAGCTTCTTTAATGATTGACGGCGTATATAGTTGGTCAAGCATTCCGGTAAAATAAACTCTGTTAAAATAAGCTTCCGCAAATTCTACTTGCAATTTCTTGTTGACATCTTCATCAACTTTATCTGCTGTAATGATAATTTTATAATCAGTAGTACTTAGTATTGACGCTACACTATTGTATGGATATCTGGAATCTGCAGAAATTCCTTGTAAGTATACATACTTTGTACCTTTAAGCCATTTTTTTATGATATAATAAGAATTTGGCAACAACGTACTATTAATAAATTCTCTGTCTGGAAAGTTTCGGATTATAATATGCTTTCTTGGTTGTGATACTATTTTCTCCTCTAATAGATACTTAAGTCGAAATTGATTCGCATGTATTATTAAGTCACATTGTCGTTCGATAAAATGAAATAATTGTCTGGTAATACTGTTCTTCAAAAATAAAATCGGAATTTCATGTAAATCCCATATTATTCTAATTTTTCGAATTAATAATGGAAAGATAAACATTCCATCATCGGCGCACCATATTAAATCGTATTGCTTTAACTCTCTTCTTAATCTAAAGTACATTTCCATAATTTTAAATATCAAGAATCTGGAAGAAGAGAAAATGTCTCTTGTTTTTAGATATATGAGTTTGTACGGTGTGCCATAGCTTGTAACACCTTCTTTGTATTTGTTTTCAGTTACTTTTGCAAAAATCTTTATCTCATACCCACCATTTTTCTGAATAGATATTACCTCTTTTCTTACCCTATCATCGTTTTCTAAACCATTGGTGGATAATACAAAGGCAAGTTTTTTTATTTCTTTAGCCATTTAATTTTCGTTGTAACTTTTATTTTATCTATGAATTTTAATTCGTTTACCAGTGTTTTTGAATCAATAATTACTCCGTAAGAAGGAGAAACTGTATCATTTATTAATTTTAAACTAAATTGATTTTCACATTCAAAATTTATTTTCGCCTTTACAGGGCCATTTTGAACAATAACATAATCAGTTTTGTTTGTTTCCAGAATATCCACTTCGGGGGCAATATGAAAGAACATCTTCATTTTATGTTCTCCTTGAGCGTTAACAGTATCTTCTATTTCCATTATTGGAGCATTGTCATGTAAGATAAAAGAACGCTGATGATCTAAAATAACCCCTTCCCCTAATGACATGGAATACTTCCCGTTGCATGTCTGAGTCTTTTCTTGATGGTGAAAAAACAATATTTCCGGTACAGGGAACTTACGGCCTAAAAAAACACTTTGTTCGGTTAATTCATATTGATCCTTATCGTCAAATACAATGGTATTATGTTTTTTTGTAGACCTGAATTCAATATTTGCCTTTGCATTTGCAGTATAAAGATAAGCTCCTGCGTCTACGAATAAATCATTTTCTCCTATGGTCAATTCAAACGACAATAAATCGGCATGAGTATGAGTTCCTTCAGATTGCACAGTAGGAACATTGTATTTACATAAACCTCCATTGCAAATGAATGCATATACATCGTCAGTACGCAGGATTACAAACCCGGCATCCTGATAGCAAGATGAAAACGGTCTGTTTGTATGTGTGCTAATTTGAGTGTGAGTGTTGTGACTATCGTTCCCGTATAGAAAATAATTGTCTATCACACATTTATTTATATGGTATTTGTATTCCGGATCATTATACATTAATGAAGCTAGAGATAATAAATATCGGTGGTCTCTTAAATCATATTTATAAAATGGTAAAAACCTTCCATCGTCATTATCTGAAATCATAGGGGCAAAACCATTTGGTTTAATATAATGATATACAAAGTCGAACATTGATTTGATGCGGTATTCTATGTCCATTGGAACATATTCTCCTATTCTTTTCATCATGAGAAAAGGATAGGCAAAGAGTTCGGTCATTAATCTATGATAAGAAGTACTTTTTTCAAAATGAACGCCGGAAGGGAGTATTTGTTCCCTGATTTCATTATAGAATTCAGGTAATGAGAAATTCCACCATTTTTTACCATATCTCGTATTTAGAAACAAACGGCTGATAAACAGAAGTCCTGCCAAATTGGACGCATAATGATTGTTGCTATATGGGATCCCTTTTTCCAGGTTGTTAAAGATGAAAAAACCGTGTTCAAATAAACTTCTGTACAATTTTCTAATAAATTGATCAGTAGCATATATGGATGATAAAATCATATTGATGGCATATATCCAATTTATAGCTCTTATAGCTATATCCATAGAACAACACCAGTTAATACTAAACATTAATGGATTTTCGTCAATCCAATTATCAATTTGAAAAATAATCTCTTTTGCATATCTTTCATCTTTTGTAAATAAATAAGCTTGTCCAAGCCATAACAAATGATGACACCTACTCAGCTCACGAGGAACTTTTACATCTGAATTATTGGATAAATCGACCTGGATATAATTTCGATAGAATTTTCCTTTGGGCCAAACAAAACCTGTTTTAAAATCAGAATGCCAATCAATAGGATCAAGCTTTACAAGGTTTGAACCAAGATAGTTGAAATTATGATCAATAGTCTCATTTGCCCACGAAATGACATTGTTCTTGATTCTATCTTCAACATTTGAGAAATCCAATGATTCAAAATCGCCTAACATTTGTTTGAGTAATTTGGCAAATTGCTCTTTGTCAACCATTCGGGCATGTTTCTTAATCTTTTGGTTAATGACAAATTTTGGGGATATAAAGAAGTATAAACGATTAGATTCAATTGATAATCGTCGTAGTGCTTTCAGTACAAAAGTTTTGTATACTAGAAAATTCATAATATCACTTGCTTGTAAAAAAACTGATTTCAGTCGTTTTAAAAAGACTTTCCAAAGGAATGAGATTTTCTCCTTTTTTTAAAGCTTTATACAATTCCATCCATTCTTCTTTGTGCCCTTTTTGTGGCGAGGCCGCTTTGTGTGATTTAATCTTAATGCCGTATCCTGTTAATGATTTGTAATCATCTAGAATAATTGTCTTTCCTTCAAAATGTATCTCTAAATATTCTTTAGATAATTCCTTACTTCCACATGAAAAATAATCGATTACTGCAATCGAGCCATCCTCAAAACTGAGCGATATGGAACGATTATCCTCAGCTAGATATTGGCCTTCAGAAGGGGTAAAATGATGAACAGAGCATTCCTGAATTTTCGATTCCGTCAGATACTGCATTAAATCGATAATGTGGCATGCTTCTCCAACGATGCGTCCTCCATCATTATGCACCCATCCATCAGAAGGGATAAAACCGACATTCATCCTGTACCTTAACAATACTGGTGATTTTCTTTGATTTAATGCTTTTTGTAGTTCTCGAGCATATATGCTGAAACGTCGGTTAAATCCTACCATTAACGTTGGTTTAGCTCGATTTGTTATATCTTCGTAAAAATTACGAATCAGAGCCAGTTCTTCCGGAGTCGTAGCAAGCGGTTTTTCTACATATACATGTTTACCGCTTTTTAAGGCATCTACAACTAAGTTTGCATGGCTATTGTGTCTTGTACATATTACCACTAAATTTATCTCAGAATCGTTGTATATTTCATTAACATCTGTTGATGCTTTTTCGGCTTCAAACAGATTCGCTGTGTTGTATGCCTTTTCTCCTGATAAATCGACAACTGTTTTTAAATTGTATTTTTCTTTGTTTTGTTTTATTATTGGTAAAAGAATTCCTGTGGCAAAATTACCTGCACCAATCAACCCAATACATATTTTGTCACTGTTGATTTTATGAGAAACACCAATTTGTACCGTTGTTTTATTTTGTGTGGTTTCCTCTGTTTTTGTATAATCCAATATTGTTACAATATGGCCATTAGGGTCTTTTATTAATCCTTCGTATGCTTTTTCAGCCTCTTCTATACAATAGGTCTTAGGAATAATCTTTTTGATGTTGATTTTCCCTTCTTTAATTAAGTCAAGAAATGAAGCGATATTCCTATTTTCTGTCCAACGTACGTATGCGTAAGGATAATCGTTACCATTAATTTCATAATTATCGTCATATCTGCCAGGTCCATACGAGGAAGATATCATAAAATCAAGTTCTTTGGAATAGATGTCCTCACGTTTTATATTCATTCCCGAAACACCCACCAATACAACCTTCGCTTTCCTACGGCACATATTAAATGCCTGGGAGAGTGGGCTGTCTTGGTTAGTCGCAGCTGTAAAAATCACTCCATCAGCACCATGCCCGGAAGACCAATTGTAAATAGCATTTACAGGATCTTCTGTCATTGAGTTGATAATTAAATCGGCTCCTAATGATTGAGCCAATGACAATCTATGGTCGTTAATATCAACACAGGCAACTTTTATTCCGGACGCTTTAAGTATTTGAAGAGTTAATAGTCCTATTAAACCTACCCCTAAAACAACCCCATATTCACCTAAAGTCAAATTGGCTCTTCTAACACCCTGAATGGCTATTGAGCCAACAGTTCCGGTTGATGCAGAAAGCAAATCTATACCTTTACTAATTTTTACGACAAGATTTTTAGGAACAACGACAACCTCTGCATGTAAAGCAAATCCACCTCCACCTGCCGATACAAAATCGCCAACTTTCAAATGATCAACTCCTTCGCCAATTTCAATGATTTCTCCGGAAACAGAATAACCTAACCCAGATAAATTTTCTAAAGAGGAATCAATTTTGGTTTTTGTGTTTCTTATTCCCTGAGTTTTGACAATATCCCATACTTTTAGAATTTTACGGGGATCTTGAATTGCCTTTGCAAATATACTTTTATTGGAACCTTGAATGGATGACATCTCTGTGCCTGCAGAAATGCAACTGTATGCAACTGCAATTTTAACAAACCCTTTTTTTATTGATGGTTCGGGTACTTCTTTTACAAAAATTCCATGCGAACTGTTAAATACTTGTTTCACTTTTTTGAATATTATATTTAATAATTTGTTACGAGTACAGTGTATGTTATAGAGTTGAAAGCAACTCCAATAATTTCATTTGATAGGAACCAATTAAATTTTGATTTTCAGTGCGTTGAGCGACTATAGGAAGTTCTTGCTTCTGCAAATATGCTTTATAAGTGGGCCTTATTCGCTTATTAAACAAGAAATATTATTTTTTGGTGCATTAATCGCACCATACAAAATTAAACTCCTGTCAAACCTAAGAAAACAACACATCCAATTATGACTTTCTGTTCAAATAAGTATTATGTTTAATTAAATCTTTTTTGAAACGAAAAAATTGCATTATATATAAGGGATATGTCTTCTTTAGTAATATATGGATGTAGTGGCAATGAAAGAACACAATCTGAAAGCATCTCAGAAACAGGTGAACTACCTTTATGATAACCCAAATATTTGTATGCTGTCTGTTCGTGCATAGGTTTTGGATAGTATATCATACTAGGAATACCATTATCCTTCAGATATGCTTGTAAACCATCTCGTTGTTCTTTATTCTTAAGTGTAATAGTATATTGTGCCCAACTGGAATAGTACCCTTTAGGTATTATTGGAGTTTTCACTTTACCTTTTAATTTACCTGTATAAATATTCGCTGCTTCGTTGATTTTTTCCAACTCATATTCTTTAAATGCATCGAACTTAACTTTTAAAATGGCAGCTTGCAAGGTATCTAACCTTGAGTTCACTCCAATACGAACATTATCATATTTAAAAGAACCCTTACCATGAACTCTTAGAGAATCAATTATGGATGCCCATTCTTCATTATCCGTAAACACTGCCCCTCCATCGCCATAACATCCTAATGGTTTTGCAGGGAAAAAAGAAGTTGTTGATATGTCTCCAAAACTACAAGCCATCTTACCATTAATAGAACCTCCAAATCCCTGAGCACCATCTTCAAGTATTAACAGTTTATATTTATTTGCTATTTTACGTATTTCAGGGTAATTGGCAGGTAAACCAAATAAATCAACCGTTGTGATAACTCTGGGTTTTAATTTCTTCTCCTTAATCGTTTTCTTAATGGAATTTTCAAGTGATACTGGATCAATGTTAAAAGTATCAGCATCCACGTCAACAAATACCGGTGTCGCACCTTCTAGAGAAACCACCTCGGCAGTTGCAAAAAAAGTAAAGTCCGGTACAAAAACTGCATCACCTTCTTTTATGTTCCATGCTTTTAGAGCAAGATTGAGTGCATCGGTGCCATTGCCACATGAGATGCAGTACTTTACACCCACATAATCGGCCAACATAATTTCTAATTCTTTAACTGCTTTCCCCATTATGTAACCACCGGAAGCAGCTGTATCCAACATAGCCTTATCCATTTCAGGCTTTAATACGTTGTATTGTTTGATTAAGTCTCTAAATTGCATATTATTATATATTATTATATATTATTTAATTTCTATTAAACCGGATTCTGTTTCTTTGTATTGTTTTCCACATTTTTTACAGGAGAGATTGTTGTCTAAACGAATTCCACATTCACAAACCCATCCAATTTGCCTAGCTGGAACCCCTGCCATCAAAGCATGGTCCTTAACATTTTTTGTGACAACTGCTCCTGCTGCAATTAAAGCACTTCTGCCTACAGTATGGCCACAAACTACAGTAGAATTCGCACCAAGTGATGCACCCCATTTGATAAGCGTCTTGTCATATATTCCATGTACGGGATAATGAGATCTCGGAATAGTTACGTTAGTGAAAACACATGACGGTCCACAAAACGCATTATCTTCAATTTCTACTCCTTCATAGACTGATACATTGTTTTGAATACGAACCCCATTGCCAACTTTTACGTTATTTGCAACGTTTACATTTTGACCTAGTGAACAATTTTCACCTAACTGTGCTCCTTTTTGAATGTGGCAGAAATGCCAGATCTTGGTTCCTTTACCAATAGTTACATCATTATCAACGTAACTACTTTCGTGTACGAAAAAATCTTTTTCCATATTAATTAATAAAAGTTAATCGTTGCCAATTATGTTTTGAACAGATTCCAGGATTTTAACAACTTCATGTCCTGATTTCCCGTCTGCTATCTCAATTTTTGAATCAATGTGAGTGATAAAATAGTTTAACTCTTCGTTAAGAGGCATTTTTGATTCGTAAGGAATTATCTCATCATCTTTTTCCATTTTAACAGGTATACCTTTCTCAAAATGAAAATGTTTATGATGAAGGATAACCTCTTTTTCCTTGGATGAGTCGTTGAAAGAAATCATAGCCTTACTTCCAACAACAATCAATCTTTGTTCTTTGATTGGATGCAACCATGAAGTGAATATATGGCCTTGTATGTTGTCAGGATAAGACAATTGAGCCATCGTAAAATCAGCAATACCGGGTTGCAGGAATGTTGCTGCTTTTGCTTCAATCTTTATTGCTGATTTTCCAATTAGAAAATCTAACACTGAAATGTCATGTGGAGCAAAAGACCAAAATACATTTTCAGTTGTCCTTACTGTACCTGTATTTAATCGTGTGGAATAGACATAATACATTTGACCGATTCTGCCTTCATCAATCAATTCTTTAATTTTTCTAATTGCCGGATGGAAGAGTAGAACATGGCCAACCATCAAATGGGATCCTGACTTTATTGCAATATTTATCAATTCTTCAGAATGCTCTGATTTAAGCGCCATAGGTTTTTCAATCAAAACATTCAACCCAAGTTCCAATAATTGTTTTCCGATAGTATAATGCGTCTCAGCCGGAGTTGCGACAATATAACCGTCAAATTTTTCTTTACTTGCATTACTGACAGAATTAAATCCATTAACAGGATATAATTTTAAAAGTTCTTTTAATCTATCTGGATCATTCTCCACAATGCCAGCAAGGTTCCCCGTTTTATAAAGTGTTTTGATGTGGTTTTGCCCCCATCTTCCACCTCCAATAACACAAATTCGTTTATTCATTCACTTTAGAGTTTATAGAGTTTTTCGCTTTTTGAATCAATAACATTTCTTAAGTCAACCACTAAGTTCGCATGTTCTAAAATAAAATCTGCGACATAATCTTTATGATTTGTTGTGATAACAACAACGTCTGCTTCTGATAAAGTTTTGGCAGTCAATTCAATTGAATTCAACGACACTTTTTTATGTGTTGTTATCTTTGAAATATATGGATCATTGTAAGAAACAAGAGCGCCTTTATTGGCAACTATATCAATAAGTTCTAATGCCGGGGATTCTCTTTCGTCATCAATATTTGGTTTATAAGCAACACCTAAGAAGAAAACCTTACTCCCATTTACAGATTTTTTGTTTTTATTTAACGCAGACGTTATCTTCATATACATGTAATGAGGCATTCTCATATTAATATGACCTGCTGTATGAATCATACTCAGATCAAAATCGTATAATTTTGCAATGTATTCAAGATAAAAAGGGTCCAATGGTATACAATGTCCTCCTATACCTGGTCCCGGATAAAATGCCTGAAAACCAAAAGGTTTCGTCTTAGCTGCTTCTATCACCTCCCATATATTTATATCCATTTTTCCTGCCAATAATGCCAGTTCGTTAATCAGGCTGATATTAATAAGCCTGTATGTATTTTCAAGTATTTTCACCATTTCTGCAACGCGTGGTGAACTAACTACATGAATATTTTGAATTGCTTTTTTATAAATGGCCTGACCTATTTCGATTCCGTCTTCAGACATTGCTCCAAATACTTTGGGTGTATTCTTCGTTTTGTAAGTATCATTACCCGGATCAACACGCTCAGGGGAATACCCTAACCAAAAATCTATACCTTGTTTCAGACCTGATTCTTTTTCTAGAATTGGGAGCATTAGATTTTCTGTTGTTGTTGGATAAGTAGTACTTTCAAGACTTATAAACGTGCCGGCTTTCATGTTTTTCCCAATTTCAGTACAAGCAATG
>Ga0209203_1002719_pt1 | contig 11410 bp, 8 predicted proteins | sample AD_UKC109_MetaG_FD_184423 | JGI IMG/M metagenome (GOLD analysis project Ga0209203, IMG submission 184423) | Active sludge microbial communities of municipal wastewater-treating anaerobic digesters from Hong Kong - AD_UKC109_MetaG (SPAdes)... | ecosystem: Engineered > Bioreactor > Anaerobic >...
CCGATAAAATGAGAAAGATGGTCTCCTAATGAGGGGAAACCTCATTTGTGTTAAAACATTTGCAGTTAAAGAAAAAATAACACAAAGAAAGGAGACCGAAATGAAAGATACCATTTATAATCACTATATTGCAATAGATTGGTCCATTGAAAATATGGCCATTGCTCGTATGACGAAAAAATCCAACAAAATCAGTCTAATCGATGTGCCGTCAGATATTGGAGAAATAAAGGTCTATTTAAAAAAGCTCAAGGGCTCAAAAATATTAATGGTTGAAGAAACAACCACATCCCAATGGTTATATACGGAGTTGAAGGATTATGTAGACAGGATGGTAATCTGCGATCCCTATAGAAATAAGCTCTTAAATGATGGGCCGAAAACAGATAAAATTGATGCGGCTAAATTAGTGCATCTTTTGAAGGCTGGGCTCATCAAAGAAGTCTATCATTCTACAGACAAGTTTTTGTATCTCCGCCGATTTGTTAGTGGCTATGAAGATTTGGTCAAGGCAGGAGTACGGTTAAAGAATCAACGATATTCATTTTTAAGGACTTGCGGGAAACGTGGCTTTGAGTGCGCGGGCACGAAGTTAGACTCAGAAGGTGATCAATTTGTTCTGGATTGTATGGATAGACAGATTGAGGCTCATAAACAAGAAAAGGAAGGTTATGAAATAGAATTTTCGAGACTTGCTAAAGATTATCCCGAGATAAGTCATCAGAAAAGTCTCCCTGGCATTGGCCCCATTCACGCGGTAAAAATCGTTGCCCGTGTAGTAACTCCGTACCGCTTTGCCGATAAGGGTCATTACTTGAGTTATACAGGATTGATCAAGCTGGATAAAATAAGTGGCGGAAGAAGTTATGGCCGGAAGAATTCTCGTTACTGCCGGCAATTAAAGAGTGTTTATAAAACAAGTACCTGGGCGGCTATAGGCGGAAATAACCCCATCAATGATTACTATGAATATTTAATCCAGGAGAAAAAGTATCCTGAACACAATGCTCGGCATAAGGCCTGTCGAAAGTTAGCCATTCTCAGTTTAGGTGTTTTTAAGAGCGCCAAGAAATATCAACCATACCGGAGGGATCATGTAAAAGGCTGTCAAGAAAACAAACCAGGCCTGTAAGCATCGTATTCAAAGAATCCCGTTAAATGTGAATAATGGTCTTACAGGCGAGGGGAGAGAGCTCAATGTGGGGTCGTAACATATCCATTTTACTTGGATATATAGTTCAATGGTCCGATTAGCCCCCCCTCTATTCCTGGAATTTATCGTAACCCATTCCGTGGCAAAAAGAATGAGTTCCCATGGATAGAGAGTTCAGATAGGCGACTGAGGGATACTGAACACCTTTAATAGCCTTCGATAAAGCAAGATCCGTTAAGTATAGATAAAATGGGATTCAAAAGAATAACGCTGCAAATGCCAACGAGCGGAGACCGTAAGCAAGAAAAAAGTGATTTTCTTGTTAATGGAGAGATGTTTTTTCTTGACTTACTTTCTCATAGGCGTCCCCATTTGAGCATCTATCGCAAATGCTATTGGCCCTTTTTCATTCTCCAGTTCGTGGAATCGCTCGATGGCTTCATTCAATGCCTCTAATCGATGCGGAACTTTTCCATCATAGTGTATCTCTTCGTTTGCGTCCATGATTACAATATGATGGCTCTCGCTTCCTATATCAATACCCCCGTATAATCCCTCCATTGCTGCATTCCTCCTTTATGTCGTTACCAGTGGGGCAGTGCCAATACCATTTATCCCGTCTATAATAGCCACCTGCGGCATCTTCCCATTAGACAGGGTATTGGCTGGAGAACATCCGGCAGTTCACACCAGAGTCACACTTCTTGACTGACCCCTTTAGCCACAAATGTTCTCCATACCACACTTGCTTTATCAAACATAAAGAAGACTGCTTGAAAAAACTATCTATTCAACTTTTGATTATAGACCCCTTTATTCTGTTATTAACCAACAATCACATTTTATAATGGATATGATGTCCCACGTCGTTCACAAAGTCAATGGAGTAAGTCTTCACTACATCCGCTTTTTCCCTCTTTCAAAAAAGTACACTATGCTATATTAATTCCATGCTTCTTTTTCATTCCAGAAATTAAAAAAAACCTTCAGATTTTTTCACAACACATCAAACTGCGGAAGTTGGATTAGTAATTGGCACAAAGATCAAGTCATAAATAAATCAAGAATAAATCAAGATACAATAATATTTAAATAAAACTGCTTTGATAAAATTTCCTTCAAATAGAGTTCTATTTTCGCTCGTGAAATTTAAAAAGAAAGGAGGTGTGAGGGTGTCACATTTTACATTTTAAAAGAATTAAAGGGTATTAGTTCGTTATTGATGAAAAATTGTGAAAATTAATTAAGTCTGTTATCAAAAAAGGTCGGATATTGCAGGCACACATTAATTTTTGTTTGAGCCCATTATTTCGATCTTTGGTCATAGAGGAAGGAGTAAAATTATGAAATGGAAATCATCCCTCTTTAGTTGGATATTGCCGAAATTAAAACTGAAATTGAGCAGGTATTTTTTCATAATTACTTTAGTCTTGTATTCTGGGTCTTTGTCTTATGCAGCAGATGATCTTTACAATGCGTTCAAGGAAGGTAAATTCAATGGGACTTTTAAGTTACTGGCCTATGAAAGGGATTTCGATTTAGAAGGCAAAATAGACTATAAAGACATAGCCATTGGAGGACATATGCAATATGAGACTGCTCCCTTGTATGGATTTTCTGGTGGTTTTGGCTTTAAAACTGCTCAAGGGTCACAATGGCATGATGAAGATTATGGGGTTTACCCATATATGTTTGCCACGGGTGCAACATCCAAAGATGCTGAGAACTTTACTGCTCTCAACCAGTATTATATCCGTTATTCAGGATACGATACAGAAATTACTGTTGGTGCTCAGTACGTAAATACTCCCTTGCTGGCAGGTAAAGACATCCGTCTAACACCAATATCATACAGGGGTTATACTTTGGTTAATAAAAGTATACCTAAAGTAGAGTTGCGGGCTATGTATATCACTGATTATATGCATTATGCTTTTGATTCATATGAACCTATTAGTACAGGTTTGAGGGGAGCAGCTAAGAATAGCGACGAAGGAGTCTTAGTTGGAGGAGTCATTTGGAGCCCAATCAAAGGCTTGAGAGCTCAGCTATGGGGATATAATTTCAGAGATGCATTTAATTCAATTTATCTGAGAGGCTCCTACCAGACAAAGCCCTGGACTGACACAGTAAGAGGCAATGGCAGCAAAGGATTTGGTTACAGTATAGATGCACAATATATGAAGCAGGATGATTCCGGAGACGCTATTGCGGGGAAAATAGATACAGACCAGATGGGTATAAGATTAGGTGCTTCAGCATATGGTTTCTATTTACAGGGTATTTTTGGAACTGTTGGTGATCAAACATTAAAGGGAATAAAATATGCAGCAAACTTTAGTCAAATGCAGGTGCAGGCTCTAACTGCAGCGGAAAGAGACGTATATGGACTCAAGCTGGGATACAATTTCGGACAAATTGGTGCGGAGGGGCTAAGCGCCTATGCATGGCATTCAAAATTTGACTCCCCTGATAGTGGTATAAATTCTGCTACAGATTTTACCGAAACCGACTTTAATCTCCAATACAAACTGAAAGGCGCTCTTAAAAACTTCACTGTTAGATTGCGTCACGCAATTATAGACTATGATGACTATGGTTCCAAAAATCAGGATTATACCGACTCCAGACTTTATATAATCTACCGTTTTTGATATCGATTTTTTATTTGAATTCATAAAAGTATTACTTAATAGGCCAATTATTTATTGTTAAAATAAGCAGTTAGGAGTGAAAACATGAATATTAAAGATATTTTTAAGGGGTTATCTCAGTTTTTTTTAGTTAATGTTATTGTATTATCGCTATTCGGTTCTTTAGCTTACGGCCAGAAAACAGACGCCGAAAAATTTACAGTATATAATCCGAAGAGTTGGATTGAACCATTTAATGCTATACCTATAAATAAAAGATTAAATACACTTGAAGGTAAAACAATTGTAGTAATGGTCGATCCAGCATACAAGCACGATAGACAAGTGATGGTTGAAATTAGAGATGAATTAATAAAAAAATATCCCAAATCAAACATTCAATGGATAGAGGAAACCAAGCCGCTTAGACGATTAAAGGTTTCTAAAATAGATGGCCTTGTTGTCGGGGCAGGAACATGAGGGCATGATATGGAGCATCAGACCGGTACGGTCTGTAAATTTGAAAAGCTTGGAGTCCCCAGTGTTGCCGTTTATGCAAAAAATCATGTAAAAGATCAACACAAATCCCTCTGTATCATGAACTTTGTTCCCGAAGCACGGGCGGTTTTTTTGGCGGAAGGTAAAACTGGAAAGGATGTAGTTGAAGATGTTGTTGCTGCTCTGACTAGGCCGAGGTCAAAGGAAGAAATATTCGCTGGATTGTATGAACCACCCAAAGAACCGCGAATTGCCTTGGAAAATGCAACCTATGATGAAGTACAAACGTTTTATGAGGGTGATTCTAAACGCTTTGAAACTATTGATCCAAGATCTGATATGACTGATGGCCTCCCCGTTGTTCCACCAACCGAAGAAAAGATATTAGAATTTCTAAAACATACAATCCACGACAGGCATAAAATTGTAGGTAGAATGCCCCCGTTGGGAAATACCTTTGACGTTGAGAAAGTCGCAATTAACGGTATAATGGCAGGTTGTAAGCCTGAGTATTTTCCAATTCTGTTAGCCATGGCTGAAGGGCTTTGTCATCAGGCTAACAATCAAGGATATCACACTACTACCGCTTTTGGTTGGATGGGAGTTGTCAGCGGCCCGATTGCAAAAAAAGTAGGCATGTCCTACCAAAGAAATATCCTTAATCCCGGCAACCCAGCCAATGCCAGCATCGGCAGGGCAATGAATCTGATGAAGCTGAATTTGGGAGGATGGGTGCGTGGCGTACGAATGATTGCAAATGCTGGTAATCCAGCTAATTACACATGTACCATAGCAGAGGATGTCGAAGGTTTGAAGTGGCCAAGTTTGGCAGAAGAACATGGACTTGCAAAAGGAGAAAATGGAATAACAATTTTTCACGGCATGAAATACATGGATTTGATGTATAGTTATTTTAAAAACCCATCAGTCTATCCTGGTGATTGGGGAAAACTCCGACCGGAACTCCAAAACAACCCGGAGCAGTGGATAGTGGATGGATTCAAAGCCTGCAGCCATCCAGCCGAATTCGGTGTTTTATTAGACAAAAAAACTGCTAATCAATATTATGAAGAGGGCATCAGCAAAGAGGACTTAAGACTCAAACTTTGGAATATGGCGGCTGTTACAAATGAGTGGGGCGTGCGCAATATTCCCTGGTACCATCACGGAATTGGGGGATTAATGGCACGAGCTGCTGGATATGAGGATTGGAAGGAAGCCCCGAAAGATGCTATATTTCACCTGCCTCCAGACCCTAAGGATATCAGTTTTATAGTAACCTCAAATTATACTTATTTATTCAAGTTAACTCACATCTGTACTGTATCTATAGACAAGTGGGGTACTGGCCCAAAAGCAGATGCATTTTCAAAGGCCCACCTTGCAGCTCAAAGTCTTGACGCTGATGATAAGGGGAAAAAAATCGTAATAAACGCTTTAGCTGACTCACAGCTCGTTTTAGCCGAGCCCGATAAAAATTTTGGACAGAATGAAAGGATGTTGAGCGACTTGGGCAAAAGCAGGGCAATCATAAAGTTTGACCTTTCACAAATACCGGTAAATGCTGAAATCAAATCAGTAGGACTTCAACTTGGCGCCCACTTAGTGCCGAAATACGGATGGTATGCTGGTAATATTACGATTGGTGTTTTTCGTTTAAAAAACGACTGGTCTGAAAACGAAGTTTCTTGGAATTTCCGCCATAAGGGAAAAACTTGGGATAATCCTGGTGGTGATTTCGAAAGCAAGCCTTCTGCTATTTATGAAATCACTCCTCCAACCTTTGGAGAGGTCGCCGCAGGTGCATGGATATGTGAATTCCGGGATAAACAGATGAAAGCGGACGTTTCAGATTGGATACAGAATCCGAGTCAGAATTCAGGTTGGCTGTTGAAGGTTGTAAAGAAAGAAAAGAAGACACAAATAGCGGATTTTGACGCAAAGGAAATTAATGATAGGGCAGATATGTTTAGGCCAAGATTAATTATTAATTATACCTTGTCAAAATAAAAAAATTTATTAAGTATTAACTAATTCAAACACATAAATCATGTGGGAGCGGCTAATACCCAACGTTTCCTTTTACAATTTGTTGTGCTTAGTGGGTTGTAAAAGCCGCTCCTGCAAATAATTATAAAATGATCGATTTCCATATCTGAACTTGAGTGCTTGCACAGTCATCAAACACCTCTTCCTGAATGTCGAAAACAGAATTGAAACTCAGAAACTTAGAACTATGTAATAATCTTTTCGGCACAGGAGGTGGTTGTATTCTAAAGCAATCAATAGGCGGTAAAGGCAACCTCGGTTTGCATACTGGAGTCTTATGAAATAGCTAACTATTGGAATCTGGCAATATGGAACTACGCCATCCCTATCTCAATTGCTTTGGCCACGGCCTATACAAAGTCATTCGAATTATCTTGAGTTTGATCTTCGTTTGGTCTGGAATCACAAAACTCATTGATCTACTGGGTTTCGCACTTATCATTGATAAGTACGGTTTGATTCCGGAGGCAACTGTATTACCGGTTGCAATGATTATAATTTTTTTTGAATTAGCAGCTGGCGTAGGACTGATCTTCGACGTTCAGTGGTCTCTGGGAATCATCACCGTTATGCTAATCGCGTTTATTGTCATTCTTTCCTATGGTTTATGGATAGGTTTGGATTTAGGCTGTGGTTGTTTTGGTAAAATAGAATCCTCTCAAAGCATGCGATCAGCTATACTCCGAGATATATTGATGTTGGCAGGAATCAGTTACCTAATAGCTTGGCGCAGTTGCAAGTCGTTGAGGCTTGTAAAAACGAGAAGAACCCTAATTTATTCAGTAGGTAGTATCCTTTTCTTTATTTTAATAATTAATCAAGCCCTAGGTATTGGTGATTTCTTTTTTACCAAGAGAAAAGGAATAGCATACATGGAGAATGGTCAATTTAAAAAAGCGGTTACAGAATTGGAAAAAGTTTCAGAGCATATAGATCCAGAGGTTCAGCTATCATTGATCGAATGCTATTTAAGTGCAAAAGATATAGGGATAAGTTTTGGTGATGAAGTTGCCACTGAAAAGAGCAACGCTTTAATCAGCAATCCTAAATATAAAAAGTACGAAAATCTTTCTGATCAAATCGCTTCGATCTATATAGAAAATTTAGATAATGTCTCCAGTGTTTATATTACTTATGATCGATTGCTAAAAGCCGACCGCTATGCGACAAGTTTGGAAAACAAAAGGATATTAGGTTTATTAGCAAAAGCGCTGTCAAATCATTTTAAGGATGATAAATACTATAGGAATCTTTTGATGATAGCAACGAAAAATTTATACGATGATCAAATACGGAATTAAATAACTTGACTTTCTAAAAAACTTTTAAGCTTGTATGGCCTATAGATGAGCCAGTAAATGTCTATGTTTGATCGAGTTCCATGTAGCCAAAAACTATTTATCTTGACAGTCAATAAATTTTTCTACAGCATAGTAAGAATAATGCACATCAAAGATTGCAGAATAGAAATTCTGTTTTCTAAACTAAACCAATTTTAGCTGAGCTAACTATAATATTTTTGGATGCTTTTGTAGTAAGTTGTTTTATATTTTTGTCCCATAGTTCAAAAAGGGGGACATATTAAACGCATGGCAATAAAAGTACTTATTGTTGATGATAGCCAGAAATTAAGAGAACTTCTAAGCGAATACTTAATGATGTCGGGGATGGAAGTCGTTTCTCTTGAAGATGGCGCTTTCGTGCTGGAAACTATAGCCTCATGCCGTCCGGATGTGGTGATTCTGGATATTATAATGCCAGGCAAAGACGGATATTTGGTTTTAAAGGATATTCGGGAACGATTTAGCCTGCCGATCATTATGCTGACAGCTCGTGGCGAGGATTCAGACAAAATTGTAGGATTGGAGCTTGGCGCCGATGACTATCTGTCCAAACCGTTTAACCCACGAGAATTGGAGGCGCGTATAAAGGCGGTTAACAGAACTTACCAAGCCGGTAAAATAAAAGAGAATACAGGTAAACATAATGAACTAAGCATCGATAGAGACAGGTCTATCAAAATCGGAGACTATCTGTTAAATTCTTTCGACTACACACTCAGTTACAAAGATCGTAAAACAGAATTATCTGCAATGGAATTTAAAATTATGGTGGCTTTGATGAGAAGGGCCAATAGAATTTTTTCAAGAGATGAACTGATGAATATTAGTGGTGGTCCAAATAATTTTGTCTGTGATCGAAGCATTGATGCCCATATTAGCCGTATTCGATTAAAAATCAAGGCGATAGGCGGAAATCAAGAGACGGTTAAAACCGTTCGAGGAATTGGGTATATGTATGTGGATAAAAACAATTAATTCGTTGATAAGAAGTCTGTATTTACGTTTTTATTTACGTCTGTATTTAAAATTCGTTTTGTTCTGTTTGTTAAGTGCTATCTTCACGTTTTTTTTAATTATTTATTTATTTGAATTGAATATCAATAAGCTTGTGATTTTTACTAATGAAATTCCAAGAGAGGGGCGTCTCACATTTTATAAACAACTAATCCTTAATAATGTTGTTCCTGCATATACTGTTAATGGGAATCTGGATATCGATCGTTTGGATAAATATTTGAAGGAACGAGAAGATATGTTCCATATTCGAGCTTTAGCAATTATAGACTGCAATAACAACATTTTAGCCGGTTTTGGCAAAATAAACATAGACGAACTCACCTTTGATCAAGAATTAAAATGGTATGAAATACTATTGGGAAATTATAATGATTATTTTTTCGACAGAAATGTGCATGATTATATTAATTTGCCGGGATATCCTAATGCTAAGCTGTACATAACAACTAGTGGCAGAACTCCTATTCTTTTTCTAAAAGTTGTTAGAAATATCCTTTTTATTAGCTTGTTTGGAATATTATCTACTGGACTAATAATCTATATCCCATTTATTTTATTTATTTTAAAGCCTATCAATAAAATGATGGGCACGGTTTACAGCATTTCTAAAGGTGATCTCACCAAAAGAATAGATATCAAAAAAGGTCGGGATGCGGTTCATCGTTTGGCGCACAGCATAAATAAAATGGCAGACCGTATCGAAAATCTTGTTTCAAGCACACAATCGCTTACTACCAATATTTCCCACGAAATCCGCACACCTTTAAGCCAAATCAAGATTGCCTTGGATATTCATCGCAGGGAGCTATGTAATTATAATTTAGATAATCTTACAAACAAATTAGACTTAATTGACGAGGACGTTGAAAAAATTGATAGGCTGGTAGATCAAATTTTGAAATATTCCAGGCAAGATTTAACTGAAGTTACCGAAAAGCCTTCATGTGTTTGTTTAAAGGAAATAATTCTCAGACTTATTAAAGAACTATCACCTGAAATTAATTATAAAGAGTTAAGAATTGAGACAGGTTGGAGAACACACAATTCGTCTGTTTGGGCTGTGCCGGAATTGATGTGCATGGCTTTTTCCAACTTATTTTCAAATGCAGTTAAGTTCAGTCCGGAAGGCGGTAGTATAAGAATTACCCTCTTGTCAGATAATCAGAAACAGACAATAGTTCAAATCGCCAATACCTGTAATCCTTTATCTCCTGATGAATTAGAAAAAATTTTTTTGCCATTCTATAAAAGCAAAGTAAATAACTCTCAAGGGACAGGGCTTGGATTGGCAATCGTGAAAAAAATAATTAATAATACCGGGGGAAAAATCAGTGCCCATAGGTGGAATAATCATGGGATTTGTTTTGAAATTATACTTCCATCGCTTTGTTGAATTCGTACAAAATCCTTTTCCCTTTTTTTAAAAAATAAAATAAGCTAAATGGATTCGGGCTTACATCTTGAATAGTTAATAATTTAGCGTCTCACAGAACGACTGTTTCAACCCTCGCCTTGACCTAATTTCTATAAATACCGAAGACACCTCAGACATCTCATATATAATGAAATAGCCCACCGCAAGCAGCAGGGTATCTTAAAAAGCATTGAACGCCCCAAGGGGAGGGGCCTTGTCTGCCTTTCACCAGCCTATGGATGGTTTACCAGCCTTTTACCAGCCTTTGGCTGGTTGGCTGGCTGGCGGATTGCAATCATTTACATTTTTGAATCAAAACAAATGCTCTTTTACTTGACTTTAATTAGATTCTAATCAGACCAAATTTAAATTAAGACAACCAAGTTATGATTGAAAAGATATGAAACTGAAATAAGCTCAAATTTAAATTTGAAAAAAATTCAAAAAATTTAAAACATGGTTAAAATAGGATGTCAAATTGTATTCGGGGTTGGTATCAGTTATTGGTAATGGGGTATCAGTTATAGGTTATCAGTTAATATTTATTTGTTTTGGTTGGGGGATAAAGACTGGGATATTTGACCAAAAGGCATGACTTCTTTGACTTGATTACGGCGTCGAATGATTACCTGCCCATATTTTTGGCTTGCTTGCGAGCCTATGTTTTTGGTTTGCTTATCAGTCTGCGGCTGGAACGAAAAGGAAAAGCGAGGAAATTGGGTGAATAGATTCATTGATATTCTGATCAAAGATACGGTGAAAAAAGCCATGCAAGCGAGTCTCGAACCTTTGCAGGAAACGAGCGCCCATCAACATCTTCAAGGGTAACGGCCTTTGATCTTTTTATAGCAGCCTCCACATGCTTTGTGAGGATTTCTGCAAGAGGTCTGTCAAATATCTCAACCGCCAGTTCAAAATTGAGCCTCAGGCTGCGGGGATCGATGTTGGCTGAACCTATATGCACGTAGTAATCATCAATAATAACAAGCTTGGTATGAACAAACGGAGGAGGCTGATAATAAATGCTGACGCCTCGTTCCAGGAGCTCCCACAGCAGATTGCGTGTCGCCCAGTGAACCACGCATAAGTCATTTTTTTCAGGAAGTATAATAGTTACCCTGAGACCGCGCAAGGCAGCAGCCTGCAGGACAGCAAGGAGCCCTCGCGGAGGAATGAAGTAAGGTGTCATGATAACAACAGACTTTCTGGCAGCTGATACAGCAGCAGTGAGTATCATGGTAAGCTTATCCATATCCTCATTGGGCCCTTCGGTAATGACGCGGCACAGGGCAGATCCTTCCTG
>Ga0209203_1002732_pt1 | contig 11387 bp, 9 predicted proteins | sample AD_UKC109_MetaG_FD_184423 | JGI IMG/M metagenome (GOLD analysis project Ga0209203, IMG submission 184423) | Active sludge microbial communities of municipal wastewater-treating anaerobic digesters from Hong Kong - AD_UKC109_MetaG (SPAdes)... | ecosystem: Engineered > Bioreactor > Anaerobic >...
CCAACCATCAATAAAACCGCCATTTTTATCCTCCATCCACCATCCAGCCATCTCCGCCTCCCTTGAACGGTAACTATGCCGACCCCTAACGGGGTCGGTTTTTCTTTTGTAGAAATGCGATAAATTAAATTTCTGAACCGGGAGGGATTACAACACTTTTGGGAATGATGACGATACCGTCTCTAATATGGTAAAAATCTCCATCCTCCTCCTTCACTCCCCGTCGATTCACGAGGATGGAACCTTCCCCTACACGTGCATTCTTGTCAATAATAGCTCCATGGATGACGCAACCTTTTCCGATACCCAGTGTCGGGATGCCGGGCTCGGAATCCACTTCGCTTTCATAGTAGTCGTTTCCCAGGATCAGGGTTTTAGAAATGGTACAGCCTGCCTGGATGACCGAACGAAGTCCAATACTCGTATCTTCGATTTTGCTGCCGTCCACCATTCCTCCTTCCCCGACAAGGACCCGGTTCAGGACGCTGTCCCGGATATTGGATACGGGGAGGAACCGTGGACGGCTGAAAAAGGGCCAGTCCGGATCCAGCATACGGAAGGAATTCTGGGCCGAAGTGAGCATAAGGTTGACATCATAGTAGGAACGGATCGTTCCAACATCTTCCCAGAAATCATCGAAGGGGTGAAGAACAAGTTTGTGGCTCTGAACCATGGAAGGAAGGATGTGCTGACCAAAATCCATGGCTTCATTATTGGCCAGAACTTCTTCCAGTATTTTGCGCTTGAAAATATAGATCCCCATGCTCATGGGAATGGAATCTCCAAGGTGGGCAATGGCGTCCGGATCGGGTTTTTCATAAAAACGGTTGATTGTGCCGTCTTTGGACCCGATAACCCCAAAGGCGGATGATCGTTCCCGGGGCATCATCTTCCCCGCGATGGTGACGTCGGCATCGGTAGTGAGATGGGTAATAAAGAAGTCGCGGTAGTCCATCCGGTAGAGATGATCCCCCGATAAAATCAGGACATGGTTGAAGCGCAGGTGTTCCAGATGGTGCAGGTTCTGGCGTACGGCATCTGCCGTTCCCTTGTACCAGTCACTCACCTGGCTCAGGGATGCCGCAAGAATGTCCACGTACCCGCTGCTGAAGTGGTCGAACTGGTACGTCTGGGCGACATGTCGGTTCAATGATTCCGAATTGAACTGGGTGATGACAAAGATTCGCCGGAAGTCGGAATTGATGGCGTTGGACAGAGGAATGTCGATCAGGCGATAGGCGCCCCCGATGGGAACCGCCGGTTTGGCGCGAAAATTTGTAAGAGGGAAGAGGCGGGAACCTGCGCCGCCCCCGAGAACCAGCGTGACGATATCGCTCTGCATGGGTGTATCGTACCGGAAGGAACCGGTCGGGTCAAACCTTGAAAGCAAACCTTGGAAAATTGTTACCGTTCACTCCTGCCGGGAAAGGTACTCCTGCTGCTCCATGGCCCTGGAGTACTCCGGGTCAAATTCAAGAGATTTTTTGTACATTTCCCTTGCCTGGTCCGGATCCTTACCTCCCTCACATGCCAGTCCCTTCAGGTAGAGTATGACGGCACAGACTCTTCGATTCACTTCATCCGATGAATCCACGGATTCAAAGAGATTGTCGAGGAGCTTTTTCGATTCATCGAATTCTCTCCTGTGTAACGTTTCGCAGACCATGTAGATCGATGATTTGATCATCCCGCCCTTCAGGGCGTCTTCTGATCCTCCTGAATTGGAATCAAGCGGAAGTCCCAGGTATTCAAGAACCGATGCCATTCTCCCCGGGGAGTAATCATCCGATGGTGTGGGTTGAGGAGGCAGGACCATCTGGGTCCTGGATGCCGGGCGGATCAGGAAATACAACACAGTCCACAGGGTGGTGATCAGGATAAAGAACAGGAAGACGGCGAACCCATCGACAAGGAGCATCATAAAAGCGCAGATCCCGGTAATAACTGCCAGCATTATGAAGAGGTCCGAAATCCGGTCTCTCCATCCATGTTTTTTTTGTGCGCCAGGACGGATGTCCCTATCAAGGTGCAGGTTATCTTCGTGCGCAGGTTTCCCAAAAAAGGAACTGATATCAAAGATGAATACACGATCCTTTCCGCACTGCCGGCACTCCGCGCGGAGATAGTCATAGGGTTGACCGGATGTTGCATCATGGATCAACTCCTGGCTTCTGGTTTGATATTGTCCCCCGCACGGACAGGTTGAGGCATGAATGATGTTGTACTCCTCCTGAACACTCTGAACCTTGATCGGGTTATTCACTGGCGAATCCATAGAATGTTAACCTCCAATGCTTCATTCGTCAGGATTTTAGATTCCGTCGGGATTCTTCGGAGAATCAAAAGGGTCTGACATGCCTTCGGCTCTCCCGTTTTCCCTGGATGTCGTACCGGGAAAAGAACTCCCAGATCTCTTCCGATGCGTCGATGTCGTTGTTTGTACCGGGGCTGGGATAGTTTGTTCCGGGCCAGGTGTGGGCACCGCCGATTACCCTGTAGAACTTGACGGCTGTGCCGCTTTCACAGTCCCCGTAGGTGATCAGTTCCACAGTACTCCCATCCGTGAAGTCAACATCGTCAAGAGGAATGACCACGGCCGAGGGTGAGCAGCTGTTTTCCTGTACCCAGAATTCCATGACATCTTCGACAGGAAGGGACCATGTATTTCCATTATAGGGAACGACGGGGTCAGCGGTTCCGTGAATCTGCAGAACCGGCACAGGATGGACCGGGTTGCATCCAAGATAGGTTTCGGGGGTCATTGAACCGGTCACCGATGCGATGGCTGCGATCCTTTCGGAAAGCTGACAGGCAAGGAGGTAGCTCATGTATCCGCCGTTCGACATGCCCGTCGCGTAGATCCTGGAAGAATCGATCGTGTATTCAGACATGAGGAATTGGATCAGAGCCTCCATGAATCCCACATCATCCACGGTGCTGCCCACCGTCCATCCCCCGACATTCCAGTGCTGGTAGCCCACATCGTCCTTTGTCCCATCCGGATGAACCAGGATGAAACCCTCCCGGTCGGCTATGGGTCGGAAATCTCCATAATACATCTGGGTGTAGGCGTTACTACCGTATCCGTGGAAATTGAGGAGCAGCGGAACGGCTTCCTCTCCTGTATAGGATTCCGGAACGTAGAGGATGTAATCCCGGTAAACACCGTCAAAATAAATCGATCCTACCGACGTGTGCTGGGCAAAGGCGGAAAGGGACATTCCAATCACAAGGATCCAGGTCAAAACGGGGAAAGGAAGGCAAATGCACTTCATGGAATTATTATACACATAGCTGAATTCTCAGTGGAGCCGGAACGTACGATTGGACGGGAAGAGCATCAGAAGGGCCAGAATCAAGGCGCCTGCGGTCAGGCCGATCTGGGTTCTCTTTTCGAAGCGGTACTCCCGCTTCAGAAGGCGGAGAGAATCCATAATCTGTGTAACCACAGGTCCTTACTGCACGAGGGCGTCATCGTGCATGACGCTCGTGACAATATACGCAACGTCCCGGCCGGGCACGCAGGTCTGGATGAACTGCGCGATCTTCTCTTTCTGGGTGATTTTATCGCTCTCGTTGTAAACAAGATGCAGTGTGCGGTTGTATTCATCCATTCCGTTGTCCCCGAGGGAATCCTGCCAGGTGTCCACGATCGATTGACTCTCTACCTGAAAGGCGTCGATGTCATCCACCGAAGCCAGTCAGATGGAGTGGATCTTGTAGCCTTTAAAAATTTGACTAAGCTGCTCCTCCAGTTCCGCCTTGAACCACTTGATGTTTTCTCCATCGACTTTGAAGGGCAATTTTCTGGAAACCGCGATATTGACCACCGGGGGGAAGTCACTCCAGTTGTTCACGTCATGGGCGATGACGGCAATATCCAGCTTTTTGAAGCTCATCTCCATGCTGATGATCGACGTCTGGGGATTTTCATTCGATAGTTCCTTATAATTGTCATTCGTGAAAACAGCCCGTCCCTCCGGAACGGAAAAGGCAAAATGGTTTTCCTCATCAATATAGGCATCGTTGGGAACATCTCGACCATCAGGAACCCGGAGCCATACCACAAAGGCCAGAGAAGAGACCATGAACATTAGAAAGCAGATCCCCCAGAAGATGGAGCGTTTCATTGGAAGGGTTTCATTTCCGGGAATCTTTTCCGCACCCATGATTTCGTAGGAGTCAATGCTCCGAAGAAGATCTTTTTCCTCTCTCAAGGCATAGAATCGGTTGGAGACGATACCGATCATCTGAATATCGGAGAGTGTGTATTTGCTTTGGTACCACAGGGCCATGGCGTATTTCAGTTCATCCCCGACGGTGTCGGCCGCGATCCCCTGCAGCATCACATCCACACGTTCGATGGTTTTTTTCTGGGGTCGTACAACCTGTGAGAAGCAAAGTTCCAAAAAGAAAAAGGTACGCAATCACAATTACCTTTCTGGACATGGTCGCTTCATTCTGTAGAATATTCTGGCAGTCTACCTTACAAAAAAAGTGAGTTCCATGAAAAAATATACTGTCGTAGTGATAATTGGGACCCACAGGCGCGAATTTTTGTGTCTTACACAAAAGAGGGCTCTTCAGTGACGCCATCCCGGTTCACGAGTGGTCCGTCCATGTCCCGCCGGGTTCATCAGGGTCTTTCCCACGTCCTCCAGGTCATATCCCCGGCGAAAACCTGCCGTCCTCTTTCCCGATGACCGCCTCCTTACCAGGGAAGGAGATCAGCCAGGTCCAGGGCTATATAGACGAGCGCGGAAGAGAGCACCACACCCAGGGCACGCGCTCTGCCCGGGGTTCCAAGCCGCTTCATGATCGCCTGACCACCAAAGGCCCAGATTGCATTTGCGGAAAATCCTACAAGGGCAAGGAGAATCGGCACCCAGAGGAGCGTGAGGAAAGAGGTGGACCATTCAGAGAGAAAGAGAGAAAAGAGGGTGAGGCCGAAGAAGGCGACCTTCGGGTTGACAAACTGTAGCGCAAAGCCGTTGAGGAAACCGAGAGGCCTGGCCTCCTCACTCTTCTCCAGGAGTCTGCCGCTGCTCTGGTAGACTCCCCACGCCAGCCACAGAATATAGCCCGCACCGACATATTTCAAAACTGGAACGGCACCCGGCACCAACCTGTTTAATCCCCCGGCGAGAAAAGCGCAGAGAGCCATGACCAGCCAGAACCCCGCGACCGCTCCCATGATGAAAGGTACGGTACGTCGATAGCCGTAGAGAGCCCCTAACGACGCACACAGAATATTGTTCGGACCGGGAGTATAGAGGGTCACGGCAATGAAGGTAATCGTCGCATCGAGATCTATCATCAAACGTGTGGTTTCCTTTTTAAAAAGAGAGCCGCGCACGGGGGCCTGTCCGCCCTGGCGGCTGGGTCATCTGCAGAAGAATATTCTTCTGCATGAGCGTAACGGCTCGCTGACATTAAGTCAAGAACCCGGGGTCAGCCATTTCACTTTACCCTGTGGGAACAGATTCGATTCGTTTTTCACGGCCAGCTCAGGAAAGCAAACCATGGAGTGCGAGGCGAGGAATTTCGAGAGCCAAGGTAGGGACACGATTCCGATTCCATCCCTGGAGGAAGACGGGGGGCCAGGGGTGAAGGAAAGTCAGCTATTTATCTATATTTGATTGAGGTTTAGCAGAGTTATTAAACGACTAAAATTAATAGTAACTGATAATTTTATACACTCTCCCCGTTCGAAGGTTCTTTAACGTTTGCAGGTATCGTTGGCGTCCCTCTCCGTGCCGGAGGAGGCAAATCCGAGGCTTCCTTCCGTCATAATCCCGGCATCAGCACTCATGAGGAAGAACAGTTTGGACGTGTCTCCGTAAATATCACCCTCCAGGTCGAAATCCTCCAGGAGCAGCATGCCGTTCTGTGAGGGAACCCACCCCGTGATACTGCATCGGGGCTGGCCGTAGGAGTAGTCGTCCACCTGAAAGGAGTCTGTCTGAGGAAAGGCGGAGACGTAGATATGATAGCTTGATAGGGCCAGGTCCTCAAAGAAAATATCAACGTTTTGTCCGTTTTTAAGAGCCTTCAGGTGATGGGACGCGTCACCGGACACCTCCGGGACCAGCGAACCGCAGAGGGCGTTGTGGGTATCGCACCCGCTCCCTGATCCAGCATCGCCGATGGACAATGTCGTAAAAGACAGATTGTCACTGTAGGAGTAAGCGCCGCCGTTGGAGGTGAGATCCGTCAGGTCCACCGCGGTGGACGCCCCGCAGGGATGGACGCCATAGTAATAGGCAGGATTGACGATGAACTGAAATGTGTAGTCCGCCGTCATACCGGCCGCAATCGTCCCGTAAGAACCGGGGTTGTTGCAGACGTGGAGACCCACACCCCCGAAGACAGCTTCCGTGCTTGTGGCGGAGCTTTCTCCCTGGTTCAGAAGGGAGACCGTGATCTGCCACTTCTCCCCGGCTTCCGCCTGTGAATCACCATCCCCGTCCACTTCCGATAGACCGGTGAAAGAGTGGTAAACAACGTCCGGCGGCCCGCATTCGACGATGGTGACACTATGATAGCCGGAGAGCCCCTGACAGCCCTCAGCGTTGGAGTAGGAAACGGTGTAGGAGCCGCTCAGTGAGGCGTAATGGACGGAGGACGTGGCACCGAAGATGGATCGGTTGTTCCGATACCACTGGTAGTTGGACATTCCCGTCTGCGTTCTGAGCTGTACCGTCGTATCGGGGCAGATATTGGTGGATGCCCCGGTGATGGTCGGCTCCGCCGGCGTGAGGGCGGAGTCCTTGACGCATGCTGTGTATGCTGAACGACCGCAACTGTTCCTGGACCGGACCTTGTACCCGTAGAGAGTCCCCGGGGTGGCCTCGCCGTCGAAATAAGCTGTGGTGGAGACGGTGCCCAGAACGGCAATGTCCGTGCAAGTCTTGTTCGTGGTCCGAACGACCTCGTAGGAACTGGCCCCCGGAACGGAATCCCACGCCACCTGAATCCCTCCGCACTCACCTACCGCAGTGATCGTCGCGGGAGCGTCAGGAATCTGGAGCATCATGGCCTCCACACAGGAGGGCAGGGGCGATTGTCCACAGCCATTCTCCGCCCGAACCGTGTAGTAGTAGGATGTGTTTGGATTGGGGGGCGTGTCCGTGTAAGCCGGGCCTGTTGCCGTACCCACAGGTGCGGGGTAGTTACAGCTGCTGTTTGATGAACGGAGCACGGTATAGCTGTCCGCGTCCGGCACCGGGTCCCATACGAGCTCGACGCCGGTGCATTCCGAAGAGGCTGCGAGGTTCTGAGGGGCGGAGGGGAGCCCTGCCGTCGTGACCGAGGCGCATTCCCCGTCTTCCGAATTCCCGCAGGTTGGATTCGTGGCGACAACATAATAACTGTACTGGGTATCGGGATCCACGTCGGTATCGAGGTAGGTGTTGTCGCCCTCGTACCCTACCTGCACGCCGGTCTCGCAGCCGCCCTCTTTACGAAAGACCCGGTAGGACATGGCACCATCGACATAGTCCCAGGAAATAAGCAGTGACTGGCAGGTCACATTGCTGAACTGGGGAGCACCGGGTGCCGCAGACGTATCAACGAATTTGACGTTTATGCAATCCGATGGAACGGACAGGCCGCAGGCGTCCTCCGATCGCACGTAATAATCATAATACAGGCCCGTTTGACCTGTCGTGTCGGTGAAGCTTGTTCCCGTTGTTGATACGAGCAGAGTTCCGCCCTCCGGGCAGTTGACGTTGGAGCGATACATCTTGTACCCGGATGCGCCCGCCACTGGATCCCAGGACATGTCAACCTGTCCGCAGGAAGTATTGACCGAGAAATTGGCCGGGGGGTCCGGTCGAAGGGAGGAGGCACTCAAACAATTGCTCGCCGGAGACCGGACCGTGCCGTCCGTGTCGCATGCCCCCATGACGACGTACGCATACGTCGTGTTGTAGGAGGCTGTTTCATCCCGAAAGGTGGTGCCGGAGATGGGGCTGACCAGGACCTGCCAGGTGCTGGTGCTGGAACAATCTCCCTCCCTGCGCCATACCATAAAACTATTGGTGGTGCCACTCCCCGCCGTCCAGGCAAGATCGACCCCTTCGCAATCGCCCGTTGCGGAAATGAGGGAGGGCGCACCCGGGGCCGAGCAGCAGAGGACGGTACAGTAGGATGATGCAACCGATCCTTCCGATTCGCACGGCCCGTTGGTGGTCTCGTAACTGACCACCCTGTAGCGATAATTCCTTCCGCAGACAGCGGAAGAATCGACAAAGGAGGTCACCGTCATGTCTCCGGAGACGAGAACCCACAGATGTTCACCCTCCTTTTTCCGGTAGACGCGGTAACCGTCGCCGGTCCCGTCATCGTTCCAGGTTACCGTGATGGCACTGCTTCCGGCCGAGCACTGAACGCCGGTGGGTGGAGCGGGCACGGTGCATGTCTCGCACCCGTAGGGAGTGGAGGAAAGGACATTGCTCACCGGTCCGGCGCACGAAGGGTTGCCGGAGACCGCCCGGACCGTGTAGTAGTAGATCACACCGGGAGCCACCGACGTGTCAGAGAAGGCGACCTTCGAACCCTTTACCGTCGCAAGGAACATGAACCCTTCGTCAGGCCCCGACTCGTTTCGATAGACCCTGTACTCGACGGCTCCGGCGACCCCCGTCCAGGCCAGGTCCAGGCGGCAGGGCTCCGCTGTTACCGCCGTGAGCGTCGGAGCCCCGAGGGTCGGGCAGTCGGTATGGTCGATGTTTTCGTCCGGGCACCCGATGGAGGGCGGACACGCGATTCCATGGCGATTGAAAGCCTCGTAAATCGCAGCCCCGTGGGGCGTTCCGTCGCAGAGGTTGCCGTTGTCGTCGTTCACGACGCGGAAGGTCCGATACCAGTTACCCACGCTGCACCCATTGGAGAGCCACCCAGCACAGACGAGGTGGGGCAGGCAGGTATACATTGCACCGGAAATAGGACGCGAAAGGAAGAAAAGACGCTGAAAATCGATCCAGGCCGTTTCCTGTGAAAGGTCAGATACGCCGGGAAGATCTCGGACGGCCAGATCGTACATCGTCTCCCCCATGCCCGAAGCGGTACAGTGCCCTTCCCTTCCGCATGGATCGAAATATGTTGACTCCACACAATCAGTGCAGATAAAATTCTTCGGTGTGGAAGGAATGCCGCGGGTTTTCATGGCATAATCCATCTCCCGTATACCCGAACAGTCCAGGCAGGTGTTGCCATACCCGTCGCAGTCCACGAACCAGGCATACTCCGCGTGGCAGGAGTTGTGCAGGTAGAGAAGGTCCATGGTATCGGCATAGACTTCGCTCGATCCCTTGTCTACGACTTCCAGGCCGTCATAGTGGTCGAGGCCGTGCCCTGTTTCGTGGACCAGAATTCCCGCATTGAGGCCCAGGTTATTGCATTCTGGATCCCCCTGCCGATCGTACAGCTTCAGGTACGTATTGTCTGAGAAGGCGGCATTGCAGGTGTAGCCGCCGCTTATATTGACCATGATGCGCAGCGGATCGTTGAGCCATGTGTTGGTCGGGAGGTAACTGTACGCGAGGAGTTTAGCCATCGTTACATGGTAGGCCGCCATGAGGGCTTCTTCCGTGGCGTACCCGTAAGAAGCCCCGGTGTTGTCACAATCCTGCCCCGTCGTCCCTCCCCAGTCGAGAGAGCCGCTGGTACTGGAAAGAGAAGGTTTCACGGTGCACTGTTCATCGATCCAGACCAGCGCATCGCCGTTGTCGTGGTGATTGCCATTCAGGGAACAGGTGACCGTTCCTCCCGGATACGTGTAGAGGCCGTTTCGCCCCGTGGAGGTCAGGGTCGAGTCCTCCACCATGTAGGGAAAGACGCGGGTCACCAGGGTGGCCCCTCCTCCGATCTGTTCTCTGTATACATTTGCGCGGATCCTGCGGTATACATCGAAGAACGTAGTATCCTGAAATTCCACTACCTCTCCCGTGTGAGCGTCCACCCGGCAGAGCCGTGATCCGTCCATTCCTTCGCGTGAAAAGACCATCTCCCATACGAGACGGTAGCCTACGCGGTCTCCTTCCGCCCGATCCTCTCCCAAATAGACCGGGACAAAGAGCGGGCTTCCGGGGCCTGCGACATTATCCCCCGGAAGAAAGCCTCCCAGGTGCTCCTCGAGAATGGCGAGAGCTTCTTTGGCGGAGACCAGTGGAGCCGGAGAAATGGCGGGAGGGCTGTAGTGTCCCGTAAAACCCATATCCACCAGATTGCCGTGGTTGATCCTGACCTGAAAAAGAGCCCCGTCCACTTCGATGCCCTGATGATGGATCCGGTAGTTGAGATAACAGAGGTAGTGCCCTTCTCCAGCATACCCGGATCCTTCCATTAGGACCAGGTCGTCGGGGTGGACACCGAAGAGATCGCTGTGACTGAGGAGCAGGGTCTTCACCCGGCCCTCAACGATATCCAGCGGTACCGAATCATCACAGGAGAGGTCACTGAGACCGAGGTCCTCCATCGACAGGCTGTTTCCCTCTCCCGGAATGACCGGAATACCCTGACCACCGATGTAGGAGGGGTACCCTGTATTACCGTCTATGAAGATACTCCACCCTGCACCATGTTGTATCCGGAAGGTCTCGTAGGCGCTGCGGTTGGGCAGAAGGGTTGCAGAAGCGTTGTCCATAGAAATATTCTCGCCAGGGATAAAGCACGTCTCACAGGCAACTTCGGCGTCAATGAGACCGGCCGGTCGTTCGACCGCCACGTAGGCCGTGACCGCAGGTGGTAAGACATGTATCACGAGGGCCAGAAACAGCCAGCGTCTCATCTGCACCTCCTCAAGAAGCAGGCGGGCGTGGATCAAAGGGGATGGAATCTTCCTGGTGAATGCCCTATATAGTAAAAAAGTATATCATGCGCATTTCTCTACCTTAGAACCAGGTGGACGACCAGCCTTCGCTCATGAAGCCCTGGCAAGGCCCGCCGTCGCCCTGCGGGCTATGTCGAGGCAAGCAGGCGAGACAAGCCCTTCCTGAAAACACCCTCCAACGGGGAGAGGATACAGATGTAGCATCAATCCCAGCTCCTAAAACCGCTCACTTCAGGGACACGATCCCGATTGAAAACAGCCCTTGAGGGACACGTAGCCAGCACATGTCCCGTCGGGCTTCAATCGGGTCATGTCCCACGTTCGCTCATAAATTTTCGACTGGGGTGTGAATGGCCCGCCTTCGTTAGAAGACAACTACGGCGTGGCAAATTTTACAGGGAAAAATTTGGCGGGGACGACGGGTGGGTGGGGAGACTCGTTCCGGTGGGCAATCCCGCGATGAGGCATACCGTTCCACCGCCGAGGCTCGGCGTCATGGGGGGAGGGTGATTGGGAGGGGTGAGAGTGGCGGGGACAACGGGTGGGGGGGGAG